>Ga0209048_10001002_pt1 | contig 29615 bp, 29 predicted proteins | sample FrelakmetCRP12CR_FD_187146 | JGI IMG/M metagenome (GOLD analysis project Ga0209048, IMG submission 187146) | Freshwater lake sediment microbial communities from the University of Notre Dame, USA, for methane emissions studies - CRP12 CR (SPAdes)... | ecosystem: Environmental > Aquatic >... | reverse complement strand
GGGAGGACGTTCTTGAGCGGACGCCTCCCGCTTTGCGCATCTGCGGAACGCGCGTAGCGCAAAGCGAGGAACCGGAGTGTCGACACCTGCAGTGCTAGCTCTCGAAGATGGCACCGTGTTCCGTGGCGTTTCGGTAGGCGCAAGGGGCAACACGACGGGTGAAGTGGTTTTCAATACGGCGATGACCGGGTATCAGGAGATCCTCACCGACCCGTCCTACTGCCGGCAAATCGTCACTCTCACGTATCCGCACATCGGCAACACGGGCACGACCCCCGAGGATCTCGAATCCGGCGCCGTCTATGCGGCCGGACTCGTCATTCGGGATCTGCCGCGGCTGCATTCGAATTGGCGCGCCACCGAATCGCTCGATAATTTTCTTCAGCGCTGCAAAGTGGTGGCGATCGCGGACATCGATACCCGCAAGCTAACCCGCATGCTTCGCGAAAAAGGCGCCCAAGCGGGCTGCATCATGACCGGCGAGAGCATCGATGAGACAGCCGCGGTACGCGCCGCCAAGAAGTTCCCCGGATTAAAGGGCATGGACCTCGCCAAGGCGGTGTCGACCAAAAAGATCTACCAATGGAACGACGGCCTCATTTGGAAATCATCTTCCGCCAAGCCGCCGCGGCCGCAAAGCCGCCTGCACGTCGTTGCCTATGATTTCGGCATCAAGCGCAACATCTTGCGCATCCTCGCCGAGCACGGCTGCCGAATGACGGTGGTGCCAGCACAGACATCGGCAGATCAAGTACTTGCGATGCATCCTGACGGTATATTCTTAAGTAACGGACCCGGTGATCCGGAGCCCTGCGATTACGCCATCGCGGCCATCGCGCGCTTCTTGGAGACCGACATACCGATTTTCGGCATTTGCCTCGGCCACCAGCTGTTGGGTCTCGCCAGCGGCGCGAAGACCGTCAAGATGAAGTTCGGGCATCACGGCGCCAACCACCCGGTGATGGAAATCGATTCCGGTCGGGTGCTGATTTCCTCGCAGAACCACGGCTTCGCGGTCGATGAAAGCACGCTGCCGGAGACGCTGCGCACCACGCACCGCTCGCTGTTCGACGGCTCGCTGCAGGGAACCGCGCGCACCGATAGGCCGGCGTTCAGCTTTCAGGGGCATCCCGAAGCGAGCCCCGGGCCGCATGATGTGCGCTTGCTGTTCGAGCACTTCATGTACCTGATGGTCAAGCGCATCCAGGCGAATTCGCGCGGCCGCAACTCGGTCAAGCAAAAGGCCGCGGAAGGATAGTCCGCCCGCCATGCCGAAGCGAACCGACCTCGAGAGCATCCTGATCATCGGCGCAGGGCCGATCATCATCGGTCAGGCCTGTGAGTTCGATTATTCTGGAGCTCAAGCGTGTAAGGCATTGAAAGAGGAAGGTTATCGGGTCATTTTGGTGAACTCCAATCCGGCCACCATCATGACCGACCCGGAGAGCGCCGATTCGATCTACATCGAGCCGATCAACTGGCGCACCATCGCCCGCATCATCGAGAAGGAGCGGCCCAGCGCCCTGCTGCCGACCATGGGCGGCCAGACGGCGCTCAACACGGCGCTCGATCTGGTGCGCGAGGGCGTGCTCGAGAAATTCAATGTCGAGATGATCGGCGCCTCGCGGCGCGCCATCGACATGGCGGAAGACCGGGAATTGTTCCGGCGTGCGATGGCGGACATCGGCCTCGAGACCGCGCGCGCGCGCATCGCGCACAGCATGGAAGAGGCGCTTGCGGTGCAATCGGAAATCGGCTTCCCGACGGTCATAAGGCCGTCCTTCACGCTCGGGGGCAGCGGCGGAGGGATCGCCTACAACCGCGAGGAGTTCGAAGAGGTCGTCGCGCGCGGACTCGACGCCTCGCCCACCAATGAGGTGCTCCTCGAGGAATCCGTACTCGGCTGGAAAGAGTATGAGATGGAGGTGGTCAGGGACCGAAACGACAATTGCATCATCGTTTGTTCGATAGAGAATTTGGACCCGATGGGCGTGCACACGGGCGACTCGATCACCGTGGCGCCGGCGCAGACCCTCACCGACCGCGAGTATCAGCGCCTGCGGGATGCCTCCATCGCGGTGCTGCGCAAGATCGGGGTCGACACCGGCGGTTCGAACGTGCAGTTCGCGGTGAATCCGGACGACGGCCGGGTGCTGGTGATCGAAATGAATCCGCGGGTGTCGCGCTCCTCGGCGCTGGCGTCGAAGGCCACCGGTTTTCCGATTGCCAAGATCGCCGCCAAACTGGCGGTCGGCTACACGCTGGATGAGCTCAAGAACGAAATCACCGGCGGCGCGACTCCGGCCTCGTTCGAGCCGACGATCGATTACGTGGTCACCAAGATTCCGCGCTTCACCTTCGAGAAATTTCCGGGATCGAACACGCGGCTCACGACACAAATGAAATCGGTCGGCGAGGCGATGGCGATCGGGCGCACGTTTCAAGAATCGATCAACAAGGCTCTGCGAAGTCTCGAACTCGGCTACGACGGATTCGACGAGCAACTCACGCTGCCCTTGACCGACGAGGCCGCGGACAAACTCTCGTACGAACTGCGCTGGCCCGGACCGAACCGCATACTCTACGTCGCCGACGCCTTTCGCGCCGGCTGGACGCTGCAACAAATCTTCGAGGCCACCAAGATCGATCCCTGGTTCCTGTGGCAGATCGAGGACTTGCTGCGCGAGGAGAACCTTCTGCGCGAGCAGGGCTTCGAAAGCCTCGATTTCGCGCGCCTGCGATCGCTCAAACGCAAGGGATTTTCCGACGCACGCATCGCGCGGCTGGTGTCGCGAGATGAGCCCGCGGTGCGCAGCCGCCGGCGCAAGCTGGGTCTCCATCCGGTCTATAAGCGCGTCGACACGTGCGCCGCCGAATTCGCGACCTCGACGGCGTATCTGTACTCGACCTACGAGGAGGAATGCGAGGCGAACCCCAGCGCGCGGCGCAAGATCATGATCTTGGGCGGCGGACCGAATCGCATCGGCCAGGGCATCGAGTTCGACTACTGCTGCGTGCACGCGGCCATGGCGCTGCGCGAGGATGGTTTCGAGACCATCATGGTGAACTGCAATCCCGAGACGGTTTCGACCGATTACGACACCTCGGATCGGCTGTATTTCGAGCCGCTAACCTTCGAAGACGTCATGGAGATCATCGAGAAGGAGAAGCCCGAGGGCGTGATCGTCCAATACGGGGGCCAGACGCCGCTGAAGCTGTCGCGCGCGCTGGCGGCCGCCGGCGCGCCCATCATCGGAACGACGCCCGACAGCATCGACATCGCCGAGGATAGGGAGCGGTTCCAGAAACTGGTGATGAGTTTGAAACTCAAGCAGCCCGCCAACGCCACCGCGCGCGCCGAAGAGCAAGCGGTGATCCTGGCGCGCGAAGTCGGCTTTCCTCTGATCGTGCGACCAAGCTATGTGCTCGGCGGGCGGGCCATGGAAGTCGTGTTCAACGAGGACGATCTGCGCCAATACATGACCGATGCGGTCAAGGTATCGAACGACAGCCCGGTGCTGCTGGATCGATTTCTCGATTTGGCCGTCGAGGTCGACGTCGACGCGGTGAGCGACGGCGAGGATGTGCTGATCGGCGGCATCATGGAGCACATCGAGCAAGCCGGCGTGCACTCGGGAGATTCGGGATGTTCATTGCCGCCGAATGCGTTGTCTCAGGAGATTCAGGACGAATTGCGCGCGCAAACCCGCAAGCTCGCCAAGGCGCTGAACGTGGTTGGCCTGATGAACATCCAATTCGCCATCCAGAGCGGCGTCATTTATATTTTGGAGGTCAACCCGCGTGCCTCGCGAACCGTGCCGTTCGTATCCAAGGCGACCGGTATTCCGCTCGCCAAGGTTGCGGCGCGCGTGATGACCGGCAAGTCGCTCGCGAGCCAGGGGCGGACCGAGGAGCGAATTCCGGCGCATTTTTCGGTGAAGGAGGCGGTGTTCCCGTTCATCAAGTTTCCCGAGGCCGATCCCATCCTCGGTCCGGAAATGAAATCCACCGGCGAAGTGATGGGGACCGGCCACACCTTCGGCGAGGCGTATGCCAAGGCGCAGGCCGCATCCGGGGTGATACTGCCGACGCGGGGACTGTGTTTCGTGAGCGTTCGCGACCGCGACAAGCCCGGTGCGGTGCTGCTGGCGCAGATGTTGATCGCGCGCGGTTTCGAAATCGCAGCCACCGGGGGCACGGCGCTGGCGCTGGAGCAGGCGGGCATCCAGTGCCGCCGCGTCAATAAAGTGCGCGAGGGTCGCCCGCACGTCGTCGATATGATTAAGAACGATGAGGTTGCGCTGATCGTCAATACCACGGAGGGCAAGCAGGCGGTGCGCGAGTCGCGATCGATTCGCCGCGAGGCGGTGGCAAGAAGGGTAACCTACTACACGACGGTGGCGGGCGCGGTCGCCACCTGCGATGCCCTCGATCATCTCGGGGATATCGAAGTCAATCGGCTTCAGGATTTGCACAGTAAAGATTCGCACAAGGAAGAATTGCAGAAGGAATTGCCGGCGTGAAACGACATCCCATGACCCTGCGCGGCGCCGAGAGGCTGCGCCAGGAGTTGAAGCAACTGAAGAGCGAAGCCCGGCCGCACGTCATCAAAGCGATCGCCGAGGCTCGCGCCCATGGCGATCTATCGGAGAACGCCGAATATCACGCGGCTCGCGAACAGCAAAGCTTCATCGAAGGCCGCATCAAGGACATCGAGCATCGCTTGTCGAATGCGGAAGTCATTGATGTCACCAAGCTGAATGCCAGCGGCCGCGTGGTGTTCGGCTCCACGGTGGAACTCGAGGATCAGGACGGCGGCGCCAAAGTGGTGTATCAGCTGGTCGGCGATGATGAGGCGGACATCAAGCACGGCTTGTTGTCGGTCTCATCGCCCATTGCGCGCGCGCTGATCGGCAAGTCTGAAGGCGACGTAGTCGACGTCACGGCGCCCGGGGGCACGCGCACCTACGAGATCGTTTCCGTACGCTACGTGTGATGGGCGGTGTGGGCAAAGCATTTCGCGTACTGAAGACGCTGTGGGCGGGAAGCCTCTGGTCGCTGGCGATATGGGTCGCGCCGACGCTGTTCTATGCGCAAAGCGACCGGCACCTGGCCGGGGTGCTGGCGGCCAGACTGTTCAGCATCGAAACCTATCTCGCCATCGCGGTGGGCGTGATCGCCCTGCTGCTGCCGGGCAGGACCCGGTTCCTCATGGGTTACCTCGCGGTGGCCTTGCTCGCGACCAACGAGTGGGTGATCAAGCGTTTCATGGCCGATGCGCACGCGCACGGCGCGGCCTTCGGCCTGACCTTCGTCGCATGGCACGGCGTTTCGGCGGTGATCTACATCATCGCGTGTCTGGCGGTCCTGCTACTCGTCTGGAACGAGGATTCTCGCTAGCCGCTCGCTGCGCCGGTAAAAGACGCCGACGTGCCCGACGCGCTGCACCAGCTGGGCGGAAGTGCGGTGCGCCAACTCCTCGAGCGCGGCGTCGCGCTCTTTACGCGCCCCGATCCGCGCACTGACCTTGACGAGTTCGTGGTCGGTGAGCGCGCGATCCAATTCAGCGACCACCGCGTCGGTGAGTCCGGCGTTGCCCAGCATGACGAGGGGGTGCAGAGGATGCGCCAGGCGGCGCAGGTGCTTCTTTTGCTTCTCCGAAAGGCTCATCTGGCCATTATAGTGCCGCTAAGATTGACATATGTCCAAGCGTTCCAAGAGCAGCGCCCGCTGGTTGGCCGAACATGCCAACGACGAATTCGTCAAACGCGCGCAGCGCGAGGGGTGGCGTTCGCGCGCTGTATTCAAGCTGGCGGAGATTCAGCAGAGCGAACGGCTGCTGCGGCCCGGAATTCGCTGCGTCGATTTGGGCGCCGCGCCGGGGGGGTGGAGCCAATACGCGGCGCGCATCGTCGGCGGGGCGGGTCGAATCGTTGCGACCGACATTCTGCCCATGGACTCCATTCCCGGAGTGGATTTTGTGCAGGGCGATTTTCGCGAGGAGAGCGTATTGGAGCAGGTGATGTCGCACATCGGCGCGGCGAAAGTCGACCTTGTTTTGTCCGATATGGCCCCCAACATGGCAGGCATAGACGCAGTCGATCAGCCAAGATCGATGTATTTGGCGGAATTGGCGCTGGAATTTGCCGAGCGTGTGCTGGCCCCGGGGGCGGATACGCTGGTGAAGCTGTTTCAAGGCGCCGGATTCGACCAGATCGTCAAAGATGCCCGACGCCGCTATGGGCGGGTTGTGACGAAAAAGCCAAAGGCGTCACGAACCCGCAGTCCCGAGATCTATCTGTTGGCGCGGCAGTTTGGGATGGTGTAACGTCAATTGCCCGCTCGGGGGAACGCCTCCGGTCACTTTGTCCTGCTATGATTGCGGCTGTAGGTGAAACTTGAACGATTTGACCAAACAAATTCTCCTTTGGGTCGCGTTGGCCGTCATATTGCTGGCGATTTTCAGCCAATTCGGGATGCACGCGGGCCAGCCTTCCACCATCGATTATTCGCAGTTCTTGAGCGAAGTGAAGAGCAACAATATTGACTCGGTGACCCTCAAGGGCGAGATCATCGAGGGCAAGCGGCGCGATGGGAATCAGTTCGTCACTTACAATCCGGAAACCAGCAACGGGGCGCTGATCGGCCTGCTGCAGTCGCAGGGCGTCAAATTCCGCGGCGAGCCGCCAAAACAACAATCGGTCATATTGCAGCTGCTGATCTCCGCCTTCCCGATATTGATTCTCATCGGGTTTTGGGCGTATTTCATGCGCCAGATGCAAGGGAGTTCCGGCGGCCGCGGCGCGATGTCGTTCGGCAAGAGCCGCGCGCGCCTGCTCGGAGAGGATCAGGTCAACATTACCTTCGCCGACGTGGCGGGCGTCGAGGAGGCCAAGCAAGAAGTCGTCGAAATCGTCGATTTCTTGAAAGATCCCGGCAAGTTTCAGAAACTTGGCGGCAAGATTCCGAAAGGCGTGCTCATGGTCGGCTCCCCAGGGACCGGCAAGACCTTGCTCGCTCGCGCGATCGCGGGCGAGGCGAAAGTACCGTTTTTCACCATTTCGGGCTCGGATTTCGTGGAAATGTTCGTCGGCGTGGGTGCCTCGCGCGTGCGCGACATGTTCGAACAGGCGAAGAAGCATGCCCCATGCATCATTTTCATCGACGAAATCGATGCCGTGGGCCGGCACCGGGGCGCGGGCTTAGGGGGCGGCCACGATGAGCGCGAGCAAACGCTGAACCAGTTGCTGGTGGAAATGGACGGTTTCGAGGGCAACGAAGGCATCATCGTCATTGCCGCCACCAATCGACCCGATGTACTGGATCCGGCTCTGCTGCGGCCGGGTCGTTTCGACCGCCAAGTCGTGGTGCCGCTGCCTGATGTGCGCGGCCGCGAACAGATCCTCAAAGTGCACATGCGCAAGGTGCCGCTCGCCGAAAACGTCAAGCCCTCGGTCATCGCGCGGGGCACCCCGGGATTTTCGGGCGCCGATCTCGCCAACCTGGTGAACGAGGCCGCCCTGTTCGCGGCGCGCAGCAACAAGCGCTCGGTGACCATGGAGGAGTTCGAGCGAGCCAAGGACAAGATCATGATGGGCGCCGAGCGCCGCTCCATGGTCATGACCGAAGAGGAGAAGCGCAATACCGCCATTCACGAGTCCGGCCACGCCATCGTGGGCCTCTCGGTCCCCGAACATGATCCGGTCTACAAGGTGACCATCATTCCGCGAGGCCGCGCCCTCGGTGTGACCATGTTCCTGCCGGAGCAGGACCGCTACAGCACCAGCAAGCGCCAGCTCGAGAGCCGCATCGCGACGCTGTTCGGCGGGCGAGTCGCCGAAGAGCTGATGTTCGGCCCGGATGCCGTGACCACGGGCGCATCGAACGATATCGAGCGCGCGACCGAGCTGGCGCGCAACATGGTTACCCGATGGGGATTGTCGGACCGATTGGGTCCGCAGACCTACAGCGAAGAATCCGGCGAAGTATTTTTGGGACGCAGCGTGACGCAGCACAAGCAGGTGTCGGATGTAACCGCGCACGTAATTGACGAAGAGGTGCGTCGCGTGATCGACAGCAATTATCAGCGCGCCTACAAGATCATTCAGACGAACATGGACAAACTGAAGGCGATGTCCGAGGCATTGATCAAATACGAGACGATCGATGAGGAGCAGATCAAGGACATCATGGAGGGGCGCGTGCCGCGCCCGCCGCGCGATTGGGACGACACACCGACGCCCACTCCGCGAGGCCCTTCGACCGAACAGCCCGCCCCTCCGCTCGTCAGTCCGGCGGGGCAGCATTAACCCTCGTCCGCGTTGGTCGCCGAGTAGTCTCGAACCATAGCCTTTGGCGAGCGACGAGCCGGTGCGCTGGCAATGCCGACATAGAACCATCGATCTGGCGCGACCGGTCGTCATGGGCATATTGAATGCGACCCCGGATTCCTTTTCCGACGGCGGCCGCTACGCGAGCCTCGACGCGGCGCTCGAGCGCGCCGCACAGATGGTCGCCGAGGGTGCCGCCATCATCGACGTCGGCGGCGAGTCGACGCGCCCGGGGTCGGCCGGCGTGGATGCGGCGACGGAGCGCGAACGCACCGTGCCGGTGATCGAACGCATCGCGGCCGAGCTCGATGTGGCGGTTTCGATCGACAGCAGCAAACTCGAGGTGATGACCGCGGCGGTCGCCGCGGGGGCTTGCATCGTCAACGACGTGCGGGCTCTGCGCGCGCCCGGCGCACGCGATTGGGCGGCCTCCGCCGGGGTGGGCGTGTGCCTCATGCACATGCGAGGCGAACCGCTCACCATGCAGGAGAGTCCCGAGTATCATGAAGTGGTGGGGGAAGTGAGCGCCTTTTTGCTGCGAGAACGCGCGGCATGCCTGAAGGCCGGGATCGCGCGTGAATCGATCGTGTTCGATCCGGGCGTAGGTTTCGGCAAACGGCACGAGCACAACATCGCATTGCTGAAGAACCTGCAACACATCGCGGCATTGGGTTCGCCGCTGCTGGTGGGCCTGTCGCGAAAGAGTCTGATCGGCAAGGTGCTCGGTCGGCCGATCCTCGAGCGCCTGTACGGCGGCCTTGGACTCGCGGCGTGGGCGGTGAGCATGGGCGCCCGCGTGGTGCGAACGCACGACGTCGCCGCCACCCGGGACGCGATACGCATGGTGAGCGCGGTTATGGAAGGAACGGCGAATTGACACAATACTTCGGCACTGACGGCGTGCGGGGCCGCGTCGGCGAGGCGCCCATGACGGTGGATTTCGCGCTGCGCCTGGCGAGCGCCGCGGCGCGAGTGATGGCCCCCGACGGCGGCCGGGTGCTGATCGGCAAGGACACGCGCGTATCGGGCTACATGTTCGAATCGGCGTTGGAGGCGGGTTTCGTGGCCGCGGGCGTCGATGTGATGCTGATCGGTCCTCTGCCGACGCCGGGCATCGCCTACATGACGCAACGCTTGGGCTGCCGTTTCGGTGTGGTCATCAGCGCCTCGCACAACCGTTACGAGGACAACGGCATCAAGTTCTTCGACGCCTCCGGCAGTAAATTGTCCGACGAGGTGGAGCGCCAAATAGAGCGGCTGCTCGACGGGCCGGTGGTGACCCAGGATTCGCAGCGGTTGGGCAAGGCGCTGCGCATCGATCGCAGCCGCACCCAATATCAGGAGTTCTGCGCCTCGACGATTCCGGCCGGGATGTCGCTGGCAGGGTTCAAGATCGTCGTCGATTGCGCGAACGGGGCCGGCTACAAGGTGGCGCCGCGTGTACTGGCGGATCTCGGGGCGGAGATCGTGCCGATCGGCTGCTCGCCGAACGGGCGCAATATCAATGACGGTTGCGGTTCCACGGCGCCCGAGCTGCTGCAATTGACGGTGCCGGGAGTACGCGCCCAGGTGGGCCTTGCGCTCGACGGCGACGGCGATCGGGTGGTGATGGTGGACGAACTGGGGCGCTGCGTGGACGGCGACCAGTTGTTGTACATATTGGCGGGCGCCCGGCGCGATGCCGGCACACTGAAGGGTCCGGTCGTCGGCACGGTCATGAGTAATTTGGGACTGGAACACGCCTTTGCCAAACAGGGCATCGAGTTTCGCCGTGCGCAGGTCGGAGATCGCCACGTGCTCGCCATGTTGCATCAGCTGGGCGGCAACCTTGGAGGGGAAACCTCGGGACATATCGTATGTCTGGACAAAACCACGACCGGTGACGGTCTGGTGAGCGCATTGCAGGTGCTCGCCGTGATGAAAGCCACCGGAGCGGGCCTCGCGGAACTGTGTGCGCCCATGCAAAAATACCCGCAGGTGCTCTTGAACGTGCGTGTGGCGCGCCGCTTCGACCCGATGACCGTTCCCAGCGTCATCGAGATGATCGGCAGCTTGGAGAGAAGATTCGACGGTCGGGGGCGCATCGTGCTGCGGGCATCAGGAACCGAGCCGGTCATTCGTGTCATGGTGGAGGGCTACGATGCCGGCCTGGTCAAATCGGCTGCGCGCGACATTGCGGCCGAGGTCGAATCAGTGGTGGCCAAAACGGCGGGATCTGCGGCCGCGGCCGCAGGGCTTGCAGTTACCCCTCCACGCGGCTAATCTTCGCCGCCTTTCGAGACGGGGCTATGCCCCAAGGTGGTGCCTATGCGGCGTCCCATGGTCGCAGGTAATTGGAAAATGCACGGATCGCGGTCCGCCAATGGGGCTTTGCTGGCCGAATTGGAACAACGCTTGACACCGGAATGGCAGGTCGACGTCGTGGTATTTCCGCCGTTTGTGTACGTCGCCGATGCGGTGCGCATGCTGGAAGAGAGCGACATCGCGGTGGGCGCGCAAGATGTGTGCGCGGAACCTCTGGGGGCGCTGACGGGCCAGGTCGCGGCGGTGATGCTCAAGGACGTGGGTTGCCGTTACGTGATCGTGGGGCACTCGGAGCGACGCCGTTTGTTTCATGAAGATGACGTCTTGGTGGCGCGAAAGTTCGGTGCAGCGCTGCAGGCCGGTCTCACGCCCATCTTGTGCGTGGGGGAGACGCTGGAGGAGCGGGAGGCCAACCGCACCGAGGCGGTCGTGGCCCGTCAGCTCGAGGCAGTGGCCGCGATGAACGGGGCGTCCGGTTTCTCGCAGGCCATCTTGGCCTATGAGCCCGTGTGGGCCATCGGAACGGGGCGCACCGCCTCGCCGGCCCAGGCGCAGGCGGTGCATGCCTACCTGCGGGGCCGAATAGGCGCGCAAGATGTTAAGATAGCCGAGGGTTTGCGCATTTTATATGGCGGCAGCGTCAAAGCTTCCAATGCAGCCGAGTTGTTCTCGATGCCCGACGTGGACGGCGGGCTGGTGGGCGGCGCTTCGTTGAGTGCCGATGAGTTCCTGGATATTTGCGCGGCTGCGGCCGTTCGTCATTGAGAGATCGCTATGTTGCATAGTTTCATTCTGGCCGTGCATATTTTGCTCGCGTTGATGATTATCGGGCTTGTGCTCATGCAACGCGGCAAGGGCGCGGAGGCGGGCGCCGGGTTTGGCTCGGGCGCCTCCGGAACGGTATTCGGCGCCCGCGGGACGGCCACCTTGTTTTCCAAGCTGACGGCGGTGTTCGCAGCGCTGTTTTTTGCGACCAGCTTGTGGCTCGCCTATTTGGGGACGCGTTCGGCGAGTGAACCGGGCACCGTGCTCGAGCGGGCGGCGCAAGCCGCCACCTCACCGGCAGCGCCGGTGAAAAAGTGAGGCTGATGTTGATTCAAAGAGCCGACGTGGCGAAATTGGTAGACGCGCTAGTTTGAGGGGCTAGTGGGGCAACCTGTGCCGGTTCGAGTCCGGCCGTCGGCACCATTCATTCGGGGGCGCTAGAGGCCACGCAACGCAACACGGCGCCGCCGCGCCTGATATAATTCTTCGAGATGTTGCGACAGTATTTGCCGGTATTGATCTTCATGGGATTGGCCGCAGTGCTAGGCCTCGCCCTGTTCACGATCGGCTGGATAGCGGGTCCGCGCCGCCCCAATGCGGAAAAGCTTTCTCCTTACGAGTGCGGATTCGAGGCGTTCGAGGATTCTCGAATGCGCTTCGACGTGCGCTATTACTTGGTCGCGATCATATTCATCGTATTCGACCTCGAAATCGCCTTCTTTTTTCCGTGGGCGGTGTCGTTGCGAGCCACCGGCACATTCGGGTTGCTGGCGATGCTGATATTCGCATCGGTTCTGGTGCTCGCCTTGATATACGACTATCGAAAAGGGGCACTCGAATGGGATTAGCGGCGGAGTCCGGCGATGCCGGCTTGGTGCGCGGCTTCGAGGTGACCACCGTCGACAAGCTCATCAATTGGGCGCGCACCGGCTCATTGTGGCCCATGACCTTCGGGCTCGCGTGCTGCGCCGTCGAAATGATGCATGCGGGTGCCGCACGCTACGATCTCGACCGCTTCGGTGTGGTATTCCGCCCGAGTCCGCGGCAATCGGACGTGATGATCGTGGCCGGAACGCTGGTGAACAAGATGGCGCCGGCGCTGCGCAAGGTGTACGACCAGATGGCCGAGCCTCGCTGGGTGATCTCGATGGGATCGTGCGCGAACGGCGGCGGCTATTATCATTATTCGTATGCCGTGGTGCGCGGGTGCGATCGTATCGTGCCCGTGGACGTGTACGTCCCGGGCTGTCCGCCGACGGCCGAGGCACTGATATACGGCATCATTCAGCTGCAAAACAAGATCAAGCGCAACAAGGCCATTATTCGATGACCAACGACGCCGGCTCCTCCGCGCAGCCTCCCAGCCGGCTGGCACAGCTCGCGGCGCGTCTCGAGCAGGCGCTGCCCGGAAAACTGCAGAGCGTGGCCGATCTGACGGGGGAATTGACCTGCGAAGTGCGTCCCGAGGATTTGCTCGGCGTCGCGGCCACGCTGCGCGACGGCGAGAGCCTTGAGTTCGAAATGTGCATGGACGTGTGCGGCGTGGACTATCTCGAGTACGGCCGCGCCGAATGGAAGACCGAGCACGCCACCGTGTCGGGGTTCAGCCGCGGCGTCGTGCGCGGTGCGGAGCCGGAGAGCGCCACGCCTGCCGGGCGGCGCTTCGCGGTGGTTTATCACCTGCTGTCGATCACCCGCAATCAACGCCTGCGCCTCAAGGTGTTTTGCGCGGACGATACCCAGCCGATGGTGGATTCGGTATCCGGCATCTGGGCGTCGGCCAATTGGTTCGAACGCGAGGCCTTCGACCTGTTCGGCATCCTGTTCAAGGGGCATCCGGATTTGCGCCGCTTGCTCACCGACTACGGCTTCATCGGCCATCCGTTTCGCAAGGATTTTCCCTTGTCCGGCAATGTCGAGGTGCGTTACGACCCGGAAAAGGGGCGGGTGGTGTACCAGCCGGTCAGCATCGAGCCCCGCGTGCTCGTGCCGAAGGTCATCCGCCACGACAATCGCTACGATCCGGCGCTAACCGGCGAACCCGATGGCTGAAATACGCAATTACACGATGAACTTCGGCCCGCAGCATCCGGCTGCGCACGGCGTATTGCGCTTGGTGCTGGAAATGGACGGCGAAGTCATTCAGAAGGCCGATCCCCACATCGGGCTCCTGCACCGCGCGACCGAGAAGTTGGCGGAGAGCAAGCCGTTCAATCAGTCGATCGGTTATATGGACCGGCTGGATTACGTGTCGATGATGTGCAACGAGCACGCCTATGTTCTGGCGATCGAAAGACTCTTGGGCATCGAGCCGCCGCTGCGCGCGCGGTACATACGCGTGATGTTCGACGAGATCACACGCATTCTGAATCATCTGATGTGGCTGGGGGCGCACGCCATCGATATCGGCGCAATGACCGTGTTCCTGTACTGCTTCCGCGAGCGCGAAGACCTGATGGATTGCTACGAGGCGGTCTCCGGCACCCGCATGCACGCGACCTACTATCGCCCGGGGGGCGTGTACCGGGATTTGCCGGAAGTCATGCCGAAGTACCAGTACTCGCAGTGGCGCAGCAAGAAGGACGTCGATCGGCTGAACGAACGGCGCTCGGGCGGACTGTTGGATTTCATCGCCGACTTTGCCGCTCGGTTCCCCGCCTGCGTCGACGAATATGAAACGCTGCTCACGGACAACCGCATCTGGAAGCAGCGCACGGTAAATATCGGCGTGGTGACTCCGCAGCGCGCGATGCAGCTCGGGTTTTCCGGCCCGATGCTCCGCGGCTCGGGCGTCGAGTGGGACCTTCGCAAGAAGCAACCCTACGAGGCCTACGATCGCGTGGATTTCGACATTCCGGTCGGCGTGAACGGCGATTGCTACGACCGGTACTTGGTGCGCGTCGAGGAGTTGCGCCAGTCGGCCAGGATCATCGATCAATGCGTCGTGTGGCTCAAAGAGAATCCCGGACCGGTCATGATCGACGATCGCAAGGTGCGGCCGCCGCGCCGGGAACAGATGAAAGGCGATATGGAGTCCTTGATTCATCACTTCAAGCTCTTTACCGAGGGCTACTGTGTGCCGGCTGGCGAGACGTACGCGGCGGTCGAGGCGCCGAAGGGCGAACTCGGCGTGTACTTGGTGTCGGACGGCGCGAACAAGCCCTACCGCCTCAAGGTTCGCGCGCCGGGCTTCGCACACCTCGCGTCGCTCGACGAAATGGTCCGCGGACACATGCTCGCCGACGTGGTGGCGGTGATCGGCACTCAAGATATCGTATTCGGCGAGGTCGACCGATGAGCGCCGAGCTGTCGTTGCACTTGCGCGAGGAAATCGATCGCTGGTTGGCGAAATTTCCCAAGGAACACAAGCGCTCGGCGGTCATTTCCGCGCTGCACGCCGTGCAGCACGAGAACAACGGGTTCCTCACGCCGGCGCTCATGGATGCAGTGGCGGCGTACTTGGGGCTGCCGGCTATCCAGGTGTACGAGGTGGCGGCCTTTTACTCCATGTTCGAAACCAAGCCCGTGGGCCGGCACCACGTGTCGGTATGCACCAACATCTCCTGCATGTTGCGCGGCGCGCAGGCGGTGGTCGATCGAATAGAGAAGAAGCTCGGAATCAAAACCGGCGAAAGCACGCCGGACGGACGGATTTACCTGAAGCGCGAGGAGGAGTGCCTCGCGGCATGCACCGGCGCTCCCATGATGATGGTCGATCACGTGTATTACGAAAATCTGAGCCCCGAGATGGTCGATCGGATCTTGGACGGCCTGGCATGAGCCCAACTCTGGACGGCAAGGGGCGTTAATGGTCTACGAACAGAATCTGGTGTTGTTCGAGGCGCTCAAGCACGAGCGGCCGTGGACGCTCGAGGGCTATCGCGCATTCGGCGGATACCAGGCGTGGGAGAGAATATTGCGCGAGGGGACACCCCGCGAACACATCATCGAGGAGGTGAAAACCTCGGGCCTGCGCGGCAGAGGCGGCGCGGCCTTCCCGACGGGATTGAAGTGGAGTTTCATGCCGCGCTCCTCGCCGGTGCAGAAATACGTCGTGTGCAATTCCGACGAATCCGAGCCCGGCACCTGCCACGACCGGGATATCCTGCGCTACAACCCGCATTCGGTGATCGAGGGAATGGCCATCGGCGGATACGCGATGACGGCCACCGTAGGGTACAACTACATTCGCGGCGAATTCCTCGGCGAGCCGATTCCGCGCTTCGAGGCGGCGTTGCAGGAGGCGTATGCGGCGGGACTGTTGGGCCGGAATATTCTGGGTTCGGGAGTCGATTTCGATCTGTACACTTTCATCGGGGCGGGGGCCTACATTTGCGGCGAGGAAACCGCGCTGCTCGAGTCGCTGGAGGGTAAACCCGGCAGGCCGCGCTTCAAACCGCCGTTTCCCGCCAACTTCGGCCTGTTCGGCAAACCAACCACGATCAACAATACCCAGAGCTTGGCGAGCGTGCCGGCGATCATGCGCAAGGGCGGCGCCTGGTTTTCCGGCCTTGGGCCCGCGAACTCGGGCGGCACCGCGATTTTTTCGGTGTCGGGGCATGTGGAGAAGCCGGGAAATTTCGAATTGCCGCTCGGCATTCCGTTCGCCGAGCTGTTGGCGCTGGCCGGCGGCGTATGGAAGGGCCGCAAGCTCAAGGCGGTGATACCCGGGGGCTCGTCCGTGCCGGTGGTGCCGGGCGAGGTGATGCTGGCGACGAACATGGATTACGACTCGGTCAAGAAGGCCGGATCCTCGGTCGGCACCGGCGCCGTGATCGTCATGGACGAAACCACGTGCATGGTGCGCGCGCTCGAGCGCTTGTCGCGCTTCTACTATTCGGAATCGTGCGGTCAATGCACGCCCTGCCGCGAGGGCACGGGCTGGTTGGATCGCATGCTGAGACGCATCATTGCCGGCCAGGGCCGGGGCGAGGATCTCGGCCTGTTGCTCGACGTCGCCAATCGCATCGAGGGCCACACGATTTGCGCATTGGGCGACGCGGCTGCGTGGCCGGTGCAGAGTTTCCTGAAGCACTTTCGGCACGAGTTTCAATACATGATCGAGCACCAAGGCCGTTCGATCATCGAAAGTCAACCGGCGGCGGCATAAGGGCGGACGATGAGCGACGATTGGGTCAATATCGAGGTCAACGGCGTACCGCTGAAAGCCCGCAAGGGTCAAATGATCATGCAGGTCACGGACGCGGCCGACATTTACATCCCGCGGTTTTGCTATCACACGAAACTCAGCGTCGCGGCCAACTGCCGCATGTGCCTCATCGAAGTGGAGAAGGCGCCGAAGCCGATGCCGGCGTGCGCCACCCCGGTCATGGAAGGCATGAAGGTGTTCACGAAATCGCCGAAGGCCGTCGCGGCCCAACGGGCGGTCATGGAATTCCTGCTGATCAATCACCCCCTCGATTGTCCGATTTGCGATCAGGGCGGCGAATGCGAGCTGCAGGATCTGGCGCTGGGATACGGGCGCGATATTTCCCGGTTCGCCGAGCGCAAGCGTGTCGTCAAGGACAAGAACCTGGGGCCGCTGGTCTCGACCGACATGACGCGGTGCATCCATTGCACGCGCTGCATACGCTTCGGCCGGGAAATCCAGGGCTATCCTCAGCTCGGCACCATCGGCCGCGGCGAGCACGTGCAGATCGAAACCTACGTCGAACAGAGCATCGATCACGAGCTTTCGGCCAACATCATCGATTTGTGTCCGGTGGGGGCGCTGAACAACAAGCCGTTTCGCTACCACGCGCGCGCGTGGGAGATGACGCAGCACGCGCTGGTTTCACCGCACGACGGCTTCGGCACGAACATCTACGCTCACGTGCTGCGCGGCAAACTGATGCGCGTGGTGCCGCGCGAGAACGAGCAGATCAACGAAACCTGGATCGCGGACCGCGACCGCTTCGGTTTCGAGGGAATGTACTCGGCCGAGCGGGTTACGCAGCCGATGGTGCGCATCGACGGCGCGTTGAAGCCGGTCGACTGGGAGGCGGCGTTGACGGCGGCGGCGGAAGGGTTGCACAAGGCGGCCGCGAGTCATGGCGCCGCGAGCTTGGGGTTTCTGACCTCGCCGATGGCCACCGTGGAGGAGATGTATCTGCTCGCGCAGATCGCGCGCGGCCTCGGCAGCGGCAACATCGATCATCGCCTGCGCCAGCTGGATTTCAGGACGCAGGAAAATGAGGCCGCTTTCCCGAGTCTCGGGCTGAAAATAGCGGACATCGCGGCGCTCGAGGGCGTCCTCATCGTCGGTTCGAACCTGCGTCACGAAATGCCGATGCTGGCGCACCGAATTCGCCAAGCCGCGGTCAAGGGAGGTGCGCGCGTGGCGTTTCTCAATCCGCGCGCCTTCGAGTATCTGTTCCCCGTGGCGGCCTATGGAATCGCGCAGGATCTGGCGGCCGATCTGGCCGGCGTGGTGCGTGCGGCGGCGGCGGCGGCGAACAAATCGGTGCCGAGCGGCGTGCGCCCGGCGACCGTGACCGATGAGCATCGCGCGCTGGTAGCGGCGCTGACCCACGGCACGCGCCGCGCGATCATGCTGGGTACCCTCGCGCAGCGGCACCCGGCGTACTCGGAGCTGAAGTGGCTCGCGGCGCTGCTGGCGACCTTGAGCGGCGCCAGCCTCGGGTTCATCACCGAAGGCGCCAACGCCGCGGGTGCGTATTTGGCGGGGGCGGTGCCGCACCGGGAATCGGGCGGTGTGTCCGCGGCGCACGCGGGAATGTCGGCGCGCGAGATGCTGGAAGTATGGCTCAAGGCCTACGTGTTGTTCGGCGGCGTCGATCCGGTCAACGACTTGGCGGTTGGGCCCGAGGCGCTGGCGGCCGCCGACTTGGTGGTCGCGATCACGACGCACTTGCCCGAAAGCTTGCGCGCCGTGGTGCATGTGGTGCTGCCGATCGGCTCCTTCGCCGAAAGCGCGGGCACGTTCGTGAACGCCGAAGGACGCTGGCAGAGCTGGGCCGGCGCAGCGAAATTGGTGGGTGAAAGCCGCCCGGGCTGGAAAGTGCTGCGGGTACTGGCGAATTTACTGAACGTACCCGGCGTCGAGTACGTAAGCGCGGAGGAAGTTCGCGACGCCTTGCGCGCGCTGTGCGGCGCTCGCAGCGAGCCCTCGATCGCAGCCGGAAATGGCGCGGTGCGCAGCGGAGACGCCGCGGGCGGTGCGCTCTCGGGTGCGCCGCCGAGCGCCGGGCCGTGGATGGACATACCGCCGTATCAGACCGACGTGCTGGTGCGCGGGTCGGCGTCTCTCGGCAAAACCAAGGACGGGCTCGTGGCCCGAGCCGTGATCTGATCATGTGGCAGTGGGACCCATTGCGCGCGTGGTTGTCGGGCCTAATCACGCCGTATTGGACCAACCCGCTGCTCACCGCGGTGCAGATTCTGATGGTGGTCGTCGGACTGATTCTCGTCATGGCCTTCTATACCTTGGCGGAGCGCAAGGTCATCGGCTGGATCCAGCTGCGCAAGGGCCCGAACCGCGTCAACCTGTTGTGGCTCCCGGGCTTCGGTCAGCCGTTCGCGGACGTGGTCAAACTGATGTTCAAGGAAATTCTGATCCCGGCGGATGCCAGCGGATTTTTGTTTCGCTTGGCGCCGTTCCTGGCGCTGGTGCCCTCGCTGGCGGTTTGGGCGGTCATCCCGTTTTCGCCGGAACGCGCCTTCGCCAACATCGATGCGGGTCTGCTGTACATTCTCGCGCTCACGTCGATGGGGGTGTACGGAATCATCCTGGCCGGCTGGGCGTCCAACTCCAAATACGCCTTTTTGGGCGCGATGCGCTCGGCGGCGCAAATCGTCGCCTATGAAATCGCCATGGGCTTCGCCATGGTGGGCGTGCTGATGGCCGCGGGCAGCCTCAATATCGGGGATATCATCCGGGCGCAGCAGGGCGGACCGTTGAGCTGGAATTGGTTTTGGCTGTTCCCGATGTTCGTGGTGTATTTCATTTCGGGCGTCGCCGAGACCAATCGCTCGCCGTTCGACGTGGCGGAAGGCGAATCGGAAATCGTCGCGGGATTCCATGTCGACTACTCGGGCATGGCGTTTGCGCTGTTTTTCATCGCCGAATACGTCAACATGATTCTGATATCGGCGCTGACGGTCATTTTCTTCTTCGGCGGCTGGCTGTCGCCCTTCGACGGCTGGCTGCCGGATTCGACCTGGCTCGCGGCGCCGGGTTTCTTCTGGTTCGGCCTGAAGACACTCGTGCCGATGTTCGGTTTTCTCTGGCTGCGCGCGACGTTTCCGCGCTACCGGTACGATCAAATCATGCGTTTGGGCTGGAAGGTGTTGATTCCGGTGACGCTGGTTTGGCTGGCGGTGGAGGGCTTGATGGCGTTTGTCCACGTGGGTCCCTGGAAGGAGCATCTGTAATGCGGGGTGCGCGCAGCTTTCTGAAAACCTTTCTGCTCTGGGAATTATTGCAGGGCTTGTGGGTGACCTGGAAGAGCATGTGGCGAGTCAAGGTCACCGTGAACTACCCCGAGGAGAAGACCCCGCAGAGCACGCGCTTTCGGGGCCTGCATGCCTTGCGCCGCTACCCGAACGGAGAGGAGCGATGCATCGCCTGCAAGCTTTGCGAAGCGGTTTGCCCCGCGCTCGCCATCACCATCGAATCCGATGTGAGCAACGACGGCACGCGCCGTACGACGCGCTACGACATCGACTTGTTCAAGTGCATTTACTGCGGCTTCTGCGAGGAAGCGTGCCCGGTCGACGCCATCGTCGAGACCCGCCTGCTCGAATATCACATGGAGAGCCGCGGCGAAAACATCATGAACAAGGATAAGTTGCTCGGCATCGGCGAGCGTTACGAAGCCACGATTGCGGCCGATCGCGCCGCCGATGCGCGGTATCGCTGATGTTCGCCACGATCTTATTTTTCATCTTCGGGGGCGTGCTGGTGTGCGCCGCCCTGGGGGTGATTCTCGCGCGCAACCCCGTGCACAGCGCCTTGCTGCTCGTGCTGTGTTTTTTCAACAGCGCCGTCATTTGGCTGATGTTGGATGCGGAGTTCCTGGGGATCGTGCTGGTGCTGGTGTATGTGGGCGCGGTGATGGTGCTGTTCCTGTTCGTGGTGATGATGCTCGACGTCGACGCGCAGCGCTTGCGCAAGGAATTGGCGGGCATATGGCCGCTGACGGTCGCGGTGGCGGGTTTCGTCGTGTTCGCGATCGTCAACGTGATCGTGGTACGGCACCTCGGAGGCGCGACCTTCAAGACGGCGGCCGCGCTGCCTGAGAACTATTCCAACACGCGAGCCCTGGGCACGGCGCTGTTTACCCGCTACGCCTATCCCGCCCAGCTCGCCGCGATCATCCTGCTGGTGGCGAGCATCGCCGCCATCGTTCTCACGTTGCGCCGGCGCGGCGGAATCAAGCCGCAGGACGTCGCGGAGCAGGTCGCGGTGCGGGCGAGGGATCGGGTCAGGATCGTCAAAATGACATCCGAGAAGCGCTCATGATCACCCTTACCCACGTGCTGACCCTGTCCGGCATTCTGTTCGCGATCGCGGTGGCGGGCGTGTTTCTAAATCGCAAGAACGTCATCATCCTGTTGATGTGCATCGAGCTGATGCTGCTCGCGGTGAATTTCAATTTCGTGGCGTTCTCGCGCTTTGCCGGCGACATCGGCGGCCAAATATTCGTGTTCTTCATATTGACCGTGGCGGCGGCGGAAGCCGCAATCGGACTCGCGATCCTGGTGGTAGTGTTCCGAGAGCGCCGCAGCATCGACGTCGAAGACCTCGACACGCTGCAGGGCTGAGGGTGGATTAGAAAAAATGCAGGGGATTTATCTCACGATTGCGCTGGCGCCTCTGGTCGCGGCGGTTGCCGCGGGCTTATTCGGACGCGTCATCGGGCGTGCGGGCGCGCACAGCATCACCATCGCCGGGGTCGCGCTCTCGTGCGCCTTGTCGCTGTATGTGCTCAAGGGGATTCTGGCGGATGGCATGGGGACGTTCGACGGCGCGGTGTACACCTGGCTGATCAGCGATGGGGTGCATATCCAGGTGGGGTTCCTGATCGATCGGCTCTCCGCCTTGATGATGGCGGTGGTGACCTTCGTGTCGCTGATGGTGCACATCTACACCGTCGGCTACATGCAGGACGACGACGGGTATCAGCGATTCTTCAGCTACATCTCGCTGTTCACGTTCGCGATGTTGATGCTGGTGATGTCGAACAACTTCATGCAGTTGTTCTTCGGCTGGGAGGGGGTCGGCGTCGTGTCGTACCTGCTCATCGGCTATTGGTACAAGCGCCCGACGGCCAATTTCGCCGCCCTCAAGGCGTTTCTGGTCAATCGCATCGGCGATTTCGGATTCATACTTGGAATTGCGGCGGTGCTGCGCTACACGGGGTCGCTCGACTATGCGACGGTGTTCGCGCACGCGGGGCAAATCGCCGATGCGCAGATTCATGTGAGCGCCACGGTCGCCTGGCCGGCGATCACCTTCACCTGCATTTGTCTGTTCGTGGGCGCGATGGGCAAATCCGCTCAGGTACCCCTGCACGTGTGGCTGCCGGATTCGATGGAAGGCCCGACGCCGATATCGGCGCTGATCCATGCCGCCACCATGGTGACGGCCGGCATATTCATGGTGGCAAGGATGTCCCCGCTGTTCGAGCTGTCGGAGACGGCGCTCTCGATGGTGTTGATCGTCGGCGCGACGACGGCGTTTTTCATGGGCCTGTTGGGCGTGGTGAACAACGACATCAAGCGGGTGATCGCCTATTCGACGTTGTCGCAGCTCGGTTACATGACCGTGGCGCTCGGGGCATCTGCATACAGCGCCGGGATTTTCCACTTGATGACGCATGCCTTCTTCAAGGCGCTTCTGTTCCTTGCGGCGGGCTCGGTCATCATCGCCATGCATCACGAGCAGGACATGCGGCGAATGGGCGGTCTGAGGAAATACATGCCCATCACCTACTGGACGTTCCTGGTGGGCTCGTTGGCGTTGATCGGCTTTCCCGGGACGGCGGGTTTCTTCTCGAAGGATCTGCTGATCGATGCCGAGCATGCCGCGCATCGTGTGGGATCGACCTATGCCTATATCTGCGTGCTGTCCGGCGTCTTCGTCACGGCCTTGTACACCTTTCGCATGTTCTTCATGACGTTCCATGGAGAGGAACGCATGGACCACCATACGCGAGAGCATCTGCATGAGAGCCCATGGGTGGTGACATTGCCGCTGATCCTATTGGCCATCCCCTCGGCACTCATCGGCTGGTTCACCGTCAAGCCGCTATTGTTCGGCAATTATTTCGGCGATTCAATCGTGGTGCTGCCTTCCCACGAGGTGCTTAAACACGTCGGCGAGGAATTTCACGACCCCGGGGCGTTTGTTTGGTCGGCAGTTAGCACGCTGCCGCTGTGGCTCGCCTTGTCGGGCGTATTCGCCGCGTGGCTATTCTTTTACAGGCGGCCGGCTCTCGCCGATGCCGCCGAGCGCAAGTTCAAGTGGCTGCACGGGATCCTGGTCAATAAATACGGATTCGATTGGTTCAACGAGCACGTGATTTGCGCAGCCGCGAGAGGCTTGGGCAAGGGATTGTGGCGCGGCGGCGATGAGACGTTGATCGACAATGGGCTGGTCAACGGCAGTGCGCGCATCGTCGGTTGGCTGGGTTCGGTGATGCGGTACGCGCAGTCCGGATACCTGTATCACTACGCGTTCGCCATGATCCTCGGATTGGCTTCGCTTCTTCTTTGGCTCATGTGGCGACCCTGATGTCGAACGCACACTTGCTCGGCATTTTGATCTGGCTGCCGATCGCCGGCGGTTGCGTGGTGCTCGCCTTGGGCGAACGCGTGGCGGCGGCCAAGTGGCTGTCGCTCGGTGTGTCCGGACTCACGCTGCTGTTCAGCGTGCCGCTGTTCACGGCCTTCAGGGGCGGCACCGCGCAGATGCAATTCGTCGAGCGCGCGCCGTGGATCGCAGCCATTCATGCGGATTACTACATCGGCGTCGACGGGATATCGATGCCTTTGATCCTGCTGACCACCTTCACGACGGTGCTGATCGTGATCGCGGGTTGGACCAACGTCGAGAAGCGAGTATCTCAATACTTCGCGGCTTTTTTGCTCTTGGAAGGCCTGATGATCGGCGTGTTCTCGGCGCTCGACGCGGCGTTGTTCTACGTGTTTTGGGAGGCGATGCTGCTGCCGATGTTCATCATCATCGGCATCTGGGGCGGTCCGCGGCGCGTGTACGCGACCATCAAGTTCTTCTTATATACGTTCGTCGGCTCGCTGTTGATGCTGGTCGCGCTGATTTACATGTATTTGAAGGCGGGCACGTATGAAATCGCGGTGTTGCAGGGCATGCCGCTGACGCTGAACGAGCAAATACTGATATTTCTAGCGTTGTTTGCCGCATTCGCCGTGAAAGTGCCGATGTGGCCGGTGCACACCTGGTTGCCGGATGCGCACGTCGAGGCGCCGACCGGCGGCTCCGTGGTGTTGGCGGCCATCATGCTCAAAATGGGCGGATACGGCTTTCTGCGCTTTTCGCTCACCATCGCGCCGGATGCCAGCCGCGAGTTGGACTGGCTGATCATTGCGCTGTCGCTGATCGCGGTGGTGTACATCGGCTTCGTCGCCCTGGCGCAACGGGACATGAAGAAGCTGATCGCGTATTCGTCGATCGCGCACATGGGCTTCGTCACCCTGGGCATGTTCATCGGCTTTCAAATTGTGGCTCACACCGGCAGGACCTCGGGCGTTGAATTGGGCCTGGACGGAGCCGTGGTGCAAATGCTGTCGCACGGCCTGGTATCGGGCGCGATGTTCCTTTGCGTCGGCGTCATGTACGACCGGGTGCACAGCCGCGAGATCAATGCGTACGGCGGCGTGGTGAATACAATGCCGAAATTCGCGGCATTCATGGTGCTGTTCGCATTGGCGAATTCCGGCGTGCCCGGCACCTCGGGCTTCGTCGGCGAGTTTCTGGTCATTCTGGCATCGTTCAAGGCGAACGTCTGGTACGCGTTTTTGGCGGGTACGACGCTGGTCCTGGGAGCGGCATATACCCTCTGGCTGGTGAAGCGGGTGATCTTCGGGGACGTCGGCAACGACAAGGTGGCCGCGCTCCGGGATCTCAACGGCCGCGAGTTTCTGGTTCTGGGATTGCTCGCGGCGGCGGTGCTGCTGGTCGGTTTGTGGCCGGCACCGCTGCTCGATGTCATGCGCGCAACGACAGAGCACTTAGCCCAGCAGATGCTGGTCTCGAAGATCGCCCCTTAAGGTTTACACATGAACGGGTTCAACGTCGGCGATTTCAATGCGGGGCTCATCTACGCCACACCGGAGATTTTTCTGGCGCTGGCGGCCTGTGCGATCTTGACGCTGGACCTGTTCCTCTCGGATGCGCAGCGCCGCTGGACCGGCGTTCTCGCCATCGTCAGCTTGTGCGTGACCGCCTTGTTGGCGGCATTGCAGCCGGTGTCCGGGAGAATCACGGCGCTCGGCGGGCTTTTTGAATTGGACCGCATGGCGCAGGTGCTCAAAGTCGTGACGCTGTTGACGGTGGCGGTGGTGTTCGTGTATTCGACCGATTACCTTAAACGCCGCGCGATTCTGAAGGGCGAGTATTACGTACTGGGTTTGTTCGCCACCTTGGGTGCGATGGTGCTGATTTCGGCGGGCAGCTTGATCACCCTGTTCTTAGGTCTCGAGCTCTTGTCCTTGTGCCTGTACGCGATGGTGGCGTTCGACCGGGATTCGGTCATTGCCGCGGAGTCCGCCATCAAATATTTCGTACTGGGTTCGATGGCTTCGGGAACTTTGCTGTACGGCATGTCGATCGTGTACGGCGTCACCGGCAATCTCGAACTCGCGGCGATCGCAGCGGCCGTTCACGGCGGCTTCTCGGCCAATGTCGGTCTGCTGTTCGGCATCGCATTTCTCATCGTCGGCTTGGGCTTCAAGTTGGGTGCGGTGCCGTTCCACATGTGGATCCCGGACGTTTATGAGGGTTCTCCCACTTGCGTGACCGTGTTCATCGGTACGGCGTCGAAACTGGCGGCGTTTGCCCTCATCATGCGGGTGCTGCCCGAGGCGCTGGCGGGCTCGCAGCCGGATTGGAGCCAAATGCTGGTGGTGCTGGCGGTGCTGTCGATGGCGATCGGCAGCATCGTCGCGATTGCCCAAACCAATATCAAACGCATGCTGGCCTATTCGACGATTTCGCACGTCGGATACGTGCTGCTCGGAATATTGTCGGGCACGGCGCAGGGCTACCAGGCGGCGCTGTTCTACATGATCAGCTACGTCATCGTCGCGAGCGGGGCCTTCGGCATGATCCTGCTCTTGGCGCGCCAGGGCTTCGAGGCCGACAAGCTCGTGGACTTCAAGGGCTTGAACGCCCGCAGCCCGTGGTTCGCCGGCATGATGGCGATTCTGATGTTCAGCCTCGCGGGCGTGCCGCCGTTCGTCGGGTTTTGGGCCAAGCTTGGGGTCGTGCAAGCGGTCTTGGGGGTCGGCTACACCTGGCTGGCCGTGGTCGCCGTCCTATTTTCCGTGGTCGGCGCTTTCTTTTATCTTCGCATCGTCAAATTGATGTACTTCGACGACCCGACCGATCGGACCGAGATCGGCGGATCGACGCTGATGCGTACCGTGCTGAGCGCGAACGCGTTACTGGTGTTTGCTTTGGGCGTAGTGCCCGGCGCGCTGATCACGCTGTGCCAGAGAGCCTTGCCGTAGAGCGAGCCGAAGCGGCGCCTGGCGGGCGCTGGAAAGAGGGGAATCACCGATGGGAAAAGTCTTGACGGCAGTTTCATTGGCCGTATCGGCCGCATTTTTCTGCACTCCCTTGGGCGCAAAAGAACTCAGCGCTGCCGATCAGGCAGCGGTCAACGCAGCCATCAAGGTGATTCGCCCGGGCGCGATCGCCGCGCACATGCGATTTCTCTCGGACGACCTGCTCGAAGGCCGCCAGACCGGCTCGCGCGGGCATGAAATCGCGGTGCAATACGTGGCCACCGAGCTCGAAGCCATGGGACTTTCGCCCGCGGGAGTGAACGGCACCTGGTTCCAGCGCGTGCCGCTGCGCAAAGTGGATCTCGTCCCCGAACAGAGCTCGTTCGAACTGGTGCGCGATGGCAAAGCGCAGACCCTGGTTTTCGGGCAGGACTACATCATGGACGGCAATCCGCTGGCACCCGACGCGGGCGTTGAGGCGGGCGCGGTCTTCGTGGGCTTTGGGGTGAGCGCACCGGAATTTCAGTATGACGATTACGCGGGCGTGGACGTGCGCGGAAAAGTGGTCGTGATGGTGCGAGGCGCGCCACCGCGATTCCCTTCCACGGAGCGCGCCTATTTCTCGGATGGTGTCGTAAAGGCGCGCAACGCCGCCGCGCACGGAGCGGTCGGAATCATCACGGTCATGCCGCCTGAATTTTTTGAACGCTATAAATGGGACTGGATCGTGCCTCAGATTCGCGCGGGAGGCATGTGGTGGCTCGACCCGCAGGGCGTGCCAGCCGACACGCATCCGGAAATTCGCGCATCCGCTCTGATGAACGAGAGCGGCGCCCGGGAGTTGTTTGCGGGCGCCGCCAAATCATTGGCGGAAATCTTCGCCGCCTCGCGCGAGAGCAAATCCGAATCGTTCGATCTGCCGTTGAAGGTGAAGATTCACATGGTGAGCCGCTACACGCCGCTCGAAAGCCGCAATGTGATCGCCAAGCTCGCGGGCTCCGACCCGGCGCTCGCCGCGGAATACGTGGTATTCACCGCGCACATGGATCACCTCGGAATCTGCCGGCCTGCCGAGCAAGACAGCGTTTGCCACGGAGCGTGGGACAACGCTTCAGGCACCTCGGCGGTTCTCGAAGTGGCGCGGGCGTTCTCGAGCTTGCGCCGCTCGCCGCGCCGCTCGATTCTGTTCGTGTTCGTCACCGGCGAGGAGAAGGGACTGCGCGGTTCGGACTTCTTCGCGCATTATCCGACCGTTCCGATCGAGAAAATCGTCGCAGACGTGAACATCGACGGTGCGACCGGCATACTCTTCCCCAACAAGGACATCGTGCCGCTCGGCGTGGAGCACTCGAGCCTCTCGCAGAATGTGCAGGCGGCCGCGCGGAAAGTAGGCTACACGATAAGCCCGGACCCGCAGCCCGAAGAGGTGATCTTCATTCGCAGTGATCAATATTCGTTCGTGAAGCAGGGAGTGCCGGCCGTGTTCATAATTTCTGGAAAGCAGAGCGCGGACCCCAACTTGGATGGCGCCGCGATTTTTAATAAGTGGATGTCGAGCATTTACCACACTCCGCGAGACAACATGAGCCAGACCTTCTATTTCGAATCGGCGGCGAAATCCACCGCATTGTCATTTTTGGTCGGCTACGAGGTGGCGCAGCAGGCGGAGCGCCCCACGTGGAACGCCGGCGATTTCTTCGGCACGAAATTCTCGAAGAAGCAGTAATGCTGCAAAACCGCAATTCATGCGCTCGCTTGCATTGTCGAGCCTACCAGGTAGAATGGGCGGTTCTCCGGTGCGGGGTGGAGCAGTCTGGCAGCTCGTCGGGCTCATAACCCGAAGGTCGTAGGTTCAAATCCTACCCCCGCTACCAACTGATCCGTATCAGGCTGCCAAGGCCCTGATCACGTTAGTTGGGTCTTTCCGAATCGCGTACAACAAAGCCTTTGCCGGCCCCGTCGGTTCACGCCTTCCCTGCTCCCAATTTCTAAGTGTGGAAACCTCAACACGGAGGAGGGCGGCGAATTTTGCCTGGCTCAGCCGGGTGGCCTTGCGCAATTGTTTGATCATGGCCGCATCTACATAGAATTCCCGCGACGGCGCTCGCTCGCCACGCACTATTTCCCGGGCTTGCTTTACGCTCTCCAGGAGTTCGTCGAAAAGTACTTTCTTCATGCCAGTTCCTTCACAACTTTCGCCAATGTCTTGATCTGGGCGGGGGTCAGGTTGGCTTGCTCATTTTTTGCATATATCGACAGCATCAGGATTTGGGATTCTGACACCCGCCAATAGTAGACCACCCGCACGCCGCCGCGCTTTCCCCTGCCGGGCAATGCCCAGCGCAACTTGCGGATGCCACCACTTCCCTTGATCAAGTCCCCCGCATCCGGCCGGGCAACCAGGGTAGTTTGCAGAAGTCCATATTGCTCATCGGTCAGTATGTCGATGATCAACTTTGTAAAGACATGCGTCTCGACGAAGACCATTAAAGTAATATACGCCAGCAGCGTATATACGTCAATGGCGTATACTGTTGCGCGGTGGCTCAACAAGCGGGATGCCTACGCCGCGCGTGATCAAAGAATATCTCGTGGTAAGTCAGGCTCCTATAATCCCGAATCACGCCCCCGCTACCAATTCCGCCTTTTCGACCTGTCGAGCTTCCGACGCTATCGCATCGTAAACACGCGGGAACGCGGATGTGAGCGCGCGCCCGTCAGGCCCAATCAGCATCTGGAGCTCGGGCATGGCTGTCTGAGCCACCGCCCACAGAAAGCGCCCAGTCTCGGGATCCGGGTAAAGCCATATCCCGCCCGGAAAGAGCTCCCTGAGGACCTCCTGCGCAACCTCGCCGCCCTGGGCAAGCTTCTCCCGCATATCGTCAACCCGCTGCTCCACGGTTTCGCGGGGTGCCTCACGGGCAGGCCTTGTTTGGGTCACCAGCTTCAACTGCTCGAGTTCCGCCATGATCTGCTTTAGCTCGCCGCCGAGCTCAGCAGCAAGGCCCCCAGACTTGATCGCTTCGATCAGGGTTGCCCGATGCTTCTCGAGGTGCGCGATGCGCGGCCTGTAGTCTACGACGCCACTAATGAAGAGCCCGTGCCATGGCCGATCGCGCGGTATCAGAAAGTCTTGGCCACACAGCCGCGACCGCAGCGGGTCCGGCCCCGCCTTTTGTTCATCACGTTCGCCAGCGGAGCTGCTCGCCTGACCAGTTACGGCAAAGTTCTCCTCTGCCTCCCCTGGCCAGGCGGCGACGTGCAACCGCCACTAACTCACGGCCTGTTTTGCGAAAGCTGGCTGCCCTTGGAGGCGGCTACCGTCACTTGCGCGCTGAGCTGCTGGAGCGCAGTTCCGAGCGTCTCCCGATAGCAGTCCTCCATGGTGGTTCCGTTGTCTATTTTGAGACTGTCCGAAAACTTGTGGCAAAGACGATGAGCTGCGTCCGTCAACCGGTCTTTCGCGGCGAGCTGCCCGGCAGAGGT
>Ga0209048_10001001_pt1 | contig 29617 bp, 22 predicted proteins | sample FrelakmetCRP12CR_FD_187146 | JGI IMG/M metagenome (GOLD analysis project Ga0209048, IMG submission 187146) | Freshwater lake sediment microbial communities from the University of Notre Dame, USA, for methane emissions studies - CRP12 CR (SPAdes)... | ecosystem: Environmental > Aquatic >... | reverse complement strand
GGGTCCCCTCGACGATGACCTCCACGCGCTCCCACCCCAGTTGCCGAGCTCGGTCGACCAGCGCGTACTGCCGACGCTGGCTCTCCAGGTTGTTCTGCACCTGGTCCGGCGTCGATTGGCGAATCGTACACGCACGCGCGGCGCGACAGGCTCGACGCCCGTGCGCCGGCGCCGCCGCCACGACAGGACACCGAGCCACACGAATCCGACGGCTGCGAGTCCGGCGGCGGCCTGGCCGGCATGCGACGGTGGCGCCCACAAACCAGCCGCCAGCAACACAAGCGCGCCGGCAAGCTCGATCAGTGGGCGAGGCGGCGCTTGGGGAAGCCGGCGACGCGGGGCCTGGCGAGCCGTCTCTTCCTCTGGCGGAGGTGGCGGGCTCGCGTTCAAATCGCGCCAGATGGGACCGAGTTGCCTGCGCATCGGCCCGTGATCGTAGCATCCGCACGGCCTCCGCGCTGATATCCTTCTCAACCATGGGGCAGGCTCGCCTCGAGGCTTCAACCCTCCACGATGTGATGGCTGCAAAGGGGTGGCGGCTGCCGGCCGCGGCGAAAAGCGAACGCTCTTGGCCAGTGACAGAGCTCGACACAGCGCTGCGGTTCGCCCTCGAGCTCGCGGGGCCGGCCGGCAAGGGCGCTGTGACCGCGTGGCACGAACCGCTGTTCACGGAGGCGCGACGGCGCCTGTATCCGCACACGTTTCCGGCGCCAGCGCCCGAGGTGGCGCGCGTGGCGGAGTTCTTCTTCCCGCTTGCCCAAGTGGTACTGGCGGAGCAGGCAAGAGCCGGCGGTGACTCGATTCACGAGCGGTTGCCGTTCGTGCCCCTGTCCGAGGAGGAGATCGCACGCTGGCCGTCGGCTACGGAGTATCGGCGCATGCTCGGCTGCGTCGAGGAGGATGCGCTCCTCGTCACGCTCGCGATCGCGCAGCAGTGGACGGGCCTCTCCATCTACGACCACGTCCTCGGTGTGACGGGGCTGTCGCTTTGGATTGGGCGTCAGCTCGCGAACGTGGCGCCGGTTGACCTGCCCCTGCTGCACGGCGCGGCGATCGGCCACGACGTCGGCAAGTTCGGCTGCGTCGGCGACGAGGTCAAACGTATCCCGCGCCTGCACTACTACTACACGCACACCTGGTACCAGGACCGCAATCTGCTCAGCCTCGGCCACATCGCCACCAACCACTCGTGCTGGGACCTGGAGCAGGTGCGGCTGCCGGTCGAGACCCTGCTGCTGATCTACGCGGACTTCCGCGTCAAGCAGTGGCCGGACACCAGCGGTCGGCAGCGCATGCAGATCATCTCGCTGCACGACGCGTTTGCGGCGATCCGCGACAAGCTCGAGAACCTCGACCACGAGAAGATCAGGCGTTACCGCGGCGTCTTCCGCAAGCTGCGCGGAATCGAGGAATACCTGCAGATCCTGGGGGTTGAGCTCAACCCGCCTGGGTTTGAAATCGGGGTACCGCCGCAGCCGCGCTTGCCGAGCGGGCTCGACATCGTCGCGGTGTTGGCCGGTTCGCAGCGGCCGGACGCGGTCGCGCTCGCCAATGGGCCGGCGCTGGCCGCCCTGCGGCGCCTGTTCGCGACCGCGCACAACCTGGGTGTGATGGAGCGCCTGCGCGATCTGCCGGCGCTCCGTGCGCTGCTGGAGGAGGCGCGCTCCTTCGAAGGGTGGCGCGACCTGCGACCGTATCTGGCGATCCTGTCCGAGTACTCGCCTGCGCTCTCGCGCGAGCAGAAGACCCTTGCGCTCGATTTCTTCATCGAACTGCTCTCGCACCGCGACGACGACATTCGCTACCACGCCGCCAATGCCATCGCCGACCTGCTCGCCGGGGAGGAAGAGTTTTGGCGCAAGGACCTTCCTGCGGGGATCGAGCTGCCGCCCGAACGCACCGTGCTTGACGAGCTCGAGCGCGTGCTTGGGCTGCTCGACCGTGCCGGTCCTGAGCTCGAAGAGGACATGAGGCCCACCGAGCGCGTGTTGTACGCGATCCCGATCATGGTGCGGCGCCTGCTGCGCAACGCGGGACCGGACCTGCGCCGCCGCGCCTGGGAGCGCATCGAGCGCGAATTCGCCGCCCGCCGCAAGGATGCGCGCCCGCTCGTCGGGCTCTACGTGTGCGAGACGCTCGAAGTTAGCCTGGAGTGGATCCCGGCGGAGGCGCACGACGCCCTCGTGAGGTTTGCCCAGGCCTGGATGGAGCACGAGAGCGAGAGCACACGCCTGATGGCGTGGCGGCTGCTGCTCGTGCTCGCACGCGAGGGGCGCGGCCGTCCCGAGCGTATGGCTTCGGTCCGCGTTTGCGTTGAGCGTCTCGGCGAGCACCTGCGGCGCTGGAACCTGGTGGCGGAGCTGTTCATGCTGCAGGAGCTGGCGCTGCTGTCCGGCCTCGACGAGCTCGCTGAGCAATGCCGCAAGGAGCGCGTCGGCGATCGCGACCCGGTGCGTGAGGTATTCCTACGCAACCTGAAGAGCCGCGTCGGCTGGGTCGAAAAGAAGGTGAGCTGCGACTACCTGGCCGACACCGCTGAGCTGCGCCGCGACGAGAACCGCGACCCGGGGGCATATTTCGCCAACGAGGTTGCGTCCCACTACGCCAACCTGCTCAAGGTGAGCCGGGTAGAGGGGGCGCGGTTCCACGCCGGCCGTTGCCTGCTGCGCGTGCTGCCGCTGCTCACCGTGCCGCAGCGCAACGACCTCATGGTCGAGCTGCTGCGCGCGCTCGAGCTCGACGTCGAGGCGGTGACGCGCTACATCCCGCGCTTTCTCGGTGCGGTGCTGGCGAGCCTGCCGGAGGAGGAGTTTGTTGAAGGGCTCGACGACGTCGAGCGCAACGTGCGACGGGGTACCGAGTCGCTCCAACGCCTGCTGCTGCAGACCGTGAGCTGGCTGATACTCTCGCTCGAGCCCGCCCGGCTCGCGGGCCCGTTGCTGCGCCGTCTGACGGGGATCCTGCTTGGTGCGCTGGCCGAGTCGCGCACCAGCACCGCGGTGGAGGGTTTCGCCCAGGTTGGGATGGTCCTGGAGCGGCTTTCGCGTCTGCCGCGCCGCGACCCACGCCTGCGCATGTTCCTCAAACTCGCGAGCAAGAAGCTACTCTCACTCGTCACCCATCGTCCCGGCGACCGGGTGCGCTTCTTCCTTGTCGCCTCGGCGCTCAACCACCTGGAGCGTGCATTCGCCCACGTGCATCCGCCGCTTGCGTTCCCGGAACGACCCGTGGTGGCGTTCATACCGGGCACATTCGATCCGTTCACCGAGGCGCATGCGGCGATTGTCGCCAAGACGCTCGAGAGCGCCGACGAGGCAGTGGTGCAGATTGACGACTACTCCTGGCGCAAGCACGCATTGCCGAGGGCGCTGCGCGAAGAGCTCACGTGGATGGCACTCGCGGCGGCGCCGGAGGCGTTCCTTTCCCCGTTTCAGCCGCCGGTGAACATGGCGTCCGAGGCGGGCCTCCGCACGCTGCGACGTGCCTTTGGTACGCGGCCGTTCTCCCTCGTGGTCGGCTCCGATGTGCTTGGCAGCGCGAGCGCGTATGGCAAGACCGAGAGCACGATCTGGGACATCCCGCACACCATTGTGGCCCGCGAAGACGCAACGGATGAGAGCTGGCGTGAGCGGGTCAGTCAATTCCGGCGCGGAGTGTCGGTGCTGTTGATGCCGGCGTGGTCAGGCGTTGTCTCTTCGACGTCGCTGCGCGCGGCGCTCGATCGTCACGAGGAACTTGAGCATCTCTGTCACCCGCTCGTGGCGCGCACGCTTGTTGAGGGCCGGCTCTATGTCAACTATCCGGCGGTGAAGGCCAGGGTCGAGCCACCCGACCCCCGCCTCCTCCTCGGCCACCGTGCCGACGAACTGCCGGCCGGCATCGAGGTCATCGCAAGCATGAAAACGGCGCGCACGCGGCAAGCCGGCGGCGCACGGCGCGTGGTCAACGTGCTCACCGCCGGCTCAGGCGGTGGTCGCGTCCTGGCCGCGCTCTCCGCCCAGGTAGTCTCAGCAGCGGCGATCCCTGTGGTGGTGAGCGAGCGCATCTCGCTGCCGCCCGGAACGCAGCTTGTCGGCGAGGGCGCGCTCGTGGAGGCGGTAGCGCTCGGCGAGCGGAACGACGCGGCCGCACTGCATGGGTTGCTCGCCGAGACTATGGCTGGCTGGCTGCACGCCGGGCTTCTGTTCGCGCTCGTGCCGCACGCCGGGCCCGGCGGCGCAATGCTGCGCGAGGCGCTCCGACAGCACGGAGCCTACTTTGGCGGTGACGGGGGCGTCGAGGGGAAAGCGGCGCTGGCAGCGGTGCGGCTGATCAACCCGCGCGTCCTGGTCTGGGACCTCGAGGGGCTTCTGCACCGGCCGTACACCGAGTCGCCCGTCGTGGTTCGGGCGCTGACGGAGTCGCGCGCGGCACTCGCTGGGTTCTTCGCTGCGCTCGCTCCCGGGACCGCGCTTCTGCACCTGCACGAGGAGCACTGGAAGCGGCGGGTGGTCGAGTGGGCACACGAGCGCCTCACCTCGGAGGGCCCGACCCAACGCTGGGTCGTGCTCGGGCTCGGGCGCCAATTCTCGCGCGACATCGTCGGCGACGTCCCGACGATCGCACTCGATCTCGAGCGCCACCTGACCTGGCAGGGTCACGAGGGCGGTTTGTACCCGCAGGTCGGCAGTCCCACGCTCGAGCAACAGCTCGCCGTGGCGCGCGAACTCGGCAGCAGCGCGCTGCTGCTCGCTCCGTTCCTCGAGAGCCCAGAGGCTGTCACGTGCGTGGTGGAGCAGGCGCGGGCGCTGGGAGTGAGGGTGCGCGGGGTTCTCGTCGGCGTGACGAGCGCCCCGACGTGCGCGGTGCTCGAGCTTTCCGGCATCGCGCACCGCTGCGCGGTGGTCGTTCCGGGCTGGCAGGGTGTGCTCCGCGAGAGCGCGGTGGCGCCGTACCTGGGCGGGTGGAGCATCGTCGGTCGGCGGCCGCTCGAATTCGGATCGCTGCTGCCTTCGCTCAACGACTGCCTGCCGTATCACTATCCGCACCATCTCGGTCTGGACGAGTCCGCCGCGCTCGACTTCTCGCGTCTCGCGCTGGAGTCGGCGCGCCGTCTGCTGCGGGCGCTCGAGGAGGTATTCCGCGAGCGTGAGGGGTTGTTACTCTCGGTGCGCGATCTGGGAGCGGTGGTACGCACGCCGCGTTGCCCGCCGCTCCCGGAGGGTTTTCTGCCGCCGCGCGACCGCTTTGCGAGCGATGCCGTCGCGGACGACATTGAGGCACTCGTGCGCATGCACCCGGAGTCGCATTCCGCCCACCGACAGCCATGGCGTGCACCATGAAGCTCTTCGGCGACGGCCGGATCAGCCTCGTCGGCGACGCCGTGACGGCCGAACGTCTGGGCTGGCGCGTCAGGCGCTGCTCCCGCCCTGACCCCGAGCTCCTGCTGCGGCCGCGCGCCGGGGACCCCAGGTTCGAACCCTGGATCGCACCGCCGTGGTGGCGTTCGGGTGCAGGGCCGGAGCCGCTGTGGCGACGCGGGAGCGGCCGCGGTTTGTGGACGTACCTGCCAGGCGCGGCGGGTGCCGCGCGCTATCTCGAAGCAATGGCAAGACCCGCGCACCGCCAGGGCTGGAGCGTCGGTCTCGCAGGGCTTGGGAGTGTGGGCGGCGTCGCCGCCACGCTGCTCGCCGCCATGCCATGCTGCGAGTCGGGTATCCGCGAGCTGCTCGTCTACGACGCCGACGCTGCAAACCAGGAGCGCTGGCTGCTCGAGCTGGGATCCATCGGGGCGTGGCGCCACACCGCGCGCCGCCCTCTCATTCGGCCGGTGTCGCCAGCCGAGATGCTCGGCCAGTGTGACGTCTTCCTGTTTGCAGCCACCACCGGTGTGCCACCGATCGGCGCCGCGGGAGACGTGCGCATGGTGCAGTTCGACCCCAACCGTGTGCTGCTGCGGGCGTTCATGGAAGAGGCACGCGCCACCGGGTACACGGGTCTTTTCCTCGTTGTTTCCGATCCGGTGGAGCTGCTGGCACAGGCTGCGTTCCACGACAGCAACCGGGGCCACTCCGGCGCGTTCACCGGCGACGGCCTGGCGCCGGAGAGGATTGCCGGGCTCGGGCTCGGCGTCATGTGGGGGAGGGCGCTGGCATGCGCCCGCCGGGGGGGCTGGGAGCGGACCGTCGCGCGCTTCGGCGCCGTTTACGGTCCGCATGGCCCCGATGTGGTTGTGTTCGACGACGTCCGCAAACCCAACCGCAGACGCTCGGATGCTTTAAGCGTAGCGGCGCGCGAGGGCAACGTGAGGATCCGCGACCTCGGGCACCTGCCGTACGTGGGGCCGGGCGCCTCTTCGGTGGGGCTCATGCTCCCGCCGCTTCTCGCAGGTGAGGAGGCGCTGGCGAGCGTGCTGCTAGATGGCATTTACTTCGGTGCGCCCGCACGTCTTGCCTGGGGGCTCTACCCACAGCCACGCCCGCTAGCGACCGAGGTCAAGGCCACGCTCACGAAGCTCCACGCTCGTCTCGCGGCCCAAGCGGCACGTCTCGGTCTTGTTTTCCACGAGAGCTGACACACGGGGCGAGCCCCCCGTCCAGGCCTCTACGACGAGCGTGAACGGCCGAGAATGAGGACGCAGGAGCCCTCCACAGAATGTCGGCCCGGCAGTCTCACGCCGTTCGCGGCAGCCTTCGCTGCTTCGCCTGCAACATTCTGTTCGGGCTCCGGCCGACGACAACCGGCGGCCGCGGCTCACGCGAGCCGCTCCCACCTGCGCTGGCGTCAGGCGCCGAGGAGCCAGCGCCAGAGCGGGACGTAGCGGATTGCCTTGCCGCTGACGACTTCTTCGCCCTCGTGCTCGGCGGTGATGACGGTGCCGCTGTCGAGGCTGAAGGCGTCCATCGCCGCGACCAGGCCGCGCACCTCGCGCTCCTTGCCCTCGGGGTCGAGGCAGACCTGGATCGCCTCCACGATCTTCGCGCCGCGCTTCACGACGAAGTCGCACTCGCCCTTGTCCTCGAAGAAGAAGGGCTCGTCGCCGCGGCGGATGAGCTCGAGCAAGACCGCGTTCTCGAAGAGCACTCCCCGGTCCTCGCTAAAGTTGAGCCCCGCCACGGTCTTGAAGCACGGGTCGGCGACGTAGTACTTGCCGGGCGTGTTGCCGCGCCGGAGCGAATGGCTGAATTTGCGGACCGGGAAGAGGAAGCCGCAGTCCTCGAGCAGGCCCGTGTACTGGTGCACGGTGTTCTTGGAGACGCGCTCCGCCAAGGTCCGGCTCAGCTTCAACAGACTAGCCTTGCGCGTCGTGTTCGTGACGAAGTACCGGATGAGCCGCTTCATCACCGCGACGTTCTTCACCCCGTATCGTTCGACGACGTCCTTGTAGACGACGAGGTCGAGGTAGGTCTGGACGATGCGGCGCCTCTCCTCCTCGGAGCCCGCGTCCTGGACCTCGAAGAAGCCGCCCCACACGAGGTACTCGTCGAGGAGCTTCACCGCGGCGAAGCGCGCGCGCGAGTAGGCGAGCTTCTTTTCCACGGCGACGCCGCGGTACGCCGCGAACTCGCGGAAGCTCAAGGGGTAGAGCTTCGTCGCGACGCTCCGGCCGCGCAGCGCCGTCGCCAACTCCTTGGAAAGGAGCTTGGAGGAGGAGCCGGTGACTGCGATGCGGTACCGCTTCTCCTCGAAGAGCCGCGCGACGAACCGCTCCCACCCCGGCACGGCCTGGATCTCGTCGAAGAACAGGTAGACCTCACCCGTCATGTGCGCCGGGTAGAGCTCGTAGTACGCGTCGAGGAGGAGGCCGAGGTTCCCGGCAGTGAGGCCCGCGAGCCGCTCGTCCTCGAAGTTGACGAGGAGGATGCGCTCTTTCGCCACGCCCCCGCCGAGCAACTCGTTGATGATCTGGTAGAGGAAGTGCGTCTTCCCGACGCGGCGCAGCCCGACGACAGCGTGGATCTGGCGCGTCCCGACGAGCGTCGGCGCGTGGCGCGGGAAGAGGGGAAACGGCATCCGCTCCTGGTTCTCCACGATGACCCGCTTCAGGGAGTCCTTCACCATCTCTCGCCTCCAGGGACACAAGTATATAAGAGTTTCCCTTTCAAGAGGGACACAAAAGGCTCCGGACTCCCCCTCTCCTGGGAACAGCACCAGTCCCCACCAGGTGCCCACGCAGGCCGTGCGAGCCTCGGGCCTGGTGAAGAACGCTACCTGTCACACGTTTCGCCACTCGTTCGCCACGCATCTGCTCGAAGCCGGGTACGACATCCGGACCATTCAGGAGCTGCTCGGGCACAAGGACGTCACGACCACGATGATCTATACTCATGTCCTGAACCGGTCCGGAGGTCGTGGTGTTCGCAGCCCGGTCGATTGGCCGTGACGCGCGAGGCTCGGGGTCGTCTCGCAGCCCAAATCGAGAGGTCTTAGGCTGCGGTTCCCACAGCGTTCTCTCCGGCGGGAGCCGCTGGCTATCTGCGCCTAAGGAGTCTTCGCACAATGGTTTGTGGATGAGCGCAGCCAACCGGACCTCGGATCTAGTGTAGTGCGTCATTCAGATGCACTCTTATCGAGGGCGCGTCGTGCGCGAGTGACCTTGCCCAGGATATCGGCAGCGTTTTTGTTCCAGATGAATGGTTTGGGTTCGGAGTTGTGGTGGTTGATGTAGTCCCCGATGGCGGCGATGAGATCGGGGACGCTGGCGAAGGCGCCACGACGAATCCGGTTGCAGGTGATGTCGCGGAAGAACCTTTTGACCATGTTGAGCCAGGACGCGCTGGTCGGTGTGAAGTGGATGTGGAATCGTGGGTGGCGGTCGAGCCAGTGTTTGACGGTGGGATGCGTGTGCGTCGCGTAGTTGTCGATGATCATGTGGATGTCCTTGTCCCGTGGCGTCCGTCGGTCGACAAGGCGGAGGAACGACAGCCACTCCTGATGACGGTGGCGTGGCATGCAGGCGCCGATCACGGAACCATCAAGGGTGTTGAGCGCTGCGAATAGGGTCGTTGTCCCGTTTCGTTTGTAGTCGTGTGTCATGGTGCCGCAGCGGCCCTTCTTCAGTGGAAGGCCTGGTTGGGTTCGATCGAGGGCCTGGATTTGGCTCTTCTCGTCCGCTGCGAACACGATGGCGTGCTCCGGTGGGTTCAGATACAGCCCGACGACATCTTCGAGCTTCTCGGTGAACCGAGGGTCGTTGGACACCTTGAAGGTGCGCGCCAGGTGCGGCTTGAGGCCGTGCGTCCTCCAAATGCGCCCAACCGTCGCAGGGCTCACCCCCGTCGCCGCTGCCATCGTTCGCCGGCTCCAGTGCGTCGCTGCCGGTGGTACTTCTTGCGTCGTTCGACGGATGATCTCGTGGACCTTGGCCGCCGCGACACTCGGCTTCCGGCCGGACCGCGGCGCGTCTTTGAGAATGCCCTCGATACCCTTCGCCGCAAAGCGAGTCCGCCACTTCCCGACCGTGCTACGAACCAGCCCAAGCTCCTCCGCAATCTCTCGGTTCTCGAGCCCATCCGCAGCTCGCAGCACGATCCGCGCCCGCACCATCAACCTCACCGGCGTCTTGAAGCCTCGGGCATACTTCTTCAACCCGTCCCGAATGTCGTCTGTCAGCGTGATCGTGGGTGCGACTCGCATCGTTCGTACCTCCAGAATAGAGTACGAACGAGCGTTCATAAGGTTACGAATATATGACGCCCTACACTAGGTGGCACCTCGCGCAGTGTTTCCCGTTTTCCCTTAGGTCGTCGAAAAAGCGTTAGCCGGCAGACACGACGGGGAGGCGTTCATGTGGCCGACACTTGCTGTTCTTGCTGTTGTTGTCTGGCTAGTCTTCGCGGTGCGTGCCCGCCTGTTGGCCCGTACGATTGACCGGGCTGAGGCAATGGTCCTGAAGCCCCTGTCTCTGACATACCTGCTTCTCGCAGTGGGCATGGCGGTGTCGGGCGTCTGGCTCGTCGCCGCAATCTCGGCCCTTGCCGTCCTAATTAACGGTGCCATCGGTGCTTCGCTTCACCGCTCCGCGACCTTCTCGGAGCTTGCGGAGGGTACACTCAAGCAGATGCAGCGTGGTCCGCGCGCGCCGGTCTCGCACGCGGAGTCGCATCAAGTTGCCGGCGTACTACTTCGTGCGTCAGTGCTCGTAGCCGCCGTACTGGTCGCGGTTTTCCTACACGGGGCGCTTCGGTGGTACGTCGCGCTCCCAGCCGCGGTCATCGGTGCTTGGGGCCTCCTCGCGTGTGCAATGTTCCTTGCCGCGTACCAACGGAAGCCCGCTCCGCACAGCACGGCTACCGGCTAACCAGCGCTTGCAGCAGGCACGCCGGCCGAGGTGCTTGTGCAACGGGGTGCCTTGGTTCATCCTAGTGCCATGCTGAAATCCGAAGGGTCCGCCGTCGTGCCGCTTAAGCGCGGCGTTAGGTGACTCGACTCGTGACGATCGCGAATTCCCGGTGAGATGATCAACGAGATTTTTTACACGTTCAGCACCATTGCCCAAGCACTTGCTGGGGCCATAGCGCTCTTGGGCGCATTTGTCCTATTTAGGCTCCAATCCCTGAATGCGGAGATCGATGCTCTTGCGGAGAGGCTTTCCTTCCCTCTCCAATCCGTAATTGGTGAGGAAGCTAATGTCCTTTATCGTAAAGGACAATTTCGCGAGCTATTGGACCGATTTGCCGGAGTAATGATTCCGCAAGGCACATACCGAGCCGAGTTAGAGCGCGAACGACTTCCGCACCTGCTCGACGGGAAAGACTCCTTTCTCTTGCGCTTCAAAGTGGCGTTCTATTTGACGCTCAGCCTAATTATGTTCGCAGTGACAGTGTTGATATTCGCGGAACCATTGGTTGCGTCAGCTTGGTGCGCGCGAATCGCATTCGGTATCGGGCTAACATGGCTGGGTGCGTGTCTTGTAAGCTATATCGCACTGATGCACCAGTCGCTTAAATGAAGTCGCCTAACCGCCGGTTGCAGGCGACGCGCATGAAGCCGCGCGCGCCTGACCCGGGACGTTGGGCGGACCGTTGGGCAGTAGAAAGCAACGGGCGGTGACTATGGAGAAGAGTAGCCGGCACGCGAAGATTACAGGCGACTTCGGAGAGGCCCTGGTGCTCTACTGGCTCTCGCGGTCAGGTTTTGAGTGTGCACGGGTGGATCACACGGGTATCGACCTCATTGCCAAGCGGCCACGGTCAGACGAACGCCTCGGCATTTCCGTGAAGACGCGGAGTCGCCTCCCCGGCAAGGAAGCCGAGTCGGTGAACATCGGCCGTCCCGAGGATTTTGCCAAGGTCGAGGCTGCGTGCATCGCCTTCCAGTGTGTTCCCTACTTCGCAATCGTAGTGGACGCCGCCCAGCGAGTCTTGGTGTTCCTCGTCTCGAAGGCGCACCTCGACCATCTCTACCCGGGCCGCCCGGGGCTAGTCTCCTGGAGCATGACTCCAGGCTGGGTGAAGAAGTACCTGGCGGACCCGCGGATCCAGAGCCTCGAATTCTCAACCAACTCGGAGTTCTGGTGAGCCGCGCGAAAACGCGGCCGCCTAACAGGCCGTTGCAGCCGCTTGTCACTCGCCTGCAGGCCGGCACTGCGCGCCGGGCAGGCTCGCGCCAGCGGCTGAACGCCGGTCGTTAGGCCCGGCCCAAGAAGGAGTCTCGAATGCCTATCCCAACCCCGCCGCAGACCCGTGACCTCTTTCACCTCGACCTCCAGCAAGTGACACAGGAGGAGTTGGACCGCCTCAAGCAGATGACCGACGATGAACTCCTCCGCGCCACTCACACCATGGATCTCTTCTCGGTCACGGAGTCCATGCGTCGGCTCAAGAACGCTCTTCATCGTGAGGAGATGGCCATCAAATGGCTCACAGTCGTCCTCGTGGTCCTTACTTTGGCCTTGGTAGGCCTGGGAATCTGGGCACTGTGTCGCTGAGGCCGGACGCTGTTGCATTTCCCCTGCCTTAGCTCACCACTCGACGTTCGTTGAGCCTCCTCGGTCGCTCGACAACCCCACGTCTAGAGCGCTGGAGTGATGCGGCGCCCGGGCTATGAAGCGATCGCGGCGGCCGTTGCCTGGGCGTGGCGGGTTCGCGCCTGAGCGAGGAGCCGTGCGAAGCGGTCCTCGGCGCGGCGGTCGAGGCAGTCGAGCGCGCGCGTCGGAAGGGGAGCGGCTGCGCGCGCTCCGAGAGCGACCGTGGGCGCCATGGGAGCGAGCCTGAACTCGTCCAAGCGCCAGAGCTCGCGGCGTTTGCCGTCGCCAGCGGCGGCGTCGCGGTAGATTGGCACGACGCGCCGGATTTCCTCGGTCACGTCGACCACGGCGGCGTACTTCATCTTGAAACGGTGGCCCATGCTGCTGGCGAGCTGGCACAGGATCTGCCAGGTCTCCATGCCGTTGCGGGGCGGGGTCGCCCGCTGCACACACTGGACGCGGCGCTCGTGGTTCGTCATCGTGCCGGAGGTCTCGGCCGGGGCCGAGAGGGGGATGACAACATTGGCGGCCTTGGCGGTCTCGGTGTAGAGGAGGTCGCCGACAACGAGGAAATCGGTAGCGAGCAGGCCGGCCTTGAGCTCCTCCGGGAAGTCGGGATCCCCGATCGGGTCCTCACCGAGCACTACAGCCACCTTGATCTTCCTGTCCGCGAGCGCGCGCGCAAGGTCGCCGTCGCAACCCCGGATGTCGCGCAGCACCACACACCACTCCTTCTCCAACATGTCGACGCTGGCCTCGTCGTCGAGCGGCAGGTAGCCGGGCAGCCACGACGGGCTCGCACCCATGTCAAGGAGCCCCTGCATGTTGGAGCGCTCGCGCAGCGCCAGTAACGAGGCGCCAAGTGTGTCCGCCACCGCCGCAAAGAGGCGCTCATCGCCCGGCACGCGCGGTCCACGGTGGTCTTTGTTGAAGATGAGCACCTTGAGAATGCTGCCGGCGAGGATCTCCGCCGCCTGCTGGATCTCGTCCCAGGCCACGCCGGAGCGGCGCTCGAGGTTCTTTGGTTTCACTGCAGCGAGCATCGCCTTGAGATCCTCGGGCACAGTCACGCCGGTTGAACGCTCCGTGACCGCCTTCAGGACTCCAAGCACAACGCTGGTCTCCTCGCCCGGTGTGCACTTTAGGTGGAGCTCAGAAAAACGGGTGGTGCGGTTCTCGTTTGGACCGACGACGATGAGCTTGGCACCCTTGCGAATCGCGCGCTTGGCGAGGAGGTCCACGACATAGTGCTCCTCATCCAACTCCGAGTTGACCACAAGCAGCGCTTGGGCGTCGAGGATGTCGCCGTAGGTCGCGGTCGAGACCACGTCCTGACAAGCGAACTCCTGGTTGACGAGCTGCGTGCACGAGGTGACGTTGTGCGTGCGCAGCGCCATGCGCGCGAGCTTCTGTGCCAGGTAGATCTCCTCGTTCGTGAAACGGGGGGAAACGAACACCGCCATCTCCCCGGGGGCGTAGCGCCGCGTCAGCTCTTTCAGGCGCATGCCGGCGTATGAGATGGCGTCTTCGAGCGTGGTCTCCTGCAGTTCGCGCCCGGGTCGGATGCGCGCGTGCAGCAGGCGGTCGGGCGACTGCACGTACTCGTAGCCGAACAGGCCGCGCCGGCAGTGGTTGCCGAGCGTTACTGGGGCATCGGCGCTGCGGGCGGTCTTGATGAACGAGTCGCCGTATGACTCAAACGTGAGCTCGCAGCCGACGCCGCAGTAGTGACACAGCGAGGTCACCGAGCGCGTCGCCCACGGCCCCGGCTTGGCAAGCGCCAGGTGCTGGGAGATCGCGCCGGTGGGGCAGGTTCCGATGCACAAGCCACAGCTCGTGCACTCGGTGTCGAGCAGGGAACCTGCAAGCGCCGGCTTCACCACCGTGTTGAAGCCGCGGTGGATAAAGCCGTAGGCGTTGACCCCGACTACGTCAGAGCACATACGCACACAGCAGCCACACAGAATGCACTTGTTGGGGTCGAGTTCGATTAACGGGTGCGAGCGGTCCACTCTGTGCTGTGCGGCCTCGCCCAGGAACGACTTGAGCTCGACCTGGTACGCGGTCGCGTAGCGCCGCAGATCGCACTCGAAGAGTGCGCTGCAACCGCACTCAAGGCAGCGCGTAGCCTCCCGGTTGACGTCGTCGAGCGTGTAGCCAAGCTCGACCTCGGCAAACGAGCCCTTGCGCTCTACCGGCGGGATGAGCGGCATCGGTCGGAGCTGGGTCGGCTGCGACGACGGCAGGTCCGCGGCTGTGACCTTGGCAAAGGTGTCCTTGCGGCTGCAGAACTCGAACGGTTCGGGCTCGGCCTTACCGATTTGGATGTAGCGGTCGATTGCGTGTGCAGCTTTGCGCCCGGCGGCGATCGCCTCGACGGCCGTGGCGGCACCGGTGACGACATCGCCGCCCGAGAACACGCCCTCGACACTGGTCTCAAAGGTGCGCTCGTCGACCTGTACCGTCTGCCAGCGCGTCAGGTTGAGGGTTTCGCCGAACGGCAAGAAGTTGGGCACCTTGCCGTCGAGCAGGCCGGCGATGTGGGTGTTCTGGCCGATGGCGGCAATGACGAAGTCGCACGCAATCTCGAACTCGGAGCCGCGCACCGGCTTCGGGCTGCGGCGGCCGCTGGCATCGGGCTCGCCGAGCTCCATGCGGATGCACTCCAGCGCGGCGACGCGGCCGTCTTGCGCGATCACTCGCGTGGGGGCAACGAGCAACTCGATTGCGACGCCCTCATGTTCAGCCTCATCAATCTCGATCTTGTTGGCGGGCATCTCGTTGCGGGTGCGACGGTAGAGCAGCGTGACCTTGTCGGCGCCGAGGCGCAGCGCAGTGCGGGCGCAGTCAATCGCGGTATTGCCGCCCCCAACGACCATGACCTTGCCCCAGATATCGATCTTCTTGTGCAGACCGAAGCTCTTGAGGAACTCGATGCCCGGCAGCACGCCCTCGACGTTCTCGTTCTTGACGCGCATGGTCGAGCTTTCCCAGGCGCCGAGGCCAAGAAAGGTGGCATCGAACCCGTCCTGCTTGAGGCTGGCGACGGTGAAATCACGCCCGAGCGCGACATTGGTGGAGAGCTTGACGCCGAGGTCGAGGATCTGGCTGATCTCGAGGTCGAGCACTTCCTTGGGCAGGCGGTACTCGGGGATGCCGTAACGCAGCATGCCGCCCGCCTCGGGCAACGCCTCGAAGATATGCACGCGGTAGCCGCGCACCGCCAGGTAGTACGCCGCCGATAGGCCGGCCGGACCGGCTCCCACGACCGCGACGCGCCTGCCGTTCGGCGGCGCCACACTTGGCCGGAACGGCTCGGCCCTGCCAAGATCGAGATCGGCGACGTAGCGCTTGATGTAGTCAATGCCGACGGCCTGGTCGAGCAGATTGCGCCGGCAACCTGTCACCTCGCACGGGCGTGTGCAGACGCGGCCGCAGATCGCCGGCAGTGGGTTCGACTCCTTGATCAGGCCGATCGCGTCGGTGAACTTGCCGAGCGCCGCAAGCGCGACGTAGCCCTGGATGTCGACTCCGGCCGGGCATGCAAGCTGGCACGGTCCGATGCAGTCGGCGTAGTGGTTGGAGAGCAACAGCTCGAGGGCAGCGCGGCGCGAGCGCCGCACTTCGGCGGTGTTGGTTTCGACGACCATACCGCCCGAGACCCTGGTGGCACAGGCTGGGAGCAGTGTGCGCGCGCCCTTCACCTGCACGACGCAGAGGTAGCACGACGCGAACGGCTCGAGTTGATCGTCATGGCAGAGCGTCGGGATGTCCCCGATGCCATTGTCGCGTGCGACCTTGAGGATGGTCTGAGCGGAGTCCGCGATCACCCGCTTGCCGTTGATTTCCAGTTTCACCAGAGCCATGAGTTGTTCTCCGCCTCAATCGACTGCGATGGCGTCGGTCCGGCACGCTTTGTGGCATTCGCCGCAGTGAGTGCACTTGGACTGGTCAATGACGTGCACCTTCTTGAGCTCGCCGCTGATTGCCTTGGTCGGGCACACCTTGGCGCAGATCAGACAGCCGACGCACGAGTCGAGGATCGTGTAGGTGAGCAGCTTCGTGCACTGGCGCGCCGGGCACTTCTTGTTGCTGATGTGCGCCTCGTACTCGGAGCGAAAGTACTTGATCGTCGTCTGCACCGGGTTGGGCGCACCCTGCCCGAGGCCGCACAGGGAGGTGTTCTTGACCAGCGCAGCGAGCTGTTCGAGCAGCTCAATGTCGCCGTCCTTGCCTCTGCCGTCGCAGATGCGGGTCAGCACCTCGAGCATGCGCTTGGTGCCGATGCGGCAGAAGGTGCACTTGCCGCACGACTCGCGCTGGGTGAACTCAAGGAAGAAACGGGCGACGTCTACCATGCACGTCGTCTCGTCCATGACGACAAGCCCGCCCGATCCCATGATCGCGCCGGTCTTCTTGAGGGACTCGTAGTCAATCACGGTGTCCTGCAGCTCGGCCGGGATGCAGCCGCCGGACGGGCCCCCCATCTGCGCGGCCTTGAACTTCTTGTTGTTCTTGATGCCGCCGCAGACGCCGTGCACGATCTCCTTGATCGAGATCCCCATCGGAACCTCGACCAGGCCGCCGCGCTTGATCTTCCCGGCCATGGCAAAGACCTTGGTGCCCTTGCTGTTGGCCGTGCCCATTGCGCTGAACGCCGCCTCACCGTTGCTCACGATCCAGGGCACGTTGGCGAGCGTCTCGACGTTGTTGATGCAGGTCGGGTGCTCCCACAGGCCCTTGGAGGCCGGGAACGGCGGCCGCACCCGCGGCATGCCGCGTTTGCCCTCGATCGAGGCGATCAGGGCAGTCTCCTCACCGCATACGAACGCCCCGGCGCCCTCCTTGAGCCTGATGTGGAAGGAGAAATCGTGGCCAAGGACGTTGTCGCCAAGGAAGCCGCGCTCCTCGGCCTGCGCGATCGCGATGTTGAGGCGCTCGATTGCCTTCGGGTACTCGGCGCGGACATAGATGTAGCCGTGCGCGGCGCCGATCGCGAAGCCGGCGATGGCCATACCCTCGAGCACGGAGTGAGGGTCGGACTCGAGCACGGAGCGGTCCATGAAGGCGCCCGGGTCGCCCTCGTCGGCGTTGCAGATGATGAACTTCTGCGCGTCTTCGGCCAGACGGGTGAAACGCCACTTCATGCCGGTGGGGAAGCCGGCGCCACCTCTGCCGCGAAGGCCCGAGTCGACGATGGTGGCGATCAGCGCATCGGGGTCGTTCTCCTCGAGCACCTGCTTGAGTGCCTGGTAGCCTCCGGCAGTGAGGTAGTCGTCGATCGCCTCTGGATTGATCTTGCCGCAGTTGCGCAGCACGATGCGGGTCTGGTTGGTGAAGTAGCCGCGTTCGTCCCCGCGCCCGTCGTCGCTCCACACCAGCCAGGCGTCAATCGGCTGACCCTTGCCGACGTGCTCGTCGAGTATGCGGTCCGCCTTTTCGGGCGTCACGTTGCCATACTGGAACCGTGCCCCGTCGTCGCCGCGGATCTCGACCAGGGGCTCGCGATAGCACATGCCGATGCAGCCGGTCTTCTCAACCGTCACCGGCAGGCCATCGGCGGCCTGACGCGCGCGGAGCGCCTGGTAGGTCTTCTCGGCGCCGGCCGCGATCCCGCAGGTGCCAAGGCCGACGAGGATCTTCATCACTGCACCTCCGCCTTGGCGAGCTTCTGATAGCTGCACAGCACCTTCTGGGCTTCCTTAGGAGTGAGGTTTCCGTAGGTGGAATCGTCAATCATGATCACGGGTGCAAGCGAGCAGCAGCCGAGGCATGAGACCGTCTCGAGGGTAAAGAGCCGGTCGGGCGTGGTCTCGCCGTTGCGCACGCCGATGTGGTCTTCGATCGCCTTGGTGATCTCGTTCGCCGCGGCAACGTGGCACGCGGTGCCGTGACAGACTCGGATCAGGTGCTTCCCGATCGGGTGTAGGCGAAACTGCGCGAAGAAGGTCGCGACACCATAGATCTGCGCCAGGGGAATCCCGCTCGAGCGGTGAATCTCGAAGATGCGCTCGCGCGTGAGGTAGCCGTCGGTCTCCTGCGCGCGCTGCAGCAGCGGGATCAACTGCCCCTCCTCGCCAGCGTAGTGTTGTTTCCTAAAGTCGTACTTGCGACGTTCCGTCACGGTCGTGCTCCTTGTCGTAATGTCGTGATATCAGTCGTACGGCGTCTCGAACATGCGGTTCATGAGGCCGATCATGTCGTCGATGTTGCCGACGCCTCCAAGTACGTGCCCCTTGCAGCCGCGGCGGGAGCAGAACTCGAGGTAGCCGCCGCTCGCGATGTTGAGCGAGGCCATCGGAGCGCCGCACAGCTTGCACGGCATCTGCAGCATGACGCTGGCATCGCACGTCGGGCAGCGAAACTCGGCAATTGCGCCCTCCGGGATGTCAAGCTCGGTCTCGATGCTGTAGTCGCCGAAGAGAGCCGAGAGCTTCACCGGACCGTCCCGGTGTACGTCGCGGATGAACGCGTCGAGGACGACATACCCACCTTCGGTCAGCATGGCATGGCAGTGCGGACAGGTCAGTTCTAAGCGCAGCATCTTCTTGCTCACGCGTCGCCTCCCTTGCCTGAAAGCGTCTGCTCGAGCTCCTCGATGCGGACGAACACACAATCGGCGAGCTTTGACTCGCCGCGCAGCACATCCTCAGCGAACGTCTCGCACGTCGGCGCACCGCACGCGCCGCAGTCCTTGCGCGGAAGCCGCGCGACGAGGGCGTCCTTCTCCTTCGTGAGCGCGACCGCCTGACGCAGGTCCTGGGCGAGCGGGCGCACCGGGCGCGCGCGAATCTCGGCCTCGAAGTCAAAGAAATGCTCGCGCAGGAGCGTGCGGACCTTCTCTTCCTTGACCGTGCTCTGCGCGCCGAGCCGGTGCGCGTGGTGGTGCACGGCCTGCTGCGCCTCGTACCGGCCGGCGACAGTGAGTTGGCCGCTCACGCAGCCATCCGGACAGATGTACGTCTCGATGAAGTCCACGCTCTGGAAGCGGCCGGCCTCGATGTGGTCGAAGACGTAGGTGACATCCTTGACGCCACGTACCGTCATCGAGTTGGCGTTGCGCATGCCGCTAATCTCGCCGCCTGCCATCGCCCAGCGCAGCCCGCGTGCGCTCACCGCCTCGACTGTGTCCGCGACCGGCGCCTCCTTGAGCGCCTTGAGGAGCGGGCCATAGAGCTCGCTGATGGCGAAGGCGCCGTCGAGGTGGGATGCATCGAGGCCAACCGGCGACACGATTGAGTTCACGATCGCGCTGCACGGGGTGACGAAAAAAATCCCGATCTCCTCAGGCGGGAGGTGCTTCTCGGCTGCGAGGCGCCTGCGGTGCACCTTGGCCGCGAGCTCGCGCGGCGTCTCGAGCGGGACCAGGTGCGCCAGGAGGTCGGGATAGCGGATCTGAACCAGGCGTACTACCGCGGGGCACGTCACGGAGATCTTCGGCCACGGGCCGGCGCATTCGGAGAGGTAGGCGTCGGTGGCACCCGCCACCATCTCGCACATCCAGGAGAAGTCGTAGGTTGCGTCAAACCCGATCCGCCGCAGGGCGTGGAGCACCTGCGCCGGCTCGACCTCCCTGCCGAACTGGCCGAAGAGCGTGAGTGAAGGGATCGCAACCGTGTACTTGAAGCGCTGGAGGTCTGCCGGCGACGAGGTCATGGCACGCACGGCCTCGTACCGGCAAGCGGGAATACAGGATCCGCAGTCGATGCACAGCTCGTCTTTCACGTGTGCGAGACGGTCGCGCACTCGGATGGCGCGTGTCGGGCAGACCTGGGAGCACGCCACACAGGCGATGCATTTCTCCTTGTCGATCACGATGCTATGCGTGCGTCCAGGCATGATCAGCTCCCCAGCCCGTCGTTGAGCAAGACGGCATAGCGCAACGTCGTGCCCGTGCCCACGGTCGACTCGATCGCGAACTCGTCGCTGTTGCGCTTGATGTTGGGCAGGCCAAGCCCGGCGCCGAAGCCGCGGGCGCGCATCTCCGGCGTGGCGGTCGAGTTGCCTTCCTCGAGCGCCCAGCCGATGTCGGGGATGCCGGGGCCGTGATCACTGATCACAACCCGTACGGCATTCGAGAAGACCGAGAGCTCCAGTCGCGCCTCGTAGGCGTACATGATCGCGTTCATCTCGGCCTCGAAGTTCGCAATCGAGAGTCTACGGATGAGCTCAGGAGCAATCCCGAGCTGCTTGAGAATCGCCTTGACCTGGGCGGCGGCCTCGCCGCCGTGGTCGTAGTCATTGCCGCGGATCACGAACGACTTCTGATAGAGCAACTCGGGCGCCAACGACACAGCTTCGCTCACGGACGCGCGTCCTGGGAGAGACCGTTGCGGAAGAGCTCCCCGCAGGCCTCAAACGCGCTCCGCCGTGTGGACAGAACCGGAATCCCGCGCACCTGGGCGAGCGCCAGCGCTTCCGGGTTCGGTTGCTTGCTGGAGACGAACAGGATGCCGGCGCAGTCTGCAACGTCGGCCGTGTGCACCGACTGCACGGTGGTCAGGCCGGTGATGAGCAGCGCGCCCGGTCGGGAGTAGGCGAGCACGTCGCTCATGAGGTCGGCGGCGAAGCAGGAGCCGACCTCGCTCTCGAGCAAAGCCTCGCCAGCAACCACCGTGCAGTCGAGCAGATCCTTGACCTGCAACAGCTTCACGTTGTGGTCCCCCTGGCCCCCGCGCAGCCGGCCGCGCTCAACGCAGGCCGGCCTCGTAGAGCTTGGTCGCCACCTGCCAGCGCGTGAGCGCGGTCGAGAAGAGGGCAATCTCGGCCTTCGCGGCCATCGTGAGCACGTCGTCGGTGGGCTTCTTGCCCTGCGCCAGGATGATGCCGCAGATGTCAACCAGGTTGGCGGCGGCGAGCGCGTTGGCGTGCACCTGCACCGTGACCAGGAGGTTCCCCGGCTTGGCGTTGGCGATGACGTCGCTGACCATGTCCGAGATGTAGACGCCGGTCACGTCCTTGTCGAACACCGGGGTGAGCTTCTCGAGCTCCAGCTTGTCCGCGATCTCTTGCAGTTTCATGCGCTTCCCTCCTGGCTGGCCTCATCCATAGAGGTGAGACCGAAATCGAGCATGACCTGACCGTGGGACAGCTCCTTGTAGAGGCCGAAATAGTCCGGCAGGATCAGGATCCGCTTGTTCCTGGTGTGCAGCCTCTCGTTGAAGACGCGGTTGAGGAGCGCAACCTTGTCGAGCGAAATGTTGAGCCGCGATCCGTCGGGGGCCTCGTAGGTGATGGCGACATAGACGAAGATCTTGTTCTCGAGCGCCAGCTCGCCGATGCGGTAGAGGTCGCTGTCGGGTTTACAGCAGGCGTAGTAGAGCAGCCCGAGCAACTCGTCGAACTTCACCACCGCACCGGTGACGTTGTCGCGCACGGCGAAGCGGAACGACTGCGCCGTCTCCCAGAGCGCCCACACCTGGCCACCTTCGCGGTAGGGCTCCTTCGGCGGCACCGGCTCGGGCGAGAAGTAGGAGCGGGCCGCCTTGCTGTACATCTCCCGCTCGATGATGACGTAGCCCGGCTGGATGTTAGCCAGTTCGTAGCGTAACGATGGTGGACCGCCGTTCATGAGCCTGCCTTCCGCCGCCCCGGCACCTTCATGCTCCGTAGCCTGCGGTGGGGGGAGCGAAGCGCAGGTCGCGGCTCGGGTTTCGGTGCGGCAGGGTGCACAAGCCTCGCAGTACCCGATGCCGCAAGCAACATACCAGGGGCACGATAGGCTACACGTGGCAAGAGCGTCAAGAGCCTCCCTGCGCAAGAAGAAATTGAGATTGCGTCCTGCGGGGTGTGCGATCTCCAGTCGCGGCCAGATCCGATCGCAAAGGCGTGACCGCGCTGTGACGGCTTTCACGGATGCGCCCGTTGCGCCTACACCCCTGGAGCCGCGCGAGCGTTGGCGCGCCGTTCCAGCGGCCGCTTGTGAAAACACTCCCACTTGCAAAGTCGCTCCGGGCAGGCAAGAATACGTGACCGTCGGCGCGTCCCTTGAGGAGGCCGGCAAAAAACGGGAGGAGAGCATGAGCGTCAAGCAGACCGTGACTAAGTACATGGAAAAATTGATCGCGAAGAACCCTGCCGAGCCGGAGTTTCACCAAGCTGTCAAAGAGGTCGTTGACTCCTTGGTCCCGTGCCTCGAGCGGCACCCCGAATACATCGAGCACCGCATTCTGGAGCGCATCAGCGAGCCGGACCGGATCTACATCTTCCGCGTCAACTGGCAGGACGACAAGGGAGGGGTTCAGGTCAACCGCGCCTTCCGCGTCGAGTTCAACAACGCGATCGGGCCGTACAAGGGCGGCCTGCGTTTCCACCCGACCGTCAACCTCGGCATCCTCAAGTTCCTCGGTTTCGAGCAGGTCCTGAAGAACAGCTTGACCACGCTGCCGATGGGCGGCGCCAAGGGCGGCAGCGACTTCGACCCAAAGGGCAAGTCCGACTGGGAAGTGATGCGCTTCTGCCAGGCGTTCATGAACGAGCTTTACAAGCATATTGGCGCCAACATTGATGTGCCGGCCGGAGATATCGGCGTCGGCGGCCGCGAGATCGGCTATCTCTTCGGTCAGTTCAAGAAGCTCACGCACTCGTTCGAGGGTGTGCTCACGGGCAAGGGCCTGAACTGGGGCGGCTCCCTCATTCGTCCCGAGGCCACCGGCTACGGCTGTGTCTACTTCGCCGAAGAGATGCTCAAGACCAAGGGCCAGGCGCTTGCGGGCAAGATCGTGGCGGTGTCCGGCTCCGGCAACGTCTCCCAATACGCGATTGAGAAGGTCAACCAGCTCGGCGGCAAGGTCATCACCATGTCCGACTCCAGCGGCACCGTTGTCGACAAGGACGGGATCAAGGGCGAGAAGTGGGACTACCTGATGGAGCTAAAGAACGTCAAGCGCGGTCGCGTCAAGGAGTACGCCGACAAGTACCACTGCGAGTACCACGAGGGCAAGCGGCCGTGGTTCGTGAAGTGCGACATCGCACTCCCATGTGCGACCCAGAACGAGGTCAGCGGCGAGGACGCCAAGATGCTCGTCGCCAACGGCTGCTCGTGTGTTTCCGAGGGCGCCAACATGCCGACCACGCTTGAGGGCGTCGAGATTTTCCTCAACAAGAAGATCCTCTACGGTCCGGGCAAGGCCGCGAACGCGGGCGGCGTCGCAACCTCTGGCCTCGAGATGTCGCAGAACAGCCTGCGCCTGTCGTGGACGCGCGAAGAGGTGGACGAGCGTCTGCACATGATCATGAAGAACATCCACAAGGCATGCGTGGAGACCGCGAAGGAATACGGTGATCCCGGCAACTATGTGCTCGGTGCCAACATCGCGGGCTTCATCAAGGTCGCGAACTCAATGATTGATCAGGGCTTGGTGTAGTTCGCTTTCGATCGCACTCCAAAGCGGGGAGGGGCGCACCCTCCCCGCTGTGTTTTTCGGGCGCGCTTAGGTGGATCCTGGTGGCTCTTCTCACCACCATCGCGGTCGCGCACGAACTGCGCGGCGCAGATCGGCGTGGCCACCCGGGTCGCGCGTGAGCGGCCGCGCACGCCTCACGATCCGGGCGGGAGACAATCGACGACGGCCCACGGAGCGGGACGTGTGACGGAGCCGGTGGCCGTCACGGTTCGGTGCGCTGCACGCGCCTGCGGGCGCGCGTAATCTCGGTCGTCGGCGTGGTGGTCGCGGTTGCAGTGGCCGTGGGGGTCGGCGTGGGTGTGGCGGTTTCTGCTGGCGTTGTGGTGGCGGTCGGCATCGGTGAGGCCGCGCCCCTCTCCAGTGAGAACTCATCAATCACGCGGCCGGTGCCGGCCTCGCAGGCGGTGAAGTGGAGGCTCGTCCCGCCGATCTCAAGCAGGCAGTGATGGTAGCTGGAGGTTGCAACTTCCGTCCACCAAGCGCCGGTCACGGTATCCAGCGGCGCGCCGCCGCCGCCGGTGACGACGTACTTGACACCGTTGACGGTGCTGCGCTCGTAGTCGTGGTTGTGACCGGAGACGACGATGTCCACGCCGTAACTCTGGAAGAGCGGGACCATGGCGGAACGGACGTCGAGGTTCGAGCCGTGGCCCGAGCCAGAGTCAAAGGGACCGTGGTGGAGCAGCACGATCCTAAAACTCACGCCCGGGTCGCCCGCGAGCGCGGCCAGCGTGCTGGCAAGCCAGCGCCACTGCGCACTACCCTCCGCGACCGCCTGGTTGGTGTCGAGCGCGACCACGGAAACCGTGCCCCAGCGCGCCTCGTAGTAGCGTCTCTGACCTCCCTGCTGCGGGAGCACGAAGAGCTGCACGTACCTCGATCCGTTGCGCTCGTGGTTGCCGAGCACGGGGTAGATCGGCACCGAGCGCAGCAGCGTCGCTTCGATGCGAAAGAACGTCTGCCAATAGCTTTCGCTTACGCTCGCGACGAGATCGCCGGTGTGCAGGACGAGGTCCGGATTGTCGGCGAGGAGATCGGCGACAACCTGCGCGTGCGCGGCGTCATTGGTACGTGTGTCGCCGAACGCTCCCACCCGTACAGGCCCCGGGTGATCCGGCTGCGTGCGCACCGGGACCGCCCCACCCAGCGCGCCGGCGTCGTCGAGACGGTACCAGTAGATGGTCGCGGCCCGCAGGCCGGAGAGGGAGACCTCATGCCGCGTCGCGGGCAAGGCGTCCTCGTAGGTGACGGAGCAGTCCTGGCTTGCACCCCAGTGCAGCCGTGTCGGCACCGCCGCGTCCGTTTCCCAGCACACAGTCAGCTCGTAAGGACCGACGGCCTGCACGTACGGGCCAATGGTCACGGCAGCAGCGCGCAGCGCCAGCATTGGGGGCGGAGCTGCAGTCGCGCCGCCGGAGCATCCGGACACAGCCAGCCCAGCAAGCAGGATCAGGTAGTGAGAGTGAGCGATTCTCATGCGTCGATTCTACCGGCATGCTGCCAGCGCGCTTCCGGCTGGTGCTAGCAGGAAGCTCACGCGTTGCGTCAACCGGGTCTTTTCGGTGACATGGACGTTGAACCACTTTGAGCTCGTCTTCTTGGCACGGGAGTGGGTTCGCGTCATGATGGCATCGTGGTGTGCGTGCAGGATGGTGGTCGTCTGAGACCGCCGCGGATCAAGATTGGCGAGCGATCGCGGGCCGACGCACCTGCCGTGAGGCATGATGTGAGAGAGAGGCGGCGCGAGGCTGGCGGCCCGGCTTAGCACGTTGCGCCGGGGAGGGAGGCGAAGTGATCACATTTCCGCCGCAGGTGAGGCACGAACTCGCGGGATGGACGCTGTTCTGGGCCGATCTCGAAGCGCGCCCACTCGCTCCTGAGAAGCTCGCGGCGCTGCGGCAGGAGGTGGCCGAGCGCGCCCGTGGGACGCACGCGCATGCCCCGCTCGCCGAGCACCCCACGGCGGTGGCCGTGCGTCGGTTGTTCCGCGCGGCCGGGTGCGACCCCACCCGCTATCGGCCATCGTCCGAGGCGCTGCTGCGCCGCGTGCTCAAGGGTGAGGAGCTGCCGGCCATCCACTCGTTCGTGGACCTCAACAACTGCCTCTCGGTGGAGCTCGTTGTGCCCGCATGCGTGCTCGCCTATGGGAGCGCCGTGCCGCCGTTCTCGCTGCGTGCAGGCCGGCAGGGTGAGGGCATGGCGTCGCTGCGTGGCCCGATCGACCTTGCGGGCAAGCCCCTGCTCGCCGACGTCGAGGGGCCGTTCGGCACGCCGATCACCGACAGCGAGCGCGTGCGCGTCGGGCCCGAGACGGGCCGCGCCTGGCTCGTCTGCTACCTGCCTACGGGCGTGAGCGAACCCGAGTGCGCGCTGCAAGAACTCGCGAGCCTGCTTTTTGCCGCGCCGGTCGCGGTCGTCCGCGAGACGGCGGTTACGCGCGCCGGTTCAGGCTGAGACGCCCGCGGGCTCGATCGCCCACATCCTGCCGCGGTTGCTAGAATTGCCGGGTGCGCGCGCACGGGGAGTGTGCCGGGCGGCTGCGCAGCATGGGCGGGAGCGGGAACAATGAGCGCCAGCTATCGCTGACATGGAGAACAGCATGACGACAAACGTGCGCAGGTACGAGTGGTTCGCCATCGGCGACATCAACGGTTTCTTCGGCCTCATGTTCGACAACATGACGGTGCTGTCGTTCCTGGCTGGGATTCTCGTCTTTGCCTTCGGGTTCCCGGCCGACATCGTGTACACGAAGATGTTCCCGGGGACTGCTTTTGGCGTCCTCTTCGGCGACCTCGTCTATACGTGGATGGCGTTCCGGCTCGCCAAGAAAACCGGCAACACGAGGGTGACGGCGATGCCGCTCGGCCTCGACACCCCGTCCACCATCGGCATCGCACTCGTCGTGTTGGGACCTGCGTTCATCGCGCTCAAGGCGCAGGGGCTGGACCCGCGCGCGGCGGCGATGATGACCTGGTACATCGGCATGGCCACGATGGTGATGATCGGCGTGGTCAAGCTCGTGCTCTCTTTCTGCGGGGGCTGGATCCAGAAGATGGTGCCGCAGGCGGGCCTGCTGGGCTCGCTCGCGGGCATCGGGCTCGCGCTCATCGGCTTCGTCCCGCTCCTGGACATCTTCGGCATGCCGCTGATCGGCATGGTGTCGCTCGGCCTCATCCTCTACAACCTGGTGGCGCGCATCCGACTGCCAAGAAACCTGCCTGGCGTTTTGGTGGCGATTGTGGTCGGCACTGCGCTCTACTACCTCCTTGGGCCGCACGGCTTCATCGGCGGCACGTACAAACCGCTGCCCGAGGCAATGTTCCCGAAGGGTGTGCCGCTGCCGACGCTGGGGTTCCTGCAGGGCTTCGTGCCGGCGCTCAAGTACCTCCCGATCGCGATCCCGTTCGCGCTCCTGACCGTGGTGGGCGGTATCAACGTGACCGAGAGCGCGCGCGTCGCCGGCGACGACTTCAAGACGCGCGACATCCTGCTCACCGAGGCGGTTGCGACCCTGATCGCCGGCGTGTGCGGCGGTGTGGCGCAGTCCACCCCCTACATCGGGCAGCCCGCCTACAAGGGCATGGGAGCGCGCGCAGGTTACACGCTGCTCACTGGCCTGTTCGTTGGTCTCGGGGGCATTCTCGGCTATGTCGGCTACATCGTCGAGCTGATCCCGCGCGCCGTGCTGGCGCCGATCCTGATCTTCGTCGCCCTCGACATCATGGTGCAGGCGTTCCTGGCCTGCCCGGCCCGTCACGCGCCCGCGGTTGCGTTCGCGTTCTTCCCCACCGTTGCCCGACTGCTCGCAATCAAGCTCGGCGATCCCACGATCGTGCCGGCGGCCAACTTCCAGGCGCTGCTCGCGGCGCCCGCCAAGGAGCTGCCGTCGGTGTTGGTGACGGTGGCGCTCGGCAACGGCTTCATCCTCACGGCGATGCTGTGGGGCGCGTTCCTGGCGGAGATGATCGACCGCCGGCTGCGACGATCCGCCCTTTACCTCGGCGTGCTCGCGCTCTTCAGCTTCTTCGGGGTCATCCACTCGGCCTCGCCCGACGGCAATATGTATCTACCGTGGTCGCTCGCCGGCCCGCTCGCGCGGGCGATCCCGTACCAGTTCGCGAGCGCCTACGCCGTGCTCGCCGTGCTCCTGCTGCTGCTCTCGTTCAGTCGCGAGAGCAAAGAGCCAATCCCGGCCGACCTCGGTGGCCACGGCGGCTAGGAAACCCCGATCCCCGCCGGCACACGATCCTCTACGACGGCACGTACTCGGGCGTTGTCAGCGTACATCGCCTCGATTGCCGCCGCGTAGCGCGCCTGGATTGGCGCCCGCTTCGGCTTAAGCGTCGGGGTGAGGAGGTCATTAGCGATCGTGAACTCGTCGATGATCGCCACCTTCCTGATCTGCTCGAACGAGGCGAACTCCTTGTTGAACGCGGCAACCTCCGCATCGATGAGCGCCATGATGCGGGGATCTCGTTGCAGCTCTGCGGACGACGAGAAGGCGATTCCGTTGGCGGTGGCATACGCCTTCACGTTCTCCTGATCGAGGGTGATCAGGGCGGTGAGATAGGGGCGGCGGTCGCCGATCACACACACCTGCAGAATGTACTTCGAGGTGCCGATCACCCCCTCAATGGCGCTCGGCGCCACGTTCTTGCCGCCTGCCGTGACGATCAGGTCCTTCAGGCGGCCGGTGATCTTGAGGAAGCCCTCTGCGTCGATTTCGCCGAGGTCGCCGGTGCGCTGCCACCCGCCCTCGATCAACGCCTCCTTCGTGTCGTCTGGCATCTTGTAGTAGCCCTTCATAATGTTGCGCCCCCGGTACTGGACCTCGCTGTCCTCGCCGATGCGCTGCTCGATGCCGGGACCGGGTGGTCCCACCCAGCCGAAGCGGTAGTTGTCGGGCCGGTTGACGTTGGTGAAGGAGGTGTTCTCCGTCATGCCGATGCCCTCGAGAATAAGGATGCCGGCCGCGTGAAAGAACTTGCCGATGGCGGGGTTGAGCGGCGCCGCGCCCGAGATGCACCAGCGCAACCGGCCGCCGAAAGCGGCCTGCAGCTTCGAGAAGACGAGCTTGGTGGCGATCACGTAGCGCAGCTTGAGGCCGACCGGGATCGGCTTCTTGGCTAGCAGGTGGTCGCTCACCGCGTCGCCGGTCCGCACCGCCCAGCGAAAGATCTGCAGCGCCAGCCCACCCTTGGCCTCCACCTCCGCGAGCACTTTGGCGTGAACCTTCTCGTAGACCCGCGGCACGCTCGTGAACCAGTGCGGCCGGGCGACCTTGAGGTCCTCGACGAGCGTGTCGAGGCTGCGCGCGAACACCGTGGCCGTTGCCGTGACCATGGCGGTATAGACGCTGGTCCGAGCGAACACGTGCGCCAGCGGCAGGAACAGCAGCTCCACGTCGCCGGCCGCCGCGTCCGCACACTGTTGTACCGACTGGCAGGTGAACGTGACGTTGTCGTGCGTGAGCATCGCTCCTTTGGGGATGCCGGTTGTGCCCGAGGTGTACACGATCGCCGCCACATCCTGCGGGCCAAGCGCGGCGATGCGGGCTTCGAGGGCCTGGTCGGATATGTCCTCCCCGAGCTTCAAGAACTCGTCGTAGGAGAGCACCCAGTCGCTCGCGTACGACCCCTCGAAGAGCACTACCTTGCGCACCCTGGGGATGCGGTCCCTTACCTCGAAGAGCTTGTCGAGCTCGCCGGCGTTCTGCGCGAAGACGATCACCGAGTCAGAGTGGTCGATGATGAAGCGGCAGTCCTTCGCCAGGTTGGTGTGATAGATACCCACGGTGACGGCGCCGACGCTCTCGGCGCCAACGTCGGTGAGCACCCAGTGGTAGCACGAGTACGAGAGGATCGAGACCTTGTCGCCGTGGCCGATGCCGAGGGTGATCAGGCTCTTGCCGACGCGCCGCACCTGCGCGAGGAACTCGCGCCACGTCACTGACGAGGTACGTTCCAGGGTGTGGATCGTACGGTACGCCTCAAGATCCGGGTAACGCTCCACGGTCGCCCGCAGCATGTGATGAACGCTCTGAAAGTCGATGCAGCTCATTGACCTGCCCCCAGTTGCGGTACCAGTGCCTATGTTGGTCCTTCCATTGCTGACCTGCCCCGGAAAATCGGATCAGTTTACGGGTTTTGGGTCAGGTAGACCTCGCCCATGCCGCCCGCGCCGAGCAAGGCGACGATCTCGTAAGGGCCAAGGCGCGTGCCGATCATGGCTTGACCTCGTACTTGGTGAGCAGTGCCTGGAATCG
>Ga0209048_10001000_pt1 | contig 29623 bp, 25 predicted proteins | sample FrelakmetCRP12CR_FD_187146 | JGI IMG/M metagenome (GOLD analysis project Ga0209048, IMG submission 187146) | Freshwater lake sediment microbial communities from the University of Notre Dame, USA, for methane emissions studies - CRP12 CR (SPAdes)... | ecosystem: Environmental > Aquatic >... | reverse complement strand
TCGCGGCGTGCAGGGCGTGCAGCACGGGCGCGGCCGCGCGCGCCTTCGCCGGCGTCGCGGCGGTGCGGAAGAGCCAGAGCCAGCGCAGAAGGGCGCCGCTGGGGCGCGGGGCGATGTAGAAAGGGCTCGAGTCGTCGAGCATCCAGCGCAGCCCTTGGCCCAGCGCGCCGGGTGCGGCCAAGGGCGTGACGTCGCTGGGCACGAGCAGGCCGCAGTTCGCGTGCGCCCCACTGACGGGCGGGCAGACCTCGGCCTCCTTCTCGATCAGCGTCACCGACGCTCCGTCCGCGGCCAGAGCTTGGGCGGCGCAAGCCCCTACGGGCCCGCCGCCCACCACAACGACATCGCTTCGTGTGCTCATCTGCCCCTCCCCCGGCCGGCGTCTGGCCCCTATGCTAACGAAGTTCTAACATCGGGTCGCTAGAGTCGGGCGCTGGCCGGCGGCAAACCTACACGGCGGTGACCATGGCCAGAGAGAGCGTGCTCGTCGTGGACGACGAGCGAGACATCCTCGAGCTCGTCAAGTACAACCTCGACAAAGAGGGCTATCAGGTCACCGTGGTGGCGACCGGTGAGGACGCCCTCGCCGCAGCGCGCACCAAGATGCCCGACATCGTGATCCTCGACCTCATGCTTCCCGGGGTGGACGGCCTCGAGGTCTGCCGGCGTCTCAAGGGCGACCCCAAGACGCGCAACATCCCCATCGTGATGCTCACCGCCAAGGGCGACGAGGCCGATGTGGTCACGGGCTTGGAACTTGGCGCTTCAGACTACGTCACCAAGCCGTTCAGCCCGCGCGTGCTCACGGCGCGTATCCGCGCCGTGCTGCGCCGTGGCAACGAGGCCGAAGACGACAAGGCGACGATCCGCATCAAGGACCTGACCATCCACCCCGGCAGGTATCAGGTCCTCGTCAAGGACAAGCCCATCGAGCTCACGGCCACCGAGTTCCGTATCCTGCTGTTTCTGGCAAAGCGTCCCGGATGGGTGTTCACTAGGCAGCAGATCGTCAACGCCGCCCAAGGGGATGACGTATTCGTCACCGACCGTTTCGTCACCGACCGCTCGGTCGATGTGCACATCGTGTCGCTGCGCCGCAAGCTCGGCAGTTCGGGCGCCTCCATCGAGACCGTGCGCGGCGTGGGGTACCGTCTGCAGGACGAGTGACCTGTGCGTAGGCCCCATCTCTTCTGGCGGATCTACGCGACCTATCTGGTCGTCATCGTGCTCTGCACGGCCGCCGTCGGCTTCTACGCCGTGCGCTCCGCACGGAGCTTCTACGTGCAGCACACCGAGAGCGAGCTGCAGGCCCGCGCGCAGCTCGTGCGCGAGCAGGTCGCCGCGCAGATCGGGACGCAGACGGCGCAGCAGCTCGAGATGCTCGTGCGCCGCTTGGGCGTCGCCTCGGGCACGCGCATCACCCTCATCTCCGGGGGGCAGCCGGGCGCGCCCGTCGGCGCCGTGCTGGCCGACTCCGAGGCGGTCCCCAGCCAGATGCAGAACCACAGCGACCGCCCGGAGTTCAAGGAGGCGCTGCAGGGCCGCACGGGTGTCTCGATCCGTCACAGTTCCACGCTGCGCGAAGACATGATGTACGTGGCCGTGCCGGTCATTGAAGACGGGCAGGTGGTGGCTGTTGTGCGCACGGCGATCCCGCTGACCAGGGTCAACCACGCCTTGGACGACCTGTACTGGCGCATCGGCCTGAGCGCGCTGCTCGTGGCCGTGCTGGCGGCCGTGATCGGCCTCTACGTCTCGCGGCGCATCAGCGGGCAGGTGCGCGAGATCAAGGAAGGCGCCGAGCGTCTGGCCGGCGGCGATTTCGCGCACAAGCTGTTCGTGCCGCGCACGGAGGAGTTTGCGGCGGTCGCCGAGAGCCTGAACCACATGGCCGAGGAGCTCGACGACAAGATCGGCACGCTCACGCGCGAACGCAACGAGCGCGAGGCCGTCCTCTCCAGCATGGTGGAGGGCGTGCTCGCCGTGGACCTCGATGAGCGCATCATCACGGTCAACGCCGCCGCCGCCGCTCTCATCGACGCGGAGCCCGCTGCGGCTGAGGGCCGCACCATCCAGGAGGTCCTCCGTAACCCCGACCTGCAACGGGTCGTCGCACAGACGCTGTCGGGCCAGGAGCCGGTGGAGGCGGACATCGTGATGCGCGTGGGCGCTGAGGACCGCTACCTGCAGGCCAACGGTACGCTCCTGCGCGCGGGCGACCACGACGAGAACCCCGTCGGCGCCGTCGTCGTCCTCAACGACGTCACCCGCCTCAAGCGGCTCGAGGCGGTGCGCCGTGACTTCGTCGCCAACGTGTCGCACGAGCTCAAGACGCCGGTCACCTCGATCAAGGGCTTCGCCGAGACTCTCGAGGACGGCGCCCTCGACGACCCCGACGCGTCACGTCGCTTCGTGCGCATCATCGCCGGTCAGGCCGATCGGCTGAACGCGATCATCGGCGATCTGCTCGCTCTGTCCACGCTCGAGCAGCGCGAGAACGAGCCGCGCCTCACTCTCGAGGAGGCCGACGTGTGCGACGTCGTGCAGGTCGCCGTCGAGGTCTGCGAGCCCAAGGCGCAGGCCAAGGGCATCGCCATCCGCGTCTCGTGTACGAGCTGCGTGCTCGCCGCCGTCAACCCCCCGCTCCTCGAGCAAGCCGTCGTCAATCTCGTCGACAACGCCGTCAAGTACAGCCCCGAAGGCAGCGCCGTCGAGGTGGCCCTGGACGAGGCTCCCGACGAGATCGTCATCAGCGTGAGCGACCAGGGGTCCGGCGTGCCGCGCGAACATCTGCCGCGGTTGTTCGAGCGCTTCTACCGCGTCGACAAGGCCCGCAGCCGCGACCTCGGCGGCACGGGCCTCGGGCTGGCGATCGTCAAGCACATCGCCCAGGCGCACGGCGGACGCGTGTCCGTCGACAGTCGCGTGGGCCAGGGCAGCACCTTCCGCATTCACCTGCCGCGCGCCTGACCGCCTCCGGCCGGGCGCGCTTCATCGCCTGCGCGCACCATCCTCACCGGGCTGCAGCCGGACTGTATCGGCCACCTCACCGCGCCCTCATCGCGGGCTCACGTACACCTCTTAGCCTGCTCCCATGACTGCGACCGCGTCCGCTGTCGCGCATGGTCAAGACCACTGGGTCCAAAGGAGAGGTGCCAATGAGATTCCTCACGTCACGCACTGCGAAGCTCGCTACCTTGACGGGGCTCGCCGCGCTGATGCTCGCGACGATCGTCGCGCCGTCGATGGCGGCGGTCAGCATCACCGGCGCCGGCGCGACCTTCCCCGCCCCGCTGTACTACAAGTGGGCGAACGACTGGAAGGCGAAGACCGGCAACAAGGTGAACTACCAGGCCATCGGCTCCGGCGGCGGCATCTCGGCCATCAAGAACGGCACCGTGCTGTTCGGCGGCTCTGACGCTCCCCTCACCGCCGGCGAGCTGAATTCCGCCGGCCTCGTCCAGTTCCCCACCTGCATCGGCGGCGTCGTGCCGATCGTCAACCTTCCCGGCTTCGGCAACGGCAAGCTCAAGCTCAACGGACCCGTGCTCGCCCAGATCTACCTCGGACAGATCACGATGTGGAACGCCGGCGCCATCAAGTCGCTCAACCCCGGCGCGAAACTGCCGGCCACCCGCATCCTTGTCGTGCACCGCTCCGACTCCTCGGGCACCACGTGGATCTTCACGCACTACCTGTCATCCGTCTCCAGCACATGGGCCAGCCAAGTCGGCGCCGACAAGAGCGTCCGCTGGCGTGTGGGTGTGGGCGGCAAGGGCAACGAGGGCGTAGCCGGCCTCGTCAAGCAGACCAAGGGCCGTATCGGCTACGTCGAATACGCCTATTCGGTGCAGTCGCGCATTCCGTACGCGCAGATGAAGAACAAGGCCGGCAAGTTCGTACTCCCGTCGCTCGGCAGTTTCGGCGCCGCCGCGGCCGGCGCCAGGTGGTCCTCTTCCAACGGCTTCGGCACGATCCTCGTGAACGCCGCCGGCAGCCGCAGCTGGCCCATCGCCGGCGCCTCGTTCGCCTTGGTCAAGAAGAGCACTGGGAACTACGCGAACGCGCACGCCATGTTCTCCTTCTTCGACTGGGCCTACAAGAACGGCACCGGCAGGGCCGACGCGACGCGCCTGCAGTACGTCAGTATGCCGCTGTCGGTCGTGGGCGCAGTGGAAAGGGTGTGGCACGCCCAGGTCAAGGCCGGCGGCAAGGCCGCCTGGTGATCACGCGCTGAGACCGACGGGCCCGCCGCCGGCCGCCCGCCCCGGCGCCGTTCCCTGGCAGACGCGCGTCCGCGTCGGGGCCGCGATGCATCACCACGGCCCTCGCCCCACCGGGGCGTGTCGGCAGACCGCATGGATGGCGGTGCCCATCGAGCGGGCGGGGTTCCCTTCCGGAGCTCCGCCCGCGCTTCCGTTCTTGCGCCTCTTCACCCTCTCCCTCAAAGCCGTCGAACTCGCCGAGCAGGCATAGCCTCACGGTGATGCGGCGCTAACCGTTTGCTCACATTGGCCGTCTAGTCTCTGCGCTGGTGGCGTCCTCACGCTGCCGTCTGACAGGGAATGGCATACGCGAGAAAACGCAAGAAGCGAGGTCACCGCATGAAGAAGTCCGCACGATCGTGGCGCCCGATGCTCCTGGTCGCCATCTTACTGGTGGTCGCCGCCGTGGCCGTCGCCGGCTGCGGCAGCAGTAGCAGCAGTAGCACTAGCAGCCCCGCTCCGTCGATCTCGGGCTTCACCCAAGTCCCGATGTCGTCCGACACTATCCTCGGCGCCGGCGCCAGCTTCCCCGCTCCTCTGTACATGAAGTGGGGCTCCGACTACGCCGGCACCTCCGGCGTCAAACTCAACTATCAGTCCATCGGCTCGGGCGGTGGCATCTCGGCCATCGAGGCCAAGACCGTGGACTTCGGCGCCTCCGACGCGCCTCTCAAGGAGAGCGATCTCACCGCCAAGGGCCTCGTGCAGTTCCCGATGGTCGTCGGCGGAGTGGTGATCGTCGTCCACCTCGACGGCGTCGCGGACGGACAGCTCAAGCTGACCCCGGACGTTCTCGCCAGCATCTACATGGGCAAGACGACCACATGGAACGACGCGTCCATCACCAAGCTCAATCCGGGCGTCAAGCTGCCGGCCACCAAGATCAACGTGGTGCATCGCTCCGATGGCTCCGGCACGACCTGGATCTTCACGCACTATCTCACCGACGCCGCCGGCAGCATCTGGACGGCCGGCGCCGACAAGGAGATCCCGTGGCCCCTCGGAGTCGGAGGCAAGGGCAGTGAGGGCGTCGCCACCAGCGTCCAGCAGCTCAGTGGCTCCATCGGCTATGTGGAGTACGCCTACGCCAAGCAGACCGGCATGACGACCACCCAGCTGCAGAACAAGGACGGCGCCTGGGTCAAGCCGAGCATCGCCAGCTTCGCCTCCGCGGCTTCGCACGCCGACTGGAAAGCCAGCTTGCCCAGTATGTACATGGTCCTCGTGAACCAGCCCGGGCAGGACACGTGGCCCATCACCGGTGCTTCGTTCATCCTCATGCAGAAGGACCAGGCCGACGCGACCCGCGCGAAGACCACGCTCGATTTCTTCGCCTGGGGCTACACCAGCGGCGCGGCCGCCGCTACGGCGCTGGACTATGTACCGATCCCGGCCAACGTCTACGACCTCGTCCAGAAGCAGGTCTGGCCCACGATGACCGTGAGCGGTACGCCCGTCTGGCCATGATCGTCCACCACTGAACTGACTCTCGGGAGGCAGGACCTGTGAGCACAGTCGATCTTGAAGTAGCTCCAAGCCCGAGTGGGCCGCGCGGCGCCGCGATCGCGGCGCCGCGCGGCCACAAGCTCCGCCTCGGGGACCCGTTGTTCCGGGTCCTCGCCACCGTGTGCGGCATCACCGTCGCCGTGGCCATGTTCGGCCTGGCCGGGGTGCTCGTCTACAACTCGTGGCCGGCCATCACGACCCTCGGCACCAAGATGCTCACGACGGTCGCGTGGTCTCCGACCCAGGGCGAGTACGGCGCGCTCGCGGCGCTCGCCGGCACCGCGCTCTCGACCATCGTGGCGATGGTCATCGCGGTGCCGCTGGCGCTGGTCATCGCCCTCCTCCTCGTCGAGCTCGTGCATCCGGCTGTATCGAGGGTCGTGGGTACTGCCATCGAGATGCTCGCCGCCATCCCCAGCATCGTCTACGGCATGGTTGGCCTCTTCGTCATCGTGCCCTACATCCAGGACCACTTGGTGCCGTGGGTGCTGAGCACGCCGCTTGGCAATGTCCCGGGGATCAAGCCCGGGCTCCAGTTTCAGGGCGGCGGCCTCTCGATCTTCACCGCCGGCGTGGTGCTGGCGTTCATGGTGCTGCCCTTCATCACGGCCGTCTCGCGGGACGTCCTCAAGATGGTGCCACAGGTGACCAAAGAGGCCGGATACGGTATGGGCTCCACGACCTGGGAGGTCATGCACAAGATCAGCATGCGGTACGCCAACAGCGGCATCGTCGGCGCCGTGTTCATCGGCCTCGGCCGCGCTCTCGGCGAGACCATGGCCGTGGCCTATCTCATCGGCAGCGTCTACACGGATCTGCCGCGCTCGATCTTCGATCCCGGCACATCGATCGCCTCGCTCATCGCCAACCAGTTCAGCGAGGCCACGAGGACGCTGGATCTGAGCGCGCTCATCGCCCTGGGACTCATCCTCTTTCTCATCACCGTGCTCTTCCAGATCCTCGCGCAGGCGTGGCTCCGCCGCGTGCAGCGCGCCACCGGAGGACGGGCATGAGCGCCGTGCCCGAGTCGACGTCGCCGCCCGCCCATCTCCGCCGTCGTTCTATCGGGCGGCGCAAGGCCACAGACCTGACGGTCAAGATCTTCTCGTGGATCGGGGCGTGGTTCGGCATCATCGCCATGGGCTTCCTCGTGTACGAAGTCGTGATCCGCGGGGCCGTTGCATGGAACTGGGCGTTCTTCACGCAGTCGACGCCGCAGGACGTCACGTCCACGCAGGGCGGCTTCGCCAATGCCATCGTGGGGACGATCGTGATCACCGGCGTGGCCGCGCTGATGGCGATCCCGACCGGGTTCCTCGGCGGGGTGTACCTCGCCGAGTTCGGACGGAACGGGCGCGTCGCCACCGCCGTGCGCATGATCGCCAACGTGGTGATGGGCGTGCCGTCGATCATCGTCGGCGTGTTCGCCTTCGCCGTCCTGGTGAAGCCGCTGCAGCACTACTCCGGCTTCGCGGGCTCGGTGGCGCTCGCCTTCATCATGCTGCCGGTGATGGCGCGTACTACAGAGGACATCCTCAATCTGGTGCCCAACGAGCTGCGTGAGTCGGGCTTGGCCATGGGCGCGGCGCGCTGGAAGGTCACGCTCGGGGTGATCTGCAAGGCGGCGCGCGGCGGCCTCATCACCGGCGCCACCCTGGCCATCGTGCGCGTCGCCGGCGAGACGGCCCCCCTGCTCTTCACGGCGCTCAGCAGTCCGTACTGGATGACCGGCCTCTTCGGGCCGAGCGGCTTCTTCGGGGGCCCGGTCGCCAACCTCACGAAGACCATCTACGACTTCTCGGCCTCCCCGTACCCGCACTTTCAGACGCTGGCCTGGGGCGGAGCGCTGCTCATCATCGTGGCCGTGCTCGGCATGAACATCCTCGTGCGGCTGCTCTTCCAGCGAGGCAAAGAATGGTAGGGACTCAAGTGGACGAACCGACACAGATGCAGAGCCAGGCGGCGGTGATTCCGCCACGGCTCGAGGTGGCCGAGGACCGGCGCGGCGGCGGCGAGGACTTCGCCGCGCTGCCCAACGAGATCTCCGTTCGCGACCTCGACTTCTTCTACGGCAAGGAGCAGGCGCTCTTCGGCAACACCATCGAGATCAAGAAGAACCGCGTCACCGCGGTCATCGGCCCATCGGGCTGCGGCAAGTCGACCCACATCCGCGCCTACAACCGCATCTTCAACCTGTATCGCGACCAGAAGGCGAAGGGCGAGATCCTCTTCGACGGCGCCAACATCCTGTCGTCGCAGACCGACTTGCTCGACCTGCGACGGCGCATCGGCATGATCTTCCAGAAGCCGAGCCCGTTCCCGATGACCGTCTTCGACAACGTCGCCTACGGTCTGCGTCAGCACTACAAGATGCATCGCTCCGAGCTCTCGAACCGCGTCGAAGATGCGCTTAAGCGCTCGGCCATCTGGGACGAGGTCAAGCACAAGCTGAACGAGCCCGGGAACGCGCTCTCCGGCGGACAGCAGCAGCGCCTCTGCATCGCGCGGGCGATCGCCGGCGAGCCCGACGTGCTGCTCATGGACGAGCCTTGCTCGGCCATCGACCCGGTGGGCACGGCCAAGATCGAGGAGCTCATCCTCACCCTGAAGAGCAACTACACGATCGTGCTCGTCACGCACAACATGCAGCAGGCAGCCCGCGTCAGCGACTACACGGCCTTCTTCTTCCAGGGCCGCATCGTCGAGTTCGGGCCCACGACGAAGATCTTCTCCAACCCCGCGGAGAAGCAGACCGAGGAATACATCACCGGCCGCTTCGGCTGAGCCGCGGGCATGGCTATGACGCATCTGCAACGCGAGATCGACAAGCTGAAGCGCAAGATCCTGGCTCTGGGGGCCCTCGTCGAGGACAGCCTCAGGCTTGCCTTCCAGGCCATCGAAGCCCGCGACGCCGACAAGGGGCACAGGGTGATGGTGACCGACATCCTGATCGACGACCAGGAGGTCGAAGTCGAGGAGGAGTGCCTCAAGATCCTGGCGCTCTACCAGCCGGTGGCGAGCGACCTGCGCTTCCTCGTCGCGGTCATCAAGATCAACAGCGAGCTGGAGCGCATCGGCGACCTCGCCTCCAACATCGGCGAGCGCGCCATCTCGCTGGCCCAGGAGCACCCGGTGCCGGTGCCCGGTGGCTTCGCCGTCATGGCGGAGCGCAGCGGGACCATCCTCGAGAAGGCGCTGGATGCGCTGGTGCGGCAGGACGCGGTCACCGCGCGTCTCGTGCTGGCCGCCGACGACGAGATCGACGAGCTGTACCGGGGCCTCATCGAGGAGCTCAAGGAGATCATCCGCACGGACCCGGAGCACCTCGACGCCATCGTGCTCCTGTTCAGCGTGGCACGGTACCTCGAACGGCTGGCGGATCACGCCACCAACATCGCCGAGGACGTGCTCTACATGGTCGAGGGCGAGATCCACCGCCACGAGATGCCGAATACCCCGGCCGAGCTGTTCCGCTGGGACGTGCGGGAGATGTGAGCGCCGCCGGAGCTTGACCCGTCCTTCCCGGCGGCGCGGACTTCCTGCCTCGCGCCGCCTCCCGGAAGGCGCGAGCCGCGACCCGGGCCCACCCCTACCGGGCCCGGGTCGCTTCGCGTACGCACTCGGCTGGGAGATGAAGTAGGCGCGCCGCCCGGCGGCGCGCCTACTTGACGGCGACGGTGGTGGTGGGCGTGTGCGCCTTGCCGGAGGAGAAATAGTACTTCGTGGTCTGCGCGGGGCTGATGCGCTCGCTGTACTCGGAGTATGTGGCCCTGTAGCCACCGCCGAGGTTCTCGCTGGCGCGCGTCGTGGCGACGCTGCGGCCGCGCCACGTGCCGTCGGAGGAGAGCATGAGCTTCACGGTCGCGCCGGGGGCCAGCGCCGGGTAGATGCGCCCCGTGAGCGTGAGGCTGCCACCGGCGCTGATGCCGGCGTGGTCCCGCGGCGCCGGGCTGATCGACATGCTGGTGAAGACGGCCCAGGTGCTGTTGAGGCCAAGCTTCATGCGCAGCTCGTTGCCGTCCATGAACGTGACGCCGCCGCTGCCGATGAGCGCGGCCTTGACGATGCGCGGCGAGGAGCCGCGCTTGACCGTGTAGACGGCGCGCAGCGATCCCTTGGCCCCGAGAGGGCCGCCGACCTGCGCCGCAGTGCGCCGCAGCGGGCCCCAGTCGTGCAGCGAGCCGTAGTAGTCGTAGGGATCGTCAACACCCTTGAGGTAGGGGATGGGCGTGGCGCCGGGCCAGCCGTCCTCGATGTTCTCGGTATGGCCGCCGGAGCACGAGAAGTACACGGCCAGGATGGGCTTGCCCAGGTAGGTGGGCACCACTCCTGCGGTCGCCCCTACGGCAGCGTCGGTGCGCGGGTCTTCGATGCCGATGCCCACGTAGGCCTGGCTGCGCACGTCGCAGTAGACGTCCCAGGATCGGCTCGGCTTGCGGGAGCCCAGCGCGAAGGCGCGCGCGGCGCAGGCGGCGGCCTTGAGGGCCTCCGCCGGCCACGAGGGCGACACTTCGTGCGGCACGGAGCCGCGCAGGTAGCTTTCGAGGGGGACGCTGTTGATCATCATCAGCGAGCCGCCGCTGCGCACCACGCGGACCACGCCGCGATACGGGCCCGTGTCGCCGAGGTCCGTCGCCGTGAGGATGCGCAGTGCCCCGGAGCTCGGCGTGAACGTGACGGGAGACCTGAAATCTCGGTGGACGCTGCCGGCGACCACGCGGTACGAGCCGTTGACGTAAGTCGTGGTCGCGGTGGCGCCGGCGGGGATCTCGAGCGGGCTCCCGGTGCCCCTGGCCGTGTAAACCTTCGGGCAGCTCACCTTGACGGAGCTCAGGCCGCTTCGTAGGCGCACGCGGATGTCGATGTTGGCGGCAGCGCCGAAGGTGATGCCGGTGTAGTAGTGCTTGAGGATGGCCTTGTAGGCCCAGCCGTGCTTGGCGTAGCCGTAGCAGCCCCACTGCGACATGCCGATGCCGTGACCCCAGCCGTGGCCGGCGATGAGGAAATCGCTCTCGGACGACCAAGCCGCGGCAGGGCCGGCGGCGACCAGCAGCGCGAGGACGGCGAGGGCGCCGGCAAGCGCCAGCTTGCCCCGGCGCCGAGGCCTCGCGACGGGGCGTGGCTGCGCGACATGACTGCCGCGCTCGCTGCGGCGGGGAAAGCCGTGTGATGTGAGGCGAGAAGGGCTCATATGAGGGAAGGCGTCAGCTCGGGCATCGGCTCAGGATACGCGCCCCGTTTGGGCGGGGCAAACGCTGTGTCGCGGTGCTGCCTGCTTCTGGCATCGGCGGAGTTCTCCTTTTCTTGAGGCCGCCTGGCCGGGCCCGGCGACCGCCCACTGGGCGACGTCGGCGGCTCAGCGTGCTAGCCTGTGGCGCCCCGCATGAGGAATGCACCGGCCGGCGGCGAATGAGCCCGGGGGGCCGTCTCACGGCCCCGAGGGCGCTCAAGGCATCGGCCGGCACGCCGATAGCAGGACTGGAGCATGACCAGACTCCCGCACAGATCCCTCGTCATCATCGCCCTCGCGCTGTGCGCGGTCGCGTCCGCGGCTGTCGCCGCGCCGCGCGCCCGCGCCCAGAGCTACACCGACGTGCCCAAGTCGCAGTGGGCTCACAATGCCATTGAGGCGGTAACGCAGCGCGGCCCCGCCGGCCAGAAGGTCCTCGACGACTACGGCAAGCTCTTCAAGCCGGAGAAGGCCATCACCCGCGAGCTGCTGGCGCGCTCCTTGGTGCTCGCCTCCGGCAACTACGGCGAGAACGTCAAGGCCGTCGCCATCAAGGACGTGGCCCACGACGACCGCTACTACGACGTCATCCAGGTGGCGCTTCATCACGGCTACATGAGCCTCGGCGCGGACGGCGCCTTCAGGCCGCAGGACCCGGTGCCGGCCTATCAGGCGGAGGTGGCGATCATCCGCTGGCTCAAAGAGCGGTACTCGTCGTCCGACTGGACCCTGCTTTCGAGCCTCGCGCCGTCGCGCTGGCGGCCCAACGACGGCTGGAAGACCACCGCGCCCTCCTATCTCCCGTACATCGTGGCTTCGAGGCAGCTGCAGCTCCGCTACAACCATCCTTCCGGCGCCGACGGGCACGAGGTCACTCCCAGCCAGGCCATCGATCGCGCCGAGGTCGCCTACATGTTCTGGCGCGCCTACGCGGTGAGCGGCGCGTGGGCGCTGAACGGCCTCGCCGACTACAAGAGCATCACCTTTCCGCCGCTCAGCGACCGTCAGAAGCAGGTCGCGAGCTTCGCCCTCAAGTTCGTCGGCTACCCCTACGTCTGGGCTGGCGAGTACCCGACCAGGAACTCGCCGTACGGCGCGCAGGCGGCCGGAGGCTTTGACTGCTCGGGCTTCGTCTTCTACGTGATGAAGATGCACTTCGACTACCCGATCACGGTGAACGAGCGCGGCGCGCACGACATGGCCGCGCGCGCCAAGCCGCGCATCACGCGCAAGCAGCTCCAGTGCGGCGACCTCATCTTCTTCGGACCCAAGGGGCCGAAGTCGAACGTGGAGTCCATCTACCACGCCGGCCTGTACCTCGGGAACGGCTGGTTCATCCACTCCACGGGGTCGACCGACGGTGTCACGCTGTCGTCGCTCGACAGCTCGAGCTACTACAAGAGCTACTTCGCCTGGGGCCGTCGCGTGCTCAAGCCCTCCGAGCTTCCCGCGGCGTCCGGCGCGACGCTCGCGGCCGGCGCGTACGGCGCTTCCCCAGCCGGCTCCACCGACCCGGGCCTGACGCTCAGCGCTACGCCCGGCATTGTGAACAGCGACCAGGCGGCGCGTCTCGCGGTCCGCAGCGCCGTCCCCGCCGCCACCATGCAGCTGAGTCGTCGCTACGCGGGCCAGAGCGAGTTCACCTGGCTCAGGACGCTCACGACCGACGCCGCCGGCGGTGCGAGCTGGGAGCCCCGCTTGCGGCGCACCGTGACGTACCGCGTGGAGTTCGCCGGCGACGCGACCTACGCAGCGGCCAGCGCCGAGGCCACGGTGAGCGTGCGGCCGCGCGTCGTGCTCTCGACGTCCTCCGCGGGGACCGTCTTCGTCGGCGACCGCGTGAGCGTGCGCGTGGAGGTCTCTCCTGCTCATCCCGGTGGCACGGTCGAGCTCGAGAAGTGGGACGGCGCGGCCGGCGAGTGGCGCGTCCTGCGGTCACTCACTCTCGGCGGTGACTCGCGGGCGCAGTGGGTGTGGCGGCCGGAAGTCACCGGCCGCCAGAAGCTGCGCGCCCGCATCTCCGCCGACGCCGAACACGCCGCCGCCGTCAGCGGCGTCCGCACGCTGGAGGTGGTCGACGCGAGCAACCCGTACGGCGTTGCGAGCACCTACGCGCATCTCATCCTCGTCGATCTCTCGCAGGACAAGCTCTACTACTACGAGCGCGGGCGGGTCGTGCGCGTGTTCGACTGCGTCCTCGGGCGTGCGTCCCTGCCCACGCCGCGCGGCCACTACCACATCTATGCCAAGGATCCTCACATGTACGGTGCCTATGGCCCCCGGCGCATGCGCTACCTCGGCGCCTACGCGATCCACGGCACCAACGAGCCCTGGCTGCTGAGCCGCTACCCGCGCAACTACTCGCACGGCTGCACGCGGCTCTCCAACTCTCACATCCTCTGGCTCTTCGACCGCGTGCACGTCGGCACGCCGGTGTGGAACGTGCCGTGAGTCCGCACGGGACGCGCGCGTCGGCCCTGCCTCAGCCGAGCTCCGCGTACTGCTGCGCGTAGTACTCGCGCCACTCACCCGACTTGATCCTGCGCCACCAGTCGGGGTTGTCTCGGTACCAGGACACCGTGCGCCCCAGACCGGCTTCGAAGTCCACTGCCGGCTCCCACCCGAGGGAGCGCAGCTTGCCGCAGTCGATCGCGTACCGGCGGTCGTGCCCGGGGCGGTCGGTCACGAAGCGGATCAGCTCCGGGCTTTTGCCCAGCAGCTCGAGGATCTGGCGCGTCAGCGCGAGGTTCTGCACCTCGTTGCCGCCGCCGATGTTGTACACCTCACCGAGGGCGCCCCTGCGCAGCACGGCGTCGATGCCGGCGCAGTTGTCGTCCACGTGCAGCCAGTCGCGCACGTTGAGGCCGTCGCCGTACACCGGCAGCGCCTGGTCGTCGATGGCGTTGGTGATGAACAGCGGGATGATCTTCTCCGGATACTGCCAGGGGCCGTAGTTGTTGGAGCTGCGGGTGATGAGGACGGGCGTTCCGAAGGTGCGGTGGTAGGCCAGCACGAGGAGGTCCGCGCCCGCTTTGCTAGCGGAGTATGGGCTGGACGGCGCCAGGTCGGACTCCTCGGTGAAGGAGCCCGTCTCTGTGGAGCCGTACACCTCGTCCGTGGAGATCTGCACGTAGCGCGCGATCCCCAGCTCGCGCACCGCCTCGAGCAGCGTGTGCGTCCCGAGCACGTCGGTGCTGATGAAGTCCTGCGGGCCGCTGATGGAGCGGTCGACATGCGTCTCCGCCGCGAAGTTGACCACCGCGTCGGCGCCCCGCAGAGCCGCGCGCACCACCCCGGCGTCGCAGATGTCACCCCTGACGAAGGCGTAGCGCGCTTCGTCCTCGAGGTCGCGCAGGTTCTCGAGGTTGCCGGCATAGGTGAGCTTGTCGAGGTTGACGACCTCGAGTTCGTCGTAGCGCCGCAGCATGAAGCGCACGAAGTTGGAGCCGATGAAGCCGGCACCGCCGGTCACGACGAGTCTCACGATGTCGCCTCCCTGTGGTTGGCGCCGGCCGGTCAGCCGAGCGGGATGAGCCTGTCGACCGCCTCGGCCACGCCGGCCGCCCACTGCGGCAGCCGGGGGATTGGGCGTTCGCTGGCGAGCGCCGAGAAGGCCGGCCGGGGCGCCGGCCGGCCCAGCTCGGCGGTCGTGATCGGCACGACCTCGACGTCGGTGCCGGCGAGCTGCACCACCTCGCGGGCCAGCTCGTACCAGGAGCAGTAGCCGCTGCCGGCCATATGGTAGAGGCCGGGGGCGACGCCCTGGCGCAGCGCCTCGTCGACGGCCGCGGCGAGGTGGCCGGTGTAGGTGGGCGAGCCGACCTGGTCGTCCACGACCCTGAGCGGCTCGCCCGCTGCGGCCTTCTGGGCAGCGGCCGTGAGGATCGTCTTCACGAAGTTCTTCCCCGTGTCGCTGAAGAGCCAGGCGGTGCGCACGACGATGCCCCGCACCCAGCTCAGCACCTCCTCTTCGCCGGCGAGCTTGGTGCGCCCGTACATGCCGAGCGGGTGGGTGGGGTCGCTCTCCACGTACGGGCTGCCTTTGGCGCCGTCGAACACGTAATCGGTGCTGAAGTACACGACAGTCGTGTGGGTGCCGCGCACGGCGCTGATCACGTTGCGCGTGCCCTCCACGTTGACGGCCTCGGCGAGGGCGGGGTCGGCCTCGGCGCCATCTACGTCGGTGTACGCGGCCGTGTGCAGGACGATGTCGGGGGCGAAGCCGTGCACGGCCGCGTAGACAGCATCCGCGTCGCGGATGTCGAGCGCGGACTCCCCGCTGAGGAAGACCTCGCCCTCGAGGGTCCTTTCGAAGGCCGTGGCCAGCTGGCCGCCGGCGCCCGTGACGAACCAGCGCAGCATCGCTTCGCCGGCTGCGCCTAGCGCAGCTGGACGCCCCAGTCGTAGGGGATCGCCGGTGTGTCGTGCGGGAGCTCGCTCTGGTCCGGGTCGTCGTACTTGTAGACCTCGGTGGGCGCGTTGACGATGAACGCCTCCTCGGGGCTCACGCACTTCCAGCCGTGCCACACGCCGGCCGGCACGCGTACCAGCAGCGGGTTGTGCTCGCCGAGAAAGAACTGGTCGAGCTGAGCGACGGTCGCGGAGGGTTCGTGCCCCGGTGCGGCCGCGGGGCCGTCGGCGCCGCGGCCGTCGAACAGCACGAGCTTGATCATGCCCTTGACACAGACGATGTTGTCCCACTGCTCGTCGTGCAGATGCCAGCCCTTGACGACGCCGGGGAGCGTGGTCGTCATGTAGAACTGGCCGAACTTGACGAACACGTCGTCGTCGCTGCGCAGGCACTCCATGAGGTGACCGCGTTCGTCGGGGATCACTTTGAGCTTCTTGGTCATGACGCCGTCGATCATGGTGAGGTGCCTCCTTCGCCGCCCGCGCCTACAGGATGCCGATCTGGCTGGAGTCGCCGACCATGAAGCGGTAGGCCACGGGGAGCGCCTCGCTGTGGGCGATCACGCAGTCGCGCCCGATGAGGCTGTCGGCCATGCGCGCACCCAGGTGGCTGATGCGGCTGTTCTCGAGGATGATGGAGTGTTCGATCTCGGCGTGCTCGACGACGACGCCGTCGCTGATCGCCGTGTACGGCCCGACGAAGGTGTCGCTGAGGCGGCAGCCGGCGCCGATCACCACGGGTCCGCGTACCGTGCAGCGCTCGATGATGCTGCCCTCGCCCACCTGTACGGCGCCTTCCAGCGTGGACTCGACGACCTCTCCGCGCACATCGCTCTCGATGGTGCTGAGGATGAGCCGGTTGGCCTCGAGCATGTCCTCGAGCTTGCCGGTGTCTTTCCACCAGCCGGTGACCGTGTGCGGCTCCACGCGCAGGCCGCGGTCGATCATGTGCTGGATGGCGTCGGTGATCTCGAGCTCGCCGCGGGCGGAGGGCGTGATGGCTTTCACGCTCTCGAAGACGGCCGGCGTGAACAGGTACACGCCCACCAGCGCGAGATCGCTCCTGGGTTCGCTGGGCTTCTCGACGAGCTGCACGACGCGCCCGTCCTGCAGCTCGGCGATGCCGTACTCGCTGGGGTCGTCGACGCGCTGCAGAAGGATGAGCGCGTCCGGCTCGCTGCGCTCGAACTCGCGCACGAACGGCGCGATGCCCTCCTTCAGCAGATTGTCGCCAAGGTACATGACGAAGGGGCTGTCGCCTAGGAACTCCTCGGCGATGAGCACGGCGTGCGCCAGGCCCAGCGGGGCCTCCTGGGGCAGATACGTGACCTTGAGCCCGAAGCGGCTGCCGTCGCCGACGGCGGCCTCGATCTCGGTGCGCGTCTCGCCGACGACGATGCCGACGTCGTAGATGCCGGCCGCGCGCATCGCCTCGAGCCCGTAGAACAGCACGGGCTTGTTGGCCACGGGGACGAGCTGTTTGGCGGAGGTGTGGGTGATGGGGCGCAAGCGCGTGCCGGCGCCGCCGCTGAGGACGAGTCCCTTCACAAGCGATGCCTTTTCGGCGCCGCCCTCAGATGGTCTCGTCGTCGTCGAGCTCGGCGTCGCTCTCGGTGGAGAGCAGGTCGAGGACGCTGTACTCGTCCACGGCCTTGCCGACGAACACGACGTTGGGGCCCGCCCAGAGCGTGACGCGGGCGCCGACGGGCAGCGGCAGCGCGCTCCCGCCGAGCATGATGTTGGTGAGCGTCGAGCGCTCGATGTCGCGCAGCACCTCGCAGCTGTCGACGGCGAAAGGCTGCGAGTCGCCGAACTGCAGGCGAGGCTCTCTGCTGGCGTCGATGATCACGCGGCGGAGTATAGCATCCCGAAGCTCTGGCCCCGCTGCCGCATTCGTGGTTTAGTTGCGTGGGGGCAGTACATCACCTGGGGAAGGGACCAGTATGAAGACGGCCAAACGCTGCGGGCTGCGCCGCCCGCTTGTGACAGCGCTCGCCGGCGTGCTCGGCGCAGCCCTCCTGTTTGGCGCGGGCTCGGCGCTGGCCGGTTCGAGCCCCTCCCCGTCGAGCGGCAAGACCGTCCTCAGACTTGGATGGACGGTCGACCCGGACAATCTCAACCCGTTCATCGGCTTCCTGTCGTCCTCGTACGAGGTGTGGGCGCTGAACTACGACACGCTGGTCGGGATGCGGTCCACTGACCTCAGCCGGCCTCAGGGCCTCGATCAGGCCACAGGCCTGGCCTACCAGTGGTCGCACTCGCCCGACGGCCTGGTGTGGACCTTCAAGGTCCGCTCCGGCGTCAAGTGGCAGGACGGTGAGCCATTCACGGCGAGGGACGTCGCCTTCACCTACAACTACGTGATCAAGGGCCAGATGGGCAACTTCACGAGCTACACGCAGTTCATCGACCGCGTCACCGCGCCCGACGACACGACGGTCAAGATGTACTGCTCCAAGCCGAAGGCCAACATGCTTGCGCTGTGGATCCCGATCCTGCCCGAGCATATCTGGAGCAAGATCTCGTACAAGGCGGCGGAGGCGTCGTTCCAGAACCCGCCGCCGATCGTCGGCACGGGACCCTTCCAGGTGGTGGAGCGCAAGAAGGACGAGTACGTACGCCTCGTGGCCAACAAGGGCTACTGGCGAGGCGCCCCCAAGGTCGACGAGGTCATCTTCCAGAACTACCAGAACACCGACACGATGGCGCAAGACCTGAAGGCGGGGAGCCTGCAGGCCGCGGTCAACATTCCCCAGGCCCAGTTCGCCAAGCTCGGGCAGCGGCCGCTCACCTCGATCAAGGGCGTCAATCTCAACTACGACCAGCTCGCCTTCAACTGCTACAAAGGGCCGTCCCTGGGCAACAGGGTGCTCACCGACCCCAAGTTCAGGCAGGCGCTCAACTGGGCCGTTGACACCGAGCGCATCAGCAAGCTGGCCTACTACGGCTTCTCGGCCCCGGGCACGAGCGTCATCACCAGCGCCTACTACGAGAGCTACCCCGACTGGCACTGGGAGCCGCCGGCCGACCTCAAATACGGCTTCGATTTGGCCAAGGCGAGCCAGCTCCTCACGGCCGCCGGCTATCCGCTCCGGGACGGCAAGCGCCTCGATAAGAAGGGCAAGCCCATCATGCTGCGGTTGTGGGCCCGGACCCAGTCCGAGCAGAGCCAGAACTCGGGCCGCCTCATCGCCGGCTGGTTCAGGCAGCTCGGCCTCGACATCACGTACTCGGTGATGGACGAGAACACCATCACGGGCCGCGTCCTCAACCAGGCGAACGGCACGCTTACGCCGGACTACGACATGTTCCTCTGGGGCTGGGTCGGGGAAAACGATCCCAACTTCATCCTCTCGGCGTTCCTCAGCAGCCAGATAGGCTCCTGGAGCGATTGCGGTTGGTCCGACCCCACCTACGACCGCATGTTTGCCGCGCAGCAGACCGCGCTCGACGTGGCCAAGCGCCTCGAGATCGTGCGCGCCATGCAGCAGATGCTGTACGAGCAGTCCCCGTACATCGTGCTCGTGTACCCAAAGGACATCGAGTCCTACAACACGGGCTCGTGGACGGGGTGGGTGCGCTCGCCGGCTGGGCGTGGCGGCGTGTTCTACACGAACGCCACCGACTCGTACTTGTACGTCCACCCGACCGGATCGTCGAGTGGCGCCGGTGGCGGGAGTGGGAGCGCCGCGGTCTGGATAGCGATCGGCGCTGCCGTCGTCGTGGTCGCCGCGGTGCTGTGGCTGGTGCGGCGCGGCCGCCGTCAGGCCGAGATGGAAGCCTAGGACGCGAAGCTCAGGTACGGCCGCCAGCTCTCGTGGATGTGGTCCACGTGCATGAAGATGAAGGACGCCGGCTCGGGCGGCCGCGGTCTGTGCATGAGACGCAGCCCAGCCTGCTGCGGCGGGCGGTCGCCTTTCTTGCGGTTGCACGGGGCGCACGAGGTGACGAGGTTGTCCCAGGTGTCCGGGCCGCCCTTGCAGCGCGGCACCACGTGGTCGACGGTGAGGTGGCGGTCGCTGCCGCAGTACTGGCAGCGGTGCCTGTCGCGGGCGAACACGGCGCGCCGCGAGATGCGCGCGGCGGCGGCGCGCCGCGGCACGTGCACGTAGCTCTGCAGGCGGATCACGTGGGGCAGCTCGTAGGTTGCGCGCTCGCTGCGAAAGGCGGCGCCGGACTGCTCGAGCACTTCGGCCTTGCCTTTGAAAAGCAGCACCAAGGCACGCCGCGCGCTGCACACGTTGAGCGGCTCATAGGTCGTGTTGAGGACGAGCACCTTGCGCATGGCTGTCGATAGTAGCAGAAAGCGCGCAAAGACCGGCTAGACTGGTGGTCATGGACCTCTTCTCGATGAGTGACGAGCAGGTCGCGGCCGAGGCGCCGCTGGCGGCGCGCATGCGGCCGCGCAGCCTTGCGGAGTTCGTCGGCCAGGAGCACATCGTCGGCCCCGGCACGGTGCTGCGCGCCGCCATCGAGGGCGGCGAGCTGTTCAGCATGATCTACTTCGGGCCGCCGGGCTCCGGCAAGACCACGCTGGCGAGGCTCATCGCCGCCCAGACCGGCGCCCGGCTGGCGCAGCTTTCGGCGGTCAACTCAGGCACGGCGGACGTGCGCGCCGCGATCCAGGGCGCGCGCGAAGCGCGCGCCCTCAGCGCGGCGCGCACCATCCTCTTCATCGATGAGATCCACCGCTTCAACAAGGCCCAGCAGGACGCACTGCTGCCGGCTATCGAAGACGCCGTCGTGACCCTCATCGGGGCGACCACCGAGAACCCCTACTTCGAGGTCAACTCGGCGCTCATCTCGCGCTGCCAGCTCTATCGCTTCGAGCCGCTGCCGCCGGAGCTCGTCGAGCAGGTCGTGCAGGCCGCGCTCGGCGACGCGGCGCGCGGTCTGGGCGACAAGGGCGTCACGCTCGCCGACGGCGGCCTCGCCTTTCTCGCCGAGATCTCGCGTGGCGACGCGCGCGTGGCGCTCAACGCCCTGGAGTCCGCCTGGCGCTCGCGCGCCGCGGCCGTACGAACTCCGGGGGGCGGGTGCGCGGCGGGCGGCCCCGGCATTGGCACGACGCCCGTCACCCTCGCGGTGGACGATCTCCGCGACGCCGCCCAGAAGAGCCCTGTGTCGTACGACCGCGAGGACTCGCACTACGACACCATCTCGGCGTTCATCAAGTCTATGCGGGGCAGCGACCCCGATGCGGCCGTCTACTATATGGCCTCGATGCTGGCCGGCGGCGAGGACCCCAAGTTCATCGCTCGCCGCATGATCGTCTTCGCCAGCGAGGACGTGGGCAACGCCGACCCGCAGGCGCTGCAGGTCGCCGTCGCCGCCTCGCGCGCGGTGGAGTTCGTGGGCTTGCCGGAGGGCCGCATCAACCTCAGCCAGGCGGCGGCGTACCTGGCCCTCGCGCCCAAGAGCAACGCCGCGTACAAGGCCGTGGACGCGGCGCTGGACGACGTCAAGCGCGAGGGCAACCAGCCGCCGCCGCCCCATCTGCGCGACGCCGGCTACAAGGGGGCCAAGGCGCTCGGCCACGGGGTCGGCTACCAGTATCCGCACAGCCACGACGGCTGGGTGGGGCAGCAGTATCTGCCCGACAAGCTCTCAGGCCGCCGCTACTACGTGCCGATACGCGGGGTGGAACGCGAGATGGCGGCCCGCCTCGAAGAAGACAAGCGGCGGGCCGCGGCCGGGGAGGCAGGCCGGGTGGAGCAGGAGAGACGGGATGAATAGGGCGTACTTCGTCGTCGTGGTCTTCCTTGTCGCGGCGCTCATCGCCTTGGCCGTGGTGTGGTGGTACGCCCGGCACGTCAAGGAGGATCTCGACGAGTCCTCGCGCATCGTCGCCGGGGCCCGCGGTGTCATCGATCTGACGCCGGCCGGCATGGAGCAGTTGCGGCAGCTGAGCTCGGAGCCCATCCTCCTCAAGCAGTCCGAGGAGGGCGTGCGCGTGCAGATCGAGCACCGGCCGATGATGCCCCTCATGGCTTTCCTCGGGAAGGAGGTGAGCGCCGCGCTCGGCGAGACGGCGGCCGAGATCACGGAGCGCTACGGCGTGAGGTGGGTGGTGCTGGTGAGCGTCGGGCAGGACGATCGCGTCACCGTGCAGCGGCTGGCGTGAACTGCGTGTGCAGGACTGAGCTGCACCAGACCGTATACAAGGCTGTACACTGGTAAAGTCCAGGCGCCGTTCTTCCGAAGTACACACAGTCGGCTTCGCGCGCCCGTGCGGCTGGCGAGATGCTGGGCACCGGTCAAGGAGGCAGCGATGAAACGGTTCATGAAGATCCTGCTCGGGCTCTCTATCGGGGCGGCGGTCGCCATGCTGTTCGCCCGCAAGAGCGGCCGCGAGCTGCGCGAGCAACTGATCGGCGGTGCGACCGGGAAGCTTCTTCCGGCGGCGCCCGTCGAATTCCCGGAGCCGGAGGGCGAGCGCCTCTGGGATGCCGGCACGGCCACCGTCGTGGCAGAGCCGCCCATCGAGGAGCCCGTCGCGGAGGAGCCCGTCGCCGAGGAGGCCGTCGCCGAGGAGCCCGTCGCCGAAGAGGCCGTCGCCGAGGAGCCCGTCGCGGAGGAGCCCGTCGCCGAAGAGGCCGTCGCCGAGGAGCCCGTCGCGGAGGAGCCCGTCGCCGAAGAGGCGACGTCCGAGGATCTGCGGCCGCGCATCGACGAGACTCGCGCCGCGGTCGAGACCGACATCGCGCAGCCGTTCGCCTCCGTCGCGGCTGAAGAGGCCGTCGCCGAGGAAGCCGCGCCCGAAGAGGCTGTCGTTGAGGAGCCCGTCGCCGCAGAGGTCGTGGTCGAGGAGCCGGCGGAGGAGCTTACGGCAGAGACGCCGGTGTCCGAAGGACCGATCGCCGAGGAAGCTCCAGTGACTGAGGCTGCCGAGGGTCTCGTCGCCGACATCACGTCGAGCGCCGCCGTGGCCGTTGGCGAAGAAACGCCGGTGGAGGCCGTCGCGGAGGTCGAAGCTATCGAGGCCGAGGCGGTCGAAGAGCCCATCGCCGAGGAAGAGCCCGCGGCGCGGGAAGGTGGCACCATCGATCAAGCGGAGATGCGCCGCCGCATCGAGGAGACGCGCGCCCGTCTCAAGGCCAAGGCGTTCGACGCCATGATGAGCGGCGAGTCGGCCCTGTTGTCGCGGGACAGCGGCGAGAGGCCGGTGCCCAAGGGCGACGACGCGAAGCTGGACGGCGAGCTCGAGAGCACCATCGACGAGTCGCTTTCTCAGGAAGAGTACTGAGGCACGGAGTCTCACAGATCCATTGACGACGACGGGGGCGGGCGCCGCAGGCGCCCGCCCCCGTCGTCTGCGCGGATCAGCGCTTGTCCGGCCGCCGCGGGCGTCGCTGGCGCTGCCGGCTGGCCCTGCGCCGCTCGCGCTGTGACTCGAGCCCGAGACCCGCCGCCCACTCCTCGTCGCTCATGCGGTTCGGGCTCCGCCGGTCGATGGCCGGCCAGGTGAGCGCACCCGGCGCCAGCCCCCGCTCGTGCATGGTGTGCGCCAGGATGCCCGCAGTGGAGAGGAACAGCACCCCCAGCAGCACCACCGAAGCGGGAATGGTGCGGGTCTCGAGCAGTAGGAAGAAGTACCACCAGACCTTCGAGCCGATCCCCAGCAGCGTCGCGTAGTAGACCAGCACGAGCGGGATCATGATAAGTCCGAGGTATGCCGGCAGGATGGAACGCGCCCAGCCGCCGGGCTTCGCCAGCGGCCAGATGATGGCGGCGGGCAGCACCAGCAGCACTGCGTAAGGGTTGATGAGCAGAGCCAGGACGGCGACCAGCACCAGGAACGCATGGGCGATGAAGATCGTCACGCGCGGATCAGTGGGCACGCGCCGCTCGAGGCGCCGCGCGACGGCCACCGCGTAGCCGTAGGCCAGGACGAGCAGAGCCAAGAGGATCACCACGCGCAGGTAGCGCGGGTTGTCGACGACGTGGGACCCGGGCGGGATGACGGCGCCCGGGCTGCGGGGAAGCTGGCCCAGCAGGTTGGCCAGATACACGATGGCGAGCAGCACGAGCCAGGGCGCCAGGTGCAGCGCGGAGCGCACCACGGCGGGGCCGAGCTTGACGCGCGCCCGCCGGCAATGCGCGAACAGGTCGACGGTCACCCCTGCCAGCGGTAGGAGAAACGCAGCCAGGAGCAGCGCGAGGGCGCGGCCGGGTAGCGTGCGACTGCGCGTGAGGAAGATCGTGCCGCCGCTGCGAGCCCCGGGGCTCGTGGTGCCGTCGATCGCCATGACCATCGCCTGCACCGTGCTGCCGACCTTGGTGAGCGTGTCCGTGGAAACGTTGTCGAGCGTGTCGCCCTGCGGCGCCGCCGCCGCGCCCGCGGCGGAGACGGTGACGCCTGGGACGCCACGGGCGACAAAAGGCCCCTGACTGCCGGAGCTGGTGGGCACCGCCAGGCGCAGCACCTGAGTCGGCACCGTGGGCAGCAGCGCCGTCATGTTGGCGTTCACGCGGGCCGCGGGGGCCGTGAGCAGCCAGAGCCAGGGCGGAGCCACCTTGGGGGCGGGGCTCCAGCCGTCGAGGCCGATGCCCGCGGGGTGACGCGTGGCCACTTCGCGCAGCGCGATCACAGCGTAGAGGTCGTCCATCTTGTGATCCTCGGTGAAGCGCCGCGCCCCCAGCGCTCCAAAGGCGTCGCCGCTGGTGCAGAGGAAGATGATGGAGTGGTCGTGCGCGGTCACTGTGAACGACCGCGCCAGGCCGAGCAGCGCCGCGACCCCGGAGGCGTTGTCGTTGGCGCCCTGCGTGGCCACCGGGGGGACGTCGCGATTGGCGATCACGAGGATCGTGCCCGCGGCGTTACCCTTCGAGAGCGCCCAGATGTTCTGCAGCGCCACGTCCTTGCCATTGATCGTCGCGGGGAAGCCGTCGATGTGCGTCTCGAGGCCGACCTGCTTGAACTGCTGGACGACCCACAGCGCCAGGCGGTTGTCGGGGTCGGTGCCGGCGAGGCGCTGGGGGTAATCGGTGACGATGGTGCGGAGGTCGGCGGCCGCCTGCTCGCCGTCGAACGACACCGGCTCGAGGCTGAGCGTGGGGGTGCCGGGTCTGCCCAGCGTGAACAGTGAGAGCACGACGAGGATGAGCGCCACGACCCAGGCGGCTCGATACACCTTGAGGTTGGGCAGGGCGGACCTCCTTGGGCGTGCGGGGCATCCTATCAGACAGCGGGTAAGATGGACTCATGAGCAGCCCCACCCGCATCCTCGTGGTCGAGGACGAGGCACGCATCGCCGAGGTGGTGCAGAGCTACCTGGAGCGCGACGGGCACATGGTCGTGCGGGCGGCGACGGGCGAGGATGCTCTGGCCGATTTCGCCCGTCGTCGCCCGCACCTCGTGGTGCTCGACCTCGGGCTTCCCGGCATGGCCGGGGAGGACGTGTGCCGCCGCATCCGCGCCGCTTCCGACGTGCCCATCATCATGCTCACCGCCAAGGACGGCGAGGAGGATCTGGTGAAGGGCCTGCAGCTCGGCGCCGACGACTACCTCACCAAGCCGTTCAGCCCGCGCGAGCTCACGGCGCGCGTGCGCGCTCTACTGCGCCGGGCGCGCAGCGACGACGAACCCCAGGCCGACGTGCTGGAGCGGGCCGGCGGGCGGCTGGTCCTAGACAGCTCCCGCCGGCGCGCCACCTTGGACGGCGCGCCGGTCGACCTTACCGAATCGGAGTTCCGCTTGCTGCAGACGCTCGCGCGTTTCCCGGGGCGCGTGTACACGCGCTTCGAGCTCGTCGACAAGGTGCAGGGCTACCAGTACGAGGGGTACGAGCGCACCATCGACGCGCACGTCAAGAACCTGCGCCGCAAGCTGGGCGAAGACGCGCGCGATCCGCGCTTGATCCTCACGGTCTACGGCCGCGGCTACGCCTTCGCCGAGGAGCAGAGGTGAAGCGCGGTCTGCGGCTACGCCTGGCGCTGACGCATGCGCTTGTGGCGCTGCTCGCCATCGTCGTGGTGGCCGTCATCGTGTTCGTGGCGGGCGGCCGCCGCTTCGACAGCTACCTGAGCCAGGTGCAGCGCTCCCGCAACGAGGCGGTCGTGAACAGCCTCACCCAGACCTACAAGGCCCCCGACGGCTGGGACGCCGCGTCGATCTACGCGCTCAGCCAGATCGCCCTCCTGAACAACGTCGACGTCGCCGTGTACTCGCCCCAGGGGCAGCTCCTCTTCACCGTGCAGGGCCGGCACATGGGCAGGGGCATGATGGGCGGCGGCAACGGGATGATGGGCGGCGGGGCCGGCGCGTCCAGTGCCACGCCCACCCCGCAGAGTACCTCGCTGACCCGCGACCAGTTCGAAGTGCAGCGTTACCCGCTGGTGGTCGACGGCCAGCAGGTCGGCACGGCCGAGATCTACGCGCCGCGCACTGCGCGGGCCGCCGCCGAGTCGGCGTACCAGACCGCGCTCACCCGCAACCTCGTGATCGCGGCGCTCGCCGCCGCCGTGCTTGCCTTTCTCATCAGCCTCTTCGTGAGTCGCCGGATCACCGGGCCGCTCGAGGAGCTCACGGACGCGGCCGAGGACGTCGCCGCAGGCAACCTCGAGGTGCGCGTATCGCCGCGCGGCGACGACGAGGTGGGCGCGCTGGCCGCGGCGTTCAACGCCATGGCCGACCGCCTGGCGCGCGACGAACAGTGGCGCCGCGACATGACGGCCGATCTCTCGCACGAGCTGCGCACGCCGCTGGCGACCATCCAGTCACGCATCGAGGCCCTCGAGGACGGCGTGCTGCCGGCGACGCCGGAGAACTTGCGCGTGATCGGCGCCGAGGTCGAGCGCCTGGGGCGCTTGCTCGGCGCTCTCCGCAGCCTCAATGAGCTGGAGAGCGAAGACGTAAGCGTCGAGCACGAGAGGCTCGACTTGGCCGCCGTGGGGCGCGACGCCATCGCGCGCGCCGAGACGGTCTATGCCGCGAAGGGCGTGAGGCTCGAAGGCGACCTGGGGCCGGCCGCGGTGAAGGGCGACCGCGAGCGTCTGCTGCAGGTCGCCGCCAATCTGCTTGAAAACGCGCTCAAGTTCACGCCGCAGGACGGCCGCGTGGTGCTGGCCGTCGCCTCCGGCGACGGCCCGGCCGGCGCGGCCGTGTCCAGGGGCCCCTGGGCCACCCTCACGGTCACCGACAGCGGCCCCGGCGTCGACCCCGTCGACCTGCCCTTCATCTTCGACCGCTTCTACCGCTCACAGGCTGCTCGGGGCACGCAGGGCGTCGGCCTCGGCCTCGCCATCGCCCGCGGTCTCGTCGAGGCCCAGGGCGGCGTCATCGAGGCCGCGGATAGTCCCGCGGGCGGGGCCGTGTTCACGGTGCGACTGCCGGCGGCCGGCTGACACATGCGTGAGATCCTGGACGAGGCGCTGAGCCTGCTGGAGAGCGACCAGCCGTTCGCCTTGGTCTCGCTCGTCGCGCAGCAGGGCTCGACGCCGAGGGCCGTCGGGGCGCAGATGCTCGTGCGGCCGGACGGCTCCATCGCCGGCACCATCGGCGGCGGGCTGCTCGAAGCGACGATGATGGGTGAGTCGGCGGAGGCCATCGCGGCCGGCCGGTCGCACGTGAGCGCCGTGGAGCTCACCGGGCAGTCGGTCTCGGGGCCGACCATGATCTGCGGAGGACACGCGGCCGTGCTTGTCGCCTTCGTGCCGTCCGGCGACACTGCTCTGAAGACGCTGCTGACCGCCGCTTCGCAGGCGCGCGCGGACGGGCGCGCGGCGTGGCTCTCCACGTTCTTCGCCGCGGGACCCGGACCGACCGAGGTCAGCTACTGCCTGCTGCGGGACGGGGTCGAGCCCATCGGTGAGCTGCCGTGCGCGCCGGCGGAGTTGCGCGCGCTGTCCGCCAAGATCGCCGTCCACGGATCGGCCGAGCTGCCGGACGGCAGGTCGGTCTCCGTCGAGGCGCTGCTGCCGACGACGACGGCCGTGCTCTGCGGCGCCGGGCACGTCGCCCAGGCGCTGGCGCCAGTGGCCGCGGCCGTCGGCTTCGACGTCGTGGTCCTCGACGACCGTCCCGAGTTCGCCGCCGCGGAGCGCTTTCCGAACGCCTCGCGCATCCTCCTCCTCGAGAGCTTCGACTACGCCTTCCCAGGGCTCGCGATCACGCCTCGCAGCTTCATCGTCATCGTCACCCGCGGGCATGCCCACGACTTCTCGGTCCTCGAGCAGGCGCTGCGCTCGGAGGCCGGCTACATCGGCCTCATGGGTAGCGCCTCCAAACGCGAGAAGATCTTCAGGGCTCTGGCGGCGGACGGCTTTTCCGCCGCCGACCTGGACCGGGTCTTCTCGCCGATCGGCGTCGCCATCGCGGCGGAGACCCCGGCGGAGCTGGCCGTCAGCATCACCGCCGAGCTCATCCGCGTGCGAGCGGCGATGGTGAGGTGAGCGCCGCCGCCCTTCCCGCGATCATCCTGGCGGCGGGGCTGTCGTCGCGCCTGCGGGAGCTCAAGCCGCTGCTCCCGCTGGACGGTGTGCCCGCGGTCCTCCGCGTCGCCGGCGCCTACCGCGACGTGGGGCTCGAGAGCGTCGTCGTGATCGGCTTCGGCGCCGAGCGAGTCGCGCCCCTCCTCGTCGCGCATGGCGTGAACTACGTGGTCAACTACGACTTCGAGGATGGCATGTACTCGTCGATCCGTTGCGGCGTGCGGACCCTGCCACCGGATGTTCGCGCCTTCTTCGTGCATCCCGTGGACTGCGCGCTCGTGCGCAGCGAGACGCTGGGCCTCCTGGCCCGCAACTCCGGCGAGCCGGTGATGGGCGTTGCTTATCCCGTCCATGATACCGAGCGCGGGCATCCGCCGCTGGTGCCCGCGGCACTGCGCGACGCGATCCTCGCTGAAGAGCCGAAGGGCGGCCTCAAGGAGCTGCTCGCGCGAGGGGAGGTCGGGGCCTGCGAGGTGCAGGTCGACGATCCCAACGTGCTCCTCGACATGGACGACGTGGCGGCCTACGAACGCCTGGCGGCGCTGGCCGCCCGTGAGCGCATCCCCGAGCCGGCGGCGTGCCGCGAGCTTCTTGCGCATCTTGGGACGCCGGCGCCGGTGGTGGCGCACTCCGTGGCGGTCGCGGACGTCGCGCGCCGTCTCGGGGCGGCGCTGCGGGCCTCGGGTGTGTGTCTCGACCTGAGGCTGCTCGAGGCGTCCGCTCTCCTCCACGACATGGCCCGCGCGACTCCCGCGCATGCCGAGGCGGGCGCCGGCGTGCTCGACGCCGAGGGCTATCCGCGGGTCGCTGCCGTCGTCCGTTACCACATGCAGTTCCCCGGGCCACCTCCCGACCTGCCCGGTGAGCGCGAGGTGCTTTATCTCGCCGACAAGCTGACTGTCGGCAGCCGGACGGTCGACCTCGCCGGCAAGCTCGAGCGCGCCGAAGGCCTGTTCGCGAGCGATCCCGAGGCGCTGGACGCGGCGCGCGCGCGGCTCGAGGCGGCGCGCGTCATCGCCTCCCGCATCGAGTCTCTGACGGGCCGGCCGCTGCCTGCCATCCTTGACGGTAGCGTTCCGGCCGCGGCCGCGGGCACGCCCGGCCCGGCGCAATGACCGAGCGGTCGCGGATCAGGGCGCTCCTGGCCTGCGACCTGGACGGCACCTTGCTGACCGCGGACGGGTCGCCGGCACCCGGGATCGTCGAGGTGCTCGGGGATCTCGGCGCGCGCGGCGCGCGGCTGGTCGTGTGCACCGGGCGTCCTCTCCGCGGTGCGATGGAGGCCGCCACGACTCTCCGCGCTGACCCTCTCGCCTACGTGTGCTACCACGGGGCTCTGGTCGTCGATGCGACCACGGGAGAGTGGCTGAGACACCTGACGATCCCCGTAGCCGCCGCGACGGGCATCGTTTACGAGGCCGTCGGCCTCGGTCTGTCGGTGACGCTGTACGACGGCGACGAACGCCGCGAGTGGGCGTCGGCCGGCTCCGGCGCGGCGCTCGATCTCTCCGCCCATCCCGGCATCACCCGCCTCGTGCTCGCCGGCGACTCGGCCCGAGTGGCGGCGGCCTACTCGGGACTCGTCGCCATCTGGGGTCCTGGCCTTCGCATGGAGCATGCCGGCGCCGGGATCGTCGACGTCCTGCACGGCAGCGCGGACAAGGGCGAGGGGCTGAGGCTGGTCGCCGCGCACCTCGCCGTCCCGCTCGCGCAAGTCGTCGCCTGTGGCGACTCCTCTGCCGACCAGAGCCTGCTGCGGACGGCCGGGGTCTCGATCGCC
>Ga0209048_10000999_pt1 | contig 29650 bp, 26 predicted proteins | sample FrelakmetCRP12CR_FD_187146 | JGI IMG/M metagenome (GOLD analysis project Ga0209048, IMG submission 187146) | Freshwater lake sediment microbial communities from the University of Notre Dame, USA, for methane emissions studies - CRP12 CR (SPAdes)... | ecosystem: Environmental > Aquatic >... | reverse complement strand
CCATGCTCGATCACGCGGACCGCCAGTTCGACATCCTCACAGGCCGGCAGTTTAAATTCCTCATCAAACCCACCGACGGCAAGCAACGCCTTGCGCCGGTAGGCAATGGCCGCTGTATGATAATGACCACCGTCGGTCGAGGACGGGGCATCCCACAGAATGCCCGCTTCGTCGCCCGCCGGATGTAAAGCGGCCTCGGCGCCCTGCCAGTCGGCATGCGTGTCCAGCGCCTCAACCAGACACCGGACCAGAGCCCGGTCAGCGATCACGTCACTGTCGACAAAAATGACCACGGGGGCATGCGACACCCGGATGCCCAGGTTCCGTGCCGCTGCCGGGCCAAGTGGTGCCTGACACTCCAGCCTGACAATTACTCGCCCTGTGCCAAACCGCGCCACGACAGGAGTCACATCGTCAATGCTGCCATCATCGCAGACTATGATTTCGTATTCGGCCGCAGGAAAATCCTGCGCAGTCAGTGTTTCGAGAGTGCGCGCCAATAGGTTCGGGCGATTTCGCACGGGCACGACGACTGACACGCGCAGCAAGCCGTTCATCGGCAAAGCTCTTCAGACGTGTCAACTCTTGACGGATTCAATCGCGAGCCGTTCCGTTGATGATTTCTAAAGATATCTGAGAATATTCCGGTGCGATCGCGGGAGGAAAAAGCCCTTCACGGTCCCGACGCCATTTGCGCTCAATCGTACCCAGCTCGAATAACAACTTCCAGAAAACGCGCAATTCATAACCGAAAGCAGCAGGAGATACCTTCAGCGCAGCCTTGCACAGCACAAGGAACAAATAAAACCCTCCAAACAGATTGGAGCCGAAAGAGCGGTTCGGGTCGGCAATAGTATAAATGTACTGGTTACGCGATTTCAAATAGTTCGCAGTGTTCGTGTTCACTTGATTGCCAGACGACCATCCTCCGGCATAGTGCCGGGCAATCGCTTGAGGCGCCAACACGACGCGCCAGCCCTTGCGGCGTGCCCTTCGGCAAAAGTCTGTCTCTTCCCAATAAAAGAACAGGTAAGGATCGAGCCAACCGACATCGGCGACGCATTTTTCACTGACCATCAGGAAAGAGCCCTCGACCCAATCCACATCGAAAGCCACCGAGCTCCCGTTCTGCATAGGCTCGATTGCCGCCGGATGCTTTCCGTTCATGTAATAGTTGGGTTGATTCGAATCCCACGCATAGAATGTCGGCCCAACCACACCGATGTCTTCGGATTGTAGGGCGGTCTTTGCCATTTCGAGCAAGCACCCCGGTTCCAGAAGCACATCATTATTAGCCCACACTACCGTCTCGCATCCGTCCGCAAACGCAAGCGGCATCGCCCGATTGTAGGCAATGCAATAACCCGCATTGTCTGAAAACCGGAGGACTTTCACCTCCGGATACTGTGCTCGCGTCAGTGCGACGCTATCGTCGGTGCTGGCATTGTCCACGAGATACAGTTTTAGGCGGGGATATCCCTGCTTGCGCAATGATTCATAGAGAGGCCCAAGCCAGTCTCTTCCATTGCGGTTGAGTATCATCACGCCAATAGAGGGCAGCGTAAGGTTCATGTGGAGATTTTTGTGCCGTTCAATTCTTCACTGCGATGACCAGGACGGCGGCAAACCACGTTGGATTTCGATATTATCAAATGCTCGACTCTTGCGCGCGCCGGCGCTCCTGACCCAGTCAGCCATGGCCCTCAGACCATTCGCCAAAGAGACTGCCTTAGGCGGACCGAATATCTCATGGCACTTTCTGTGATCACTATAGGCGATGACGACTTCATTCCGCGGCGGAAGATGCGTCACGTCGGGCTTTACGCCCATGGCCTCGGCGACGTGGACTGCAAGCGAATTGACCGTATAGGGTTGATCCGCTCCGACATTGAACACCTGATTTCTGGCGCGCTCCACCAACGGTGCCCTTGCGATAATGGGAACAACCTCTGAAACGTAAGAGAAACTGCGCTGTTGCTCCCCGTTCCCGAATATCGTCATCGGCTTGCTCTGAAGAATCTGATTCATGAATATGCCGATCACGTTGCGATAACGATCACCGATGTTCTGGTGCTCGCCGTATACATTGTGTGGACGGAAAATTACGTGATTCAATCCAAACATCCCATGGGCAGTACAAAGGTCGAGCTCGACGGCATATTTGGCCACTCCGTATGGATCCTCAGGCATTGGCACAGTGGTTTCAAGCATCGGCACTTGCGCTGCGCCATAAACCGCAATGGAGCTGATAAAGACGAAGCATTTAGTCTCAGCCCTGATCGAACCATTAATAAGATTCATGCTCCCAATCAGATTATTGGTGTAGTTAAAATTCCGAATGAAATGACTGAGGCTTTCGGCCGCGTAAGCCGCCAAATGATAGACATAATCGAACTTGCGTTCCTCAAAGAGTCGACCCACCATTCCGACATCGGTAATTGACCCAACGATAAAATCAACCCGTGGACCGCTTGGAACATTCTCGCGAAACCCGCCGGACAGGTCATCAAGAACGGTCACTCGATAATCCGCAAGCTCCGCGATGTCGAGAATTCCCCGAACCAAATGAGATCCCATAAATCCGGCACCGCCGGTAACCAAGATATTCAGCATGTTTCCTGCTATTCCTATTTTGTGTTCGAAATTTCCGTAACCTCATCGAATGGTCCGTCAATCGCCGCTAGCAGTTCCGTCGCATCACTGCGCGAGGACCGTCACGCGACAATCGTTGAATTCTGGCATATCAGTAACCGACCTCACTAGGTAAGACCCCGTAAAACCGGCGCCGTCCGTGATGAGAATTCGCCCACTTCAAATTCCTTCGTGCTTCAAACGCATGTTTTTATTGGACGTAAACCGATTCGAAAATCGGGAATTCAACGCAAAATGACATGCTGCGTCCAACGATCGCCCGATCCGAAATACGCGAGAAGTTGTGAGCGATCCGCGATAGCTTTTGTTGGGCCTAGCTTCGGATCAATGTAATTCCATTGATAACGCTGCTTTAATAGCAAATCCCAGACCTCTGCAGCGTGCTTGGGCCCGTGCAGCTCAATCAGTAGAATGGGACGATATCGCTCTATAGTTCTCAAGCCTCCAGCCACCACCAAATCCTCCGCACCTTCGACATCAATTTTTATAAACTCAGGGGGCGGGTGCCCTTCATCGAATACAAATGCGTCGAGAGTTACTGTGCGTACGAGATCATACTCGCATTCTTTCAATTGATAGTGGTCACCAATGGCAACTGCATCAAGCATCCCCACTGTGGCTGCTTGAAATCGGTAAAATTTTGCTTCACCATTTCGCTCTGACAAAGCTACGGGTACCAACGTCACGTTGATCCCTGGATTAGCCACAATGAGAGCTTCCAGGCTCAATACGTTTTCTCGCGAAGGCTCGAAAGCGATGACCTTAACCTCATGGCCGAACCCTTTGGCCAGTATGAGAGTCGTCAGTCCCACATGAGCACCAATATCGTAAGCTACCTGAATCGATCGATCTATGGAGAGAATAGCTTTGGTTACTGCCCTCTCGTAGTGCCCGATTAGTATTGAGGGATGGGTCAAGGCCATGTCCCTGGTAACGCGAAAACCCGTTGCTGGACCGGCAATTATAGGAACGTTTATCCAAGCTGGGATTAGCGCCACCGAGAGTTTGCGCGCTAGATTCTTCGCGACTTCATTGATCCGTTGCAATTTAAGACTTGGCATTAAACTTTCGTCTAGTAACGATTAAAACTTCGGCAGTCGATACACTTTCTGGCGCAGGATGAGCAATTGGCCACCGAGCGTAGCCTTTGGGTGGCGCAGCGTGATGGCCTGTTGCGGTGAGACAATCCGCATACGCGGCCGGCGTCTTGTAGCCAAGGGAAGAATGCGGCATCGGCCGGTGTGGCATTCAAGCAGGTGCCGGTGCTTCCTCATCGGAAGCCGCGATCAGCGTGTTGGAAATTATCACTGAATGGGCTTTTTGGCGACAAAATTGAAAATCGCCGCGTTTTTGAACAATTTCTCGCGCGAGGAGTCGCGGCGCTTTATTTCCGAAAGCATTAAATAGATCTTCTTATGGAGCCTGCCGAGCGCTTTATGAAATGGAAGGCTGAAATAAATGCTATATGAGTGGAGTTCCCACAGGGAAAGACCGGGATAAATATACTCTACATTAAACCCCGCACTTCGAAGGAGCCGATAGAGTCCCAGCGCCGTATAATGACCCTGACTATCATAATGCTCGGCTTCAAGAAATGAACAACTGCCTACCAATAAGCCTCCGGGTTTGAGAATGCGCATCCATTCTCTTACTGCAGCGTATGGTAGATATAAGTGTTCAATTACAGCCGTGCTATTAATCGCCGCTATGCTCGCATTACGAATCGGCAGCCTATGAGTATCGGCCACGAGATCAACGTCCGGCGGCTCATTACTGCGCTGCTGACTATCGAAGCATATGTCAGAGCCAACATAGTGAAAGCCAAGCTTCTCGAAAGTGGTTCGATTTCCTTGTCCGCAGCCAACATCTAGCAATAGTCCTCTTTCAACATCCTTGAGGAAATAAAATTTATTCTTCTCCTCATTGAACCAAGCGGGAACGGCCGATTTATCGAACGTGGGGAAATCGAGGATTTTGTCGTCTGGATAATCGCTGATCGGAATTTTCAAGGTCAGGGCAAAATTGCTTGGCGGAGCATAAGTAACAAAATCGGGAACCCCTTCTACGATCGGTACTTTGTACCCTGCACCAAATATTTCATTACTCCGAATGTCTAGAATTGAGTTCTGAGTGTCTAGAATTGAATTATTTTTTTCATCCTGACGCGAGGGTGGGACCAATACTTTTGATAATTGCGGATTCTTTAACATCAAAATTTCCCTACCCGGTTTGGTTTTCGGTCCGCGCATGGCGATTCGAGTAGTTGACAAAAGCTCCGTACTTTGTGTGCCCAAGTCTCATTCCGCACGGACGAGCGCCGCCGTTCGACGACGGCTCCGGAACGCCCCTGCTCCGCTAGAACCTCCAGGGCCGCCACATAACTCGTCCCTTCGCCTTGCCGCACCCAAGCGATGGAATTTCCAAATATCGAAAGCGATGGGATTTGAGTCGACAGTACGGGAGCGCCGGCTCCAAGATATTCTATCGCCTTTAGTGGGCTGCTGGCCCTGGTAAAATCGTTCAGGCGGTAGGGCACCGCACAAGCATCGCAATGGGCGATCCAAGCCGGAACGTTTTCGTGGGGGACGGAAGAGTGCAGGAACATGCGGGCGCCGGTCGCTGCTGCGATGTTCGCGATCCGCTTTGCCATACCGTCGTCCGTCGGCCCCACGAAAACCCAGGACCAGTTCGGCCCCAAGGCTGCTGCCGCAGCAATACCATCCCAGTCAATCCGCTCGGACACGTGGCCCGTCACAAGGATTCGCGGCCGTGGTACTTTGGCCAGGCCGACTGGCTCGTCCCATTCCCGGTGCGGATCGAACAGGCGCTCGTCGTAACCGTTGGTCAGCACATCGATCGGCAGATCGCGTTTGCCGGACGCCCTGGCACGAAGTGTAGCTGCTAGCGGCTCACTCACACAAACCACTCGATCCACCCGGGCCAGCAGTTCCTGTTCAGCCTCTTGCTCGCCGGGGATGGGCTCACCCCACACCGTAACCGTACGATCATCGATCGCGAGATAGACGCTAAGATCTTCCCCGAGAGTGCCAACCAACGGGTATTGGCTGGGCGAATCATAACAAACAATGCGCCGCGCTAAACTGAAAGGCGCCAGTACGCGATCCAGTTCAGAATGTAATAATTTCTGGCCATAGGCTTTCAGCCAGCGCCCCAGTAGTGGCAGGCGCTCCGGGTAGTGGATCGGGGTATATTCACGCAAGTATGGAAGATCGGTCCGTGTTCCAATCCGTTCAACCAACGACGGTCGCTTGCGTTCGCGCAGCAGACTCAAGCCCCTGGTTACAACGACGACTGGGAATTGTTCGGCTAACCGGTAAGCCAATGCCCGCTGCGTGAACGAGGGCTTGGCATTATTCGCGAAAAACACCCATTGCGTGTTTTGGATCAATTGCGACGCCTTCCTATCACAGAAACCGCAGACGGAAGAGTCACCGCCAGTACCGATCCTGCATCAGCGCCAAATCCTCGTGGCAGAACAGGGCGTCAATTTGCCAACACTGCTCTATCCGGCGGCGCCCCGATCAATTCATCTACGCCGAACATTACATCCCCACTCCTTAAGATAGGTCAAAGCGTCATGGATCAAGGCCCCACCTGCCTCAAAAGCACAATCCCGAGGGACAGAAGATAACAATTCTGCAAAGGATTGAAAACGACAAACAATCCGTCTCAAGCCGGTGCAAAATAATGCGATACACAAATTATCTCCTAACCCAAACAGCAACCGTATTCTCTGCAGTCGACGGAATAAACGACCCCAGACAACTAAGAGCGGGCCTGAACCGCACATCAAACCACGGAAGCAAGCCAAACCTTCGTAGCGCACCTCTCGCATAACGGCTTTTTGATTTTAAACCTGCGCCGGAGATCTTGAAACCCAGCTGCCGCAAACGTGACTGGGTCCAATAGCTCAGATGAGCATCTAATTCATTCCATCCAGTTATGTCATCGTGACCATCTCGAAAGTCTGGAAAATTTGGCGTCGAGAGAACGACACGCTTGCGAGCGACACGCTTGGCTTCAGCTATCAATTCAACCGCGCCCAATTCCGGAAGATGCTCTATAATTTCGATCATCAACACAGTGTCAAAACTCATATCACTAAATGGCAGGGGCGGGACTTTAAGATGCAGGCATTCTCTATAGCACCCGTTCCGACCTGCCATCTCAACATTAGGTAAGTAGCCGTCGCAGCCAACGATTTCCAGTGGTTTTGCGCGCACCGGATTGCGGGTCTCCCAGTAATTTGTGTAGCATAGATATCCCCACTTCCCGAAACCACAACCAACGTCCAGAATTTTAGGCCCCTCTACCAGAGGAATAACTATAGGATCTAGACTTACTGGACTTCCACCCATGTCCTGATCTCACCTTAAGATTTATGGGCACCGCGAATTTGTAGCGCGTCCTTCGGGTATTGCGACGGGCTTAGAATTGACGCGTATTCGTGCTCCGATGCGCAGCGTGGCAGCGTCCGATTTTGTGTTTTGTTTTGTTTACACGCATCGCTGAGCAGAATGGTTACCTCGGGCACTTTAAAATCCTCACGTAGTCCGGTCGAGACCTGTGAGTTGCAAGGAAATTGGTCGGGCCTCGGAAATCTTCATCCCAGTAGTCGTATTCCTTGAAACGAACTCCGCGAGGCATTACTGCGCCAATAACAAACCCTCGATCTTTGAAGAATCGCCAAAAATCCTTCAGCAGGAACTTCGTGTCAATATTGCACATTCCAAACTCGAATTGGACTGCGCTTATGGCCTCGGCATTAAACATCCGTTCAAATCCCCGCAATACGCGGTCTTCTGCTCCTTCAACGTCAATTTTGAGCAGGTCGATACTTGTAACGCCGCGCTCTAAACAATAAGCATCTCCGGTTTGAAAATCGACGCTCGTTTTCACCCACCCCGGCAAAAACGCGTGCACCGTTGTTCCGACAAGCGATGACAAGCCATCGAGTGCCGGATCCGGGTTGTAGTGAATATCGAGGAGACCAGCGCTGTCCGCCAGTCCGAACGGGTTGATCGTAATATTTTTGCGTCCACCTAGATTGGAAGCCAGTTTTTGAGCCGTTGCCGGAACGGGCTCAAACGCATGGATATGCGCGTCGCCAAACCGCTGAAGGCAGGCAAGTGTGTAGTAGCCAGCATTCGCTCCGACATCAAAGACCGTTCGTATGTCAAGAATGCGGAGTCGATCAAGAATCAAAAACTCTCCATTGGTCGCGCTGTCATGATTATGGTTCTTGTACGTTTGAACGTACAAATTCGCGATTTTGAAAATGGATTCCGCCGCAAACCCGCCGCGGTGTGCGACGCTGCGAAAAACATTGGTTATTGCACGCTGTATCCCAATCAGCATTGCAATGGCCCATGCATTCGAGTGCCCGTTCCCCTAAGAGTGATCCCGAATACGGTCTTCGAAATCATGAAATTTCATTCGATAAATAGAGGGATAGAAAGCTGTGCTCGCAGCGTAGAAGGTAGAGCTTCTTGATTCACGCCCGACCTCTATCGAGCGACCCTGGGCTTCTGTTCGATTTGGGCGGGAAGCCTGATGTGGTTGCTCAACCTCTGGACCGCTCGTTCTGACGCAAAGCGCCTGAGTGCTTTCTGTGGAGCCCGCTGGGGCTCGATGCACAGCACCGTTGGTCCGGGCCAGACGTCTAGGCAGACCCTCGCCGGCTCTCAGCGATACGCACCAATATCTGAAAATCCAAACCAGTGGTGGTAATCTGTTTCATAGAACCGCTCCCTTTCATTGGCGTTGCCAGCAAAGAACACACCTTGACACATAGATGCCGCAATAGCGGGACATTTCCATACCATCAAGTGCGCGCCTCGCTGTCCTAGGAACTCGTCACAGAGAGATCACCGCCAGATGCGCTCTTGCCGCAGTAGCGATTCTTCGCGGCAGAACAGGGCGTCGATCTGCCAAACTGCTCCATCCGATGGCGCCCGGATCAGTTCATTCACATCGAACATTACGAACCCCCGCTCCTTGAGATAAGCCAACACTTCGTGGAGCAACGCGCCACCTGGGACAATGGGCAGCAAGCTGAGCTCTAGTTGCAAACACTGACAATTCCGAAGATGCTTTTCAAACCCCGCCAGCACCTCCAGTTCATAACCTTGGACGTCAAGCTTGACGAAATCCGGCGGGACAAGCCCCTCATCGATCAAAGTATCGATCCGCCACATCGGCTGGGCAGAACCCCCATGTTGTGAAGCAAGCACACTACTGCCAGGGCCCACTTCCGCGAAGGGCACCGCATCGCGGTCAGACGCACCCAACAACCCCTGCTTAACAGTTACCCTGGGCGCGTTTTCCCGAGCAAATTGCCTGAGCTCTTTCTGTACGGCTTGCTGGGGCTCGATGCAGAGCACCGATATTTCCGGCCAGACTTCGAGGCAGACTTGCGCCCACTCTCCGCGATACGCTCCGACATCTAGCACATGGTGAGGAAAAAACCCGAAGCGGCGCAGTTGCAGCAGTGAAAATCGCAAATCTGGTTTTCCCAGATGGACTGCGAGTCTGTTTCGGATGGCTTCAGGTAAGAGAATAAGCAAACAATAAGCTACCGTTCGCCTGAATTGCCGGATCCTGTTTTCCATCATTCAAGATTCGACTACTGTTTTTACCTGCTCATAGCGTCCTATCGCACGACGATACATTTCTAAGTATTGCGGCACCAACGTACCCCATGAAAAACGTTGTCGAGCCACGCAGCGGGCTTGACGCAAATCGGCAACCGTTTGCGAGGATCCAGCTTCGGCGAACGCCTCACCAAGTGCCGTAAAAAGAACTCCCGGAGTTTCCATGTCTATCAGTTGCGTCGGTGTCCCGTGTGTCAGCCACTGGAAAATAGGGCCATTGTGGATTATCACCGGCAATTCGCTCAATATGGCCTCGATCGTGACCAGGCCGAAAGCCTCACTGAGAGAACAGAGGACGAAAATATCCGCTGCACCATATAGATCGGCCATGCGCTTATGCGGCCAACTCAGGAACCGCCATCGCCCGGGCATTAACCGTTTAGCCAAGGTCACTAGTGAAGGAGACTCTTCCGTACGCTGCCCAGCGACGACGAGCCAGACGTCCGACCTGAGTCGCGCCGTCTCTTCAATCAAGTAATCAACGCGCTTATGCTCACGCTTCAATGCGGCAACGCTCAAGACAATGCGAGCGTCGGACGGAATTCCCAGTTCACGGCGGATGGTTGAACGGGCCAGCTTGTGATCCGGATTAAAACGGTTGGCGTCGACGCCATAGGGGACGCGAAACAACCGATTCTCTGCGACGCCAAATTCCCGCGCCATTTCATAATCCGGCCCGGTCAGCACTTGCGCGAAATCGCAACGATGGTCGTAATGAATCGGAGGAGAGGGAGCGCCGTTACAGTAGAGAAGTTTGAATCGCCCTCCGAATAGCCCCCGCAGGTGGAACAGCACGCTACCCATCGTAAGCTCGTTGTAATGCACCACATCATAGCCACCAAGTCTTAATCTCGGGTAGAGCGCGAGAGCAAATGAACGCGCTTCCCAATGGCTCGCGGTTAGTGGATCAAACAAACGGGCAGGGAAATCGGCCCGGTGAAAGTTTGGCAAGACCACCTGTCTCTCACTCGACGATCCTCCACCTTTGAACAGGGTGACATCTATCTCTCGGGCGTTGTCGTATTGCTGGATTGCATAAAATAATGATTCCGTAAAAGATTCAAAACCGCGCAGAACCCGACCTAAGCCAGTGGAAACCAATGCGACCTTCATGCAGAAATATCGAACCGCTGTAGACCTTTATTTGTCACCTTCCAATGGTTTGGCTTAACCTTGCATATCAGCGCAGAAGGCAGATAAGCTGGTAGCAACCAAACTCTCCAAGCAATCTCTGGAATATTAAACTGCGGAGCCATGTTTAAATCTAATCGCAAGAACGTGTTTTTCCAACTAATGGGCTACGGAATCCCACGAACAACGTACTTGATGACCCAATACGCCACAAAAATATTATTTGGTTCGAGATGGACCGGCCGTCTGGAAATGAAGAATTCGTATACGCTCACCCAAGTCAGTCATCAAAAACGACCGCGCTCTCACTAATAGGTCGGGTTAGCTCCCCGAACAATTGCATATAGGCTGATGAGCAACGCCGCAACACGATGCAAACGCCAATGAGCAATAACCCTTGCACCCTTTGCGCGGCTTGCGACACCCTTCGATACATGAAAGCATATAATCATGAAATAATATCATGCCAAAAGTGCGGCTTCCTTTTTGCCAAGCCCCTGAGTAACGCTCCAGCACCGCGTTACGACGAAGAATACTTTGGTGATTTTATTGTAAGAGATGACCAAAATACGCTAATTCCTGTCTACGATAATATTCTGCGCAAAGCGGAGACCCTGTCTTCTGGGAGACGATTGCTGGATGTAGGTTGCGGCACTGGTGGCTTTTTGGCTGCGGCCAAAAATAGAGGATGGGCGCCACGAGGTGTGGACGGATCTTATGCAGCTATAAAATACGTGGTTGAGAAGCGCGGCATCGATGCATACGTTGCTGATTTAAATTCTTTTATTCTGCCCAAGGATGCATACGAATTTGTCAATTCTTTCCATGTCATTGAGCATCTTTCAAATCCATCTCATTTTTTGGCCCAGCTCCACTCGACTCTCGTCCCTGGTGGCCTTCTTAGCTTAGCGCTTCCATTCTACAAAATGGAGAGAATATGGCTTCATAATGCGATCTATAAGATGCGGATCGCAAATTATCCTTATGATTTTAATTTACCCGATCACATATCCTATTTTTCCCCAAAAACGCTATGCAGTGCCATTCATCAGTTTGGCTTTGACGTTATCGAGTTGTGGTATGATGCTTGGGTTGACTTTGCATCGCTTGCCGCGAGGGCGGAAAATGGAACGGGGCTTCGTCGTATTATCGGTAGGTCGCTGCGGCCTTTTGAGCGTATCCTTCGTTCGTTTGGCTATTATAAACACATAAATTTGATAGCGAAGAAAAGGTAGGGACTCTAAGTAGCGGAACCGGTTGCCTAATCAATGGGTTTCAGAGTCCAAGGTAGCAATGGTCTAACAGCACCGGGCATCGGACCACTGTACCCGGCCCTCGTCACCACCCCATTAATTGGATCGCGTACGTTAAACATTATGGCTCCCTGTTCATCGAAGTGAACTGAAAGTCCAGACTCAAGCGATATCAGTGCCATTCGAATGGAATAGAGACCATCATTGAGAAAATTGGCGGGGACATGGCATTCTGCTGAATATTCACCTGGCGGTAGCTTTTTGCAATTTACTGCATGCACAGCAAACGCACAGCTGCCGTCATAGCAATGAAAATGGAAACTTGGCACGAATATACGATCGGCTTTGCTTGTAATTCGATAGTCCATTCTCACCGAAAAGGATTGATTGATTTCCACGCCCGATACTGCGACGCCCTGGTCGTTGCGAATGTCCGCGGATAAGAACTGAGCATGTTGGTCCCCAATACGGCGACCATAACTCCTATAATTCACTGCGGCAGGAGAGTTTTCTCCCGACGTTGTATAGTTTAAAATTACATGGTCAGTTGCGCCAAATGCTAGACATGCCCCATTTTCCAGTTGAATCGCCTTATCACAAAGCGAATTTATCATCGCCATATTGTGACTCACGAATAATATAGTTCTGCCACTGCGACCAATTTCTTCCATTTTTCCCAGGCATTTTTTTTGAAACTGGAAATCGCCGACTGCGAGAACTTCGTCGACTATCAGTATTTCAACTTCAAGGTGGGCAGCGACCGCAAATGCAAGCCGCACATACATTCCACTACTGTAGTGCTTGACTGGGGTATCAAGAAATTTTTCAATAGCGGCAAAAGCGACGATCTCGTCAAACTTCCGTTGGATTTCGCGGCGCGTCATCCCAAGTATGGCGCCATTCAGAAAGATATTCTCACGGCCTGTAAGTTCTGGGTGAAACCCAGTCCCCACTTCCAGCAGGCTTACCACGCGACCGGCGATTCTGATACGACCTTTGGTCGGCTCGGTGATGCGACTAAGGATCTTCAGCAGCGTAGATTTTCCTGCCCCATTGCGGCCAATGATGCCGACCCGGTCACCGCTCTCGACCTCGAATGACACGTCCTTTAGCGCCCAGAACTCTTCGACCTCGTCGCCCTGCACAATCGGTTGACCGGTGATCATGTCGCGAGTCTTGCGCATCACATTGCGTGCGTTACGGGCAACTACGTCGCGAAGGGCGGTGTAGCCTTCGGCTTTGGCAGCGTTATGGCCGACCAGATAGCTTTTAGATAGGTTTTCTACGGAGATGACGATGTCTGACAAGATCGAACCGTATTTGAGTTTCTGGATTTCTGCACCGCACTCGCAATGACCGCGTGTGGATACAGTTCGCCCTCGGCCGTCACAATGATGCTGCGTCGATTAGATTAGGTCGGCAAAGCTTTTTTCCATGCGGCGAAACCGACGGATTCCGAGCCAGAGGAAGAATGCGATGACGACCCAGCTCAGTAGAAAGCCGGGCATGTAGACGGTGGATTCGCCCCCGAGGATGGCCCAGCGGAAACCGTCGATAACACCGACCATTGGGTTGAGCGAATAAAGAAGGCGCCATTCTTCCGGCACGAGCGACGAGCTGAAGCCCACCGGCGACACGTACAGACCGAACTGAACAATGAAGGGAATGATGTAACGGAAGTCGCGGTATTTGACGTTAAGCGAGGTGATCCACAGCCCCGGCCCCAGGCTGGCGAGGAATGACATCACCACTAACAATGGCAGGGTGAAAATCTGCCAACCGGGCAGAAACCGGTACCACAGCATTAGCCCGACGAGGATGGCGAAGCTGATGAGGAAATCAATGAAAGATACCACCACCGCCGCTGTAGGGATGATGAGCCGGGGGAAATACACCTTGCTGATGAGGTTGGCGTTGCCGATGAGGCTGTTGGACGATTCCGACAGCGCTGTTGAGAAGAACTGCCACGGCAGCAGACCCGCAAACACCATCAGCGCATAGGGTGCTGCACCTTCGGAGGGCAACTTGGCGATTTTGCCGAACACGACAGTGAAAACCACCATAGAGAGAAAAGGCCGAATCAATGCCCAAACCACGCCGATGATGGTTTGCTTGTAGCGCACCGAGACATCGCGCCAGGCCAGGACGTAGAAGAGTTCGCGGTAGCGCCACAGATCGCGCCAGTAGTGGCGCTCGGCCAAGCCCGGTTCTATGACGAGGATGTTGGATTGATTCACGATTTCAGTGCCGGTGTCGTAGTCGTTGCAAATAAACCAGACGTTCGCTGCCTCGATCTGTCCGAGGGATCAGGTCCCGATCTGCCGTAGCCGTTCCAAAAAGTTGAGATTCATGAGCAAAGGCTTGTTCTGGCCAAGCGTCTGAGCATGATGCGGCGATCGGCTCTAAGGAACCAAGCTACCCGCACGCGCATGAGTGCTACCCTGTGTAGTATTTCTTGTAGTCGCGAGTGGCGTAATAGGACTGATATCCATGCTTTCCATATTTCTGAGCCAACTTTTCATCAACAAAATTAAAAACGACGCCAGCGACTTTCTTATTTCCGGGAATCCGTTTTATTGATTGCTCGACCAACTCCCGCGCTGTCGAAGCCCAACGAATGACATACACGACTTTGTCGACGAGATGTGAAACGAATATAGGATCGATGACGGGTCCTACGGGCGGCGTGTCAATTAAAACGAAATCATATGATTGCTTGCAGCGTGTGATGAAAGAATGCATTCGCTCGGAGGCGAGAAGATCTGTGGGATTCTGCGTTTTGCTGCCCGCCGCAAGCACCCACAGTTTTGCATCCTCATTGAATTTTACGTAACTCAGTGGATCACCGCCAAGCAACATGTCGACGAGACCTGGCTGCTTTAGCATCCCAAAAAATCGGGATGCTGAGCTGTGACGCAGGTCAGCATCGATAAACAGCACTTTTTGACCAGACGCGGCTACCGAAATAGCAAGCGCCATTCCAAGTGTTGTCTTGCCTTCATTTGGCAATGTCGAGGTCAGTTGGATCACCTTCGGAGGATTGTCTACATCAGTCATCTGGATCCCGCTTCTCAGTGTCCGCAGCACCTCACTGAAGCGAGACAGTGGCATGACCGCCGTATAATAGGGAATTGGAATGACTTTTCCGCTTACCGTCAGATCGCCGGGCGTCATGCTGCCGACCGAGGTCAACAGAGGAAGCCCCAACATGTCTTCGACCTGTTGTGATGTTGTGAAACCGGCATTGAGCTTTTCCTTGGCCACCGCACCCCCGACGCCAAGGAGCAGGCCAAGGACAAGCGCAACGGCCATCGCTTGGGTCTTTTTGGGGTAGCTGGGAGCGCCCGGCGGCACGGCAGGCGTGATCACGCGAGCGTCCCGGGCTTGGAAGGTTGCTTGCCCTTCAGCGATCTTCGACTTCGAAAGAAAATCCTCAAACAGGCTCTTGTTGACCGCGGCCGTTCGCTCGAGCTCGCGCAGAGTGATGGCCGTCCGATCATCGATATTGCTCTGGCCGGTTGCTGCCCGGAATTCCCGCTCCACGACATCCGTCCGCGATTTGGCAAGTTCGTATTCGTTATTTATATTGGCGGCTATTCGCTGCATTTCGGCATCGATTGCACGTTGGATATCGCGGTGTTCGGCGCGAACGTTGACCACGAGCGGATGACGGTCGTTGTAGCGTGAGACGAGGTCGGCCTCTTTCTGCGAGATCGCACTCTCTTGCGCACGAAGAGCCTGCAGCGCCAACGAGACCGGTAAATCGGGCATGCTTTGAACGTTACCACCCTTCTGTATGATCGATCGCAGAAGATCGAGGCGTGCTTTTTTCTCCGCCAAATCCGTCCTCGTGGCGACAAGCTTGGCGTTGAGTTCCGAGATCTGCTGCTGACCCAAGGTGACGTTGGTCCCGCTTTGGACCAGCCCATGATCGGCGCGAAATTTTGCCACCGCCTCTTCCGACTCGCGAAGCTGCTGTCGTAGCTCTACCAGACGGTCGCTCAGCCACACCGAGCCGCGTTTGGCGGCCTCGAAGCGAGCATCGAGCTTTTCAACGACATAGGCGTCGGCCACTGCATTGGCGAGCCGCGCCGCCCGGGCGGGATCAACGGACGTCACCGAGATGGCGAGGATATATCCCACCCCCACTCGGTTGACCGTTGTCGCGCCCATCAGAGCTCCGATCGAGGCAAGCTCGTTAGGAGGGATGACTCCGCCCGCAGGCGCGGGTGCAATCGACTTTGTCTCCTCAGCGGTGGTCGAGAACCAGGAACGGATCGTTGCGAGCAATGACGACCCTTGCGAATCCTGCGGGTCTTGCGAAGAACGCGAACCAAATTCCGGATCGGAGACAAGACGTTCCTTTTCGACCACACGTCGCAGGAACATCGTGGATTTAACGATCGCAAGCTGACTGCCGATCATTGCATCATCAAGATCGGGATTGGAGCTGCTGGCCTCACTTCCCGCGGGCTTGTCCGCCCGTGGTTCGAGCAGAACCTGCGCTTGCGCCGTAAATAGCGGCGTTTGCTTCAACACATAGACTCCCGAGACGAGCAGCGTTACGCCAACGATGGAGGCGATGAATTTCCACTGTCGCCATACGAAATTGATTCCATCAAGTAGGTCGAAACCTTGTTCGTTCTCGGCTCGGTCCGCCATGGCTATCGAAGAAAATCGTTCCAGCATCTCAGCACTCTATTCCCGATGTTAAGATCACAGCGCGCCGCTTGGTCGTGAAATGCAACCGCCGTGCCACGTTGGGCTCCTCATCGCACGACCAGCGTAAAGTTGCCGTCCGCATCTGCAGGCTAAAGTCCGATGCCGGGGAGCTGATTGGCAGGCGCCCCTTCCGCCAAAAGCTGAGACCTAATTTCTTGACGAACGTTCTCTGCCTTTTCCAGCAGAATTGCCCGCGCAGCCGATTGTTGCCGCTCAGTAATATATGACAAAGCCGCTGCAAAATCAGTGATCGTACGTTTTCTAACCTCTGGTGGCGCACCATCCCACAGCGCGAGCCCGAAAATCCCCCGCCATGGCAGGACATTGCCTTCGTTGGCCCCGGTCAACTCCGAGAGTGACAAAGCTTTCAAAATCTTGCTGGAACTTTGTCCAGCATTGAACCGCATCCTCGATAACGATAGCCAATAGTCTGCTGATGCCGGCTTTACCGAGAGTATATCGGAAATTTCATCATATAGCTTCGCCGCCCTCGCCTCACCACGGGAATTGGCAATCGCTGTCAATGAAGCGTTGCGTGCAGAGAATGCGAGGCCCGGGACACCGGCCCACGACTGGAAAATGTCGGCATCTTTGCTAGCATCGACACCTGCTTCGGCGATTGAAAAGCGTACGATGTCCCAACCACGAAACATCGCGAACGCACACAGACCAACAACTGCCAAGGACGTCAGAATACGAACAACGCGCACACATCACCCCTTAGGTCGAATGCCTGCTCGCTCTCGGCGCTTCTACGTTACTTATAGGAGAGACTTGTTGCAGCATGTCAGCGTTCTTCGCCGTTGGGCTCAAAGCCAGCCGTGTGATATCGCATCCAATTGCAACCGCCGTGCCACGCTCTGCTCCTAATCATTAAGGGCAAGCCGAGAGCTCCTCGACTGGGCGACGCCCGCCCCTATGATCGCCATCAACGTCAAGGTCACCGCCTGCATCTGCAGGCTAAAATCCACCAGCGCGTGAATGCCCACGAGAAATGCCGCACTCGTGGCGACATAAGAGACCATCACACCCCTTCGACGCGCGATTGCTCCGGTGAGGCATCTCCAGACGAGCAGGACCACACTGGCCACAAGCATCGATCCGAAGATAACGCCCAGGCCCTCAAACACCTCGAGATAGGTATTATGGGCCTGGAGCCAAACTCCGAACGTGCCGATGGACCGGTCACGGAAAATGGGAAACACATCCGCGAAGGTGCCGTATCCGTAGCCGAGTAATGGTGAAGCTAAAATTGATCGCAACGTGATCGCGTAGACAGCCATGCGGTTGTCGTCTTGCAGGCCGGCCTCAGCGATCTTGCCAAAAAACGTATCACCGAATGCCAATAGTACCGCCCATACCAGAACTAACGCCGCCAGCGTGACAAAAATACTGACCGAAAGCGTTGTTTTGCGCTGCCGGGCAGATTCTGTCTTACTGCGGCCAAACCACAGGAATCCGAGAACCGCCAGGCCGAGACCCGTCGCCATAATCCCGCCGCGAGAGCCGGTGAGCAGAAGGGCGATAAAGATCAAGAAGGCGCTGCCAAAGAGAACCACCCCCTTTTGACCGCTGGCTTCGATGATCGAGGCAATCCTGAATCCAACGGATCCTCCACTGATCGTCACTTCATTTCGGTAGAGCCGCAAAATAAGCCCACAAATCGCGATCAGGCCGATGCCAGCGTAAGTCGCATAGTGGTTGTGATTGAAAAAAGCTGAAGTCACAAAACCGCGCGTTGATGTGCTTCCGAGCCAGGTTACGGGTCCCGACGCCATAGCAAAGGATATGAGGCCATACCCGGCATAGCCGGAGCCAATCGTGGCAATCGCAGCGATGAACCAGTTGGCGCGCGCCACGTCTCGGCAGAGTTGAACCGCAATCCAGAAAGCGCTTGCCGCCGTGATCAGTCGGACCAGCGCCAACGTCGTCAGGTCGCGATTGACGCTGACGCTTCCTTCAATCGGTTTTCCGAGAGCATCGGCGGTCATCGCCCATATTGGATGCTGCCAGGAGACCGGCGTCCAGGTTGCATTTTGGACGATGGTCCAAAGGACAACAACAGCAAAAAGAGCGGCAGGAACCCAGAGTTCCTTTATAGCCAAGGGATGGCTTTTGCCCCTAGCAAGAATCGATAGCTCGTAGGCACCGGCAAGCCCTGGAAAGAAGAGAGCGTTGACACCCCACGCAACGAGAACGTTGCTGCCGTACAAAAACGGGACCCAGGCTAACCCAGCAATGAACATCCAGAAGATCACGAACTCAGTCGGCTCGCTCCACCTGTGTTCCAACGTGTTGCTAATTCTGCGCGCTGATTTTGAGTGAGGTGCCGGGCGAGCCAATCCCCTCGACCGTAGTTCACGTTCTGGTATCGAGGGCGCCGATGTCTGATCGATCGGCGTGCGGTCCAACTCGGTCCGGTCAGCGACGTCGAAATTCGGAATTGACCCGGAACCAGGGACGATAAGCGTCTTTTCAGTGGAGTGAACGCCAACCATGACACGCTACCGCACTGCGGGTGAAAGGACCTCCTCTCACTCGTGATTTACCATTCGCCTCGATCCTGCTCGCCCGTAAACAAGGCAGTGCAGGTGAATACTCCCCATGTGTCGGGGAGCAGACGCTAAGATTTATGGTAATATACGACAAATCTAACTAGCAATGACGGTGGCACAAAATGAGGCGGTAACTGCAAAAATCTTGCCGTTACTATGACCCCACTTGAACACCTGACTTTTTGCAAGCCCCTGATATCAGGCTTCTTTTGGCGAAATTCGCGACGATGTGGCACTACGCCTGGGGCGACCGCGGCGCCTCCGTCTGCCTCGCGCCGCATATCACGGCAATTAAGCAATGAAAATGACTTTATTTACAGGGGCTAGACGGGCTCACAATGTTGTTCGCGCAGCCAAGCGTGGCCGGGTTGCCGCCTATGAAAAGATCCTTTCCTCCGCCTCCCGCACCAATTGCCGCAAGTACGGTCGTTTGAATAACTTCATTACCACTCAGCTGTGCCGCCCTGGCGATTTGCGCAGCCCCCGCCCTGTCCCCGCGGTTGGCCAACGCAAGAAGGGCCTGCGCCATGCCGGCTGCGGCGGCAGATTGCTGGGCAGCGTTGCCTCGTGATGCAACGAACGCAACATCATCGGCCAGCGTGGGATCATTGATGAGCAATTGACGAATCGCATCTACCAATCCGTCGCAGGGCGTGTTGTCCCGACACGGAAAAGCAGCAAACAGGCGCGTGACGACAGGACTTGGCGTTCCAGTGTATGTACCGTCACTTTGATACGTGCCGGCTGCCGCAATAGACACGGAGCCGAGCATGCAGAATGCAGCGAAGATCGCAACAACGATGATCCGCATTTGCATTCTCCTAGGTCCAAACTTGGCGATCATCGCAATCACGTCCTCAATATTTATACGACGCGCCGAGGCTGACCATGTGCTGATTAAAGCTCTGCCCCGCAAAGTTGGAGTCGACAGACTTATATTGATAGTCGAGCGTTATGCCGAAGTTGCGCCAAATCTCGTAGTTGACATATGCGCCGGCCAACCACCCATTGTCTTTTCTGGAGATGTCGACGAAATCGGTACGAACATAACCAAATCGCGCGCCCGTCATCCACCCCTGTGGCAATCCACGATATCCAACATTCATGAGCGCGGTAGTGACCCGGCTCGCCACTCCAGTTGTGCCGCCCGTCGCGATCGTTGAGGCGCCGAGGCTTTCATCCAACGAGGCGCTGAAGTCCCACATCCGCGTCGGTGAATAGCCCACGCGCAAGCCGAACACAGGGCTGCCGTAGGTGCCAACAATATCGTTCTTGTTCGCCTGATAACCGCCAAAAATTTCGCCTCGCCAAAGGCCTGGTGCCGACGTTCCAAGTCCGCCGGTGATCCGATAGCCCTGCGAGTCCCGTGTTGAGTCCGTATAGCGCTGCCAATTCACCGACGGGTCCACGAACGCATAAATTTGCGGCGTCAGATCAAAACCGGTTCGCTCCGTAACCGCATAAACTGTTCCATTGCGACTAGTGGTGAACGCAGGATTACTGTCGAATTCGGTGTTAATGGCACTGAATCCGAGCCCGACGAACGCACGGCCGAATCGTTTTTCAACTGAAGCAGCACCCGAAAATTGATTATAGCGATCAGGATTGACCTGCGGCGAAACCGTGATCGGTGCTACAGAGGTCGTCGAACCCGGCGCGAGATTTATATTAGTCGCAGCCAAAGCGGTATTGGGCTGAACAAACGCGTTGCTTCCAAAGACGTCGGCCTGTCTCGTGTAGTCGCCACTAAAGCGGAAGGTAAGATCGCGCAGTGGCATATACAATTGTGAAAAACCCGCCTTGGCATCGACCGTTGTCTTGTTGGTCACGCCCGAGGCGGAATAATTCTGCAGATCCGCCAGCCCATAGAGGCTGGTTTGATGAATGCCGTTATTGAGACTGGCGCTAAAGGCCGGAATTACCCGCTCGCCCCAGCTCGAAACCTTATCGGTCTCAGTCTGATTGACGTTGCTGTTGTAGATCGCACCGGCGAACAAGGTAGGCGAGAACAACCAACCGTTGTCTAGCACCATCGGCTTTGACTGCGAACCGCCCGCCGCGGGTGCCATCGGCTGCGGACCGGCGATATCGGCCGCCATACTTTGGGAAATCGAAGCAATGGCCAACGGCGCAACCGCCGTCAAAGCATAAAAATAACGCCTAACCGTTTTATAAAAAGGCCCCAGCACGCTAGCCAACTTTCATATCCATAATATTGCTAAGCTATCGTCCCGTACTGCAATTTTGACGATGCTCAACAGCCATTCAAAACCCAGCCCTTCGTAACCGTCACTTATATAAAAGAATTCATTGTCAAAGACTAGAAACGCCACTGTATTTCACATGTCTACCCTTAAGAATGCGCATTTAGTGTCTTTTTTGTCACCTAATTGTTGGATACTTCAGAAATACCTTTCTGGCACTTTAATAAGGTCTCCTGGCAGGATCATGGTCGTCGCCGCCTGCGGGTATTCCTTCATGCCGCTTTCGCCAAAATGTTGAATCAGAACGTAATTCCGGTTTGCGCGGTAGGTTCCACCCCCGGCCAAGGCCATGGCGGTAAGGATGTTGAGACCGGGCTTGTATTGGTACTCACCCTGCTTCTCGACTTCTCCCACCATATAAATTGGACGAAATTGAAGTATTGCAACTGTAACCTTTGGACTCCGAAGGTATTCGCTTTTAAATTTCTTCGCCAATTCTTGCTCAAATTGTGGCTGGGTCAAACCGACCGCCCGGACCGTGCCAGCCAAGGGTAAGGAAATAACGCCGCTCGGATCGATATCGTAGTCGCCGCTGAGAGACGGTTCGTTATAGACGGTGATCCTGATTTTCTCGCCGCCCTGAAACCGGGGCACGGCTGTTGCTGCCGTGGCAACGGCTTCCACATCGGCTTGCGTAGCGGGGCCTTGATTTCCGGAGGTTCCACAGCCGGAAAGTGGAAGGGCAATTGCTAGCAGGCCCCCGCAAAAAAGAAGTCGCATCATTCCCATAGATAGGCTCTCGCCTCGCTGGCCTAAACTGCAACCCAGTTAACAATACCAGCCGGATATCTCTACATGACTACCGTAACTTCACACTTGTAGCGTGCGAAGATAGTAAATTGGTAGTAGTTTCAAAATAGCCAACCCACCGGGGCTGACTGAACCTGAATTGATTGCGCGGCTGCAATCCGCGTCCAAAAAGAGCGCCACCTCGAATGCTTATGCGGTCACCGGTATCGCGCGGATCCTTTATGATTCGCTTTTCTGCCTTCGATGCGGCTTGGGCCTTCCTGTCGCCATGGCTTGCATTGTGGATTCGCGACGCGCAGGTGCTATCAGCGAAAGACTGGTCCGCAGCGGCATTCTATTGCGCCATATCATTTGTATCCTCGCTGATCGCATTTCTGATTTTTCGTACCCGCGAGGGAATGACCCATCTGTTCTCAGTTCACGACGCACTAAACGTGGCAAAGGCCGTCCTTGTTTCTGAATTCCTGACTTGCCTTATGCTTTTTTCGGTAACCCGGCTCGATGGGATTCCACGTTCTACACCACTGATCCACGCACTGATTTTGTCGGCGGGCTTAATCATTGTTCGCGCATCCTTAAGCATAGCCCATTCGGAATTAAATGTGTCGCCGACGCCGACCGGCCATGTCGCGACCGAGCATATCATCGTGATTGGGTCGACCAAACTCTCATCGCTCTACATAGAGCTTCTGCGCGCTTACGCACCAGATCAATATAAACTCATCGCCGCGCTCGATGATCGAGATGAAATGGTTGGCCGATCCATTGCAGGCGTGCGAGTGCTTGGACCGCCTCACCATCTGCTACCCGTCATCGAAGAATTTAAAGAACACGGAATCGGCGTGGATCGGATCATCGTGGGAGGTGATTCAGATTTCCTGGCACAAGAGGCAATGGCGGAGCTCAATCGCATTTGCGATGAATATAGGATCCGGTTGGATTTTGTTCCCCAGCTCATCGGCTTAAGCGCATTGCAAGCACCGATTGTCCAAAACCAGATGGGGCCTAATCTTTCGATTCCAATAAATTTTTCACCGCCGCGCTATTTCTGGGTGAAGCGATACGTCGATTTCTGTTTGAGCTTGCTGCTGATTGTTATTCTGCTGCCGGTTATGCTGACCGTGGCAACTGTGGTGCTTTTAGACGTTGGCTCACCGATATTTTTCTGGCAGCGGCGCATCGGAATGAATGCCCAAATTTTTCAGATGCATAAATTTCGAACATTGAAGCCAGCATTCGATTGGCGCGGACGGCCAATCGGAACAACCGATCGGATTTCATGGATCGGCGCTCTATTGCGCAAAGTCCGGCTCGATGAGATGCCGCAACTGTTGAACGTGCTGGTCGGCGACATGTCGCTGATTGGGCCGCGCCCTTTATTGCCTCATGATCAACCACCAGATCCGACTTTGCGATTGATGGTTCGACCCGGAATTACCGGCTGGGCCCAAGTGAACGGCGGAAAGCTGCTCACGGTGGAGGAAAAAAACGCGCTTGATGAGTGGTACGTCCGTAATGCGTCTTTGGCGCTTGATCTCAAGATTGTCGCCAAAACCTTGCTATTCATGCTCACTGGCGAGCATTTTAATGTGGAGATCGCAGAGAGCGCGGACAGACCCGAGAACCATCGCAGCGTGGCGCACGGGTCCTAGGACTCCGGTATCAGTCCCCACTCATGGCGCGCATTATTTTCCTCAATCGCTATTTCTACCCCGACCATTCCGCCACCAGTCAGATCCTGAGCGATTTGGCATTTCATCTCGCCGCGGCCGGACAAGACATTCACGTCGTCACCAGCCAACAAATCTATGACGACCCGGCCGCGCGGCTGCCGCCGAATGAGATCGTTCGTGGTGTACAGATTCACCGTGTCGCCACAACGCGATTTGGCCGCTCCAATTTGATCGGTCGCGGTTTGGATTATCTCTCCTTCTACTGGTCGATGTGGCGTTGCATCATTTCGTTGGCCAAATCCGGCGATGTCCTCGTGGCCAAGACCGACCCGCCATTGCTCTCGGTGCTGGCAATATCCACGGCCAAACGACGTTCAGCCCATCTCGTCAATTGGCTGCAGGATCTCTATCCCGAAATCGCCATCGAACTCGGCGTGCCGTTGCTCAAGGGACCACTCGGCGGTGCGATTGGCTATTTGCGCAATCGATCATTGCGGCTGGCCGATGCCAATGTCGTGCTGGGGACGTCGATGGCGACTCGCGTGCGCGCCTGTGGCGTGACGCAGGATCGTATCCACGTCATACCGAACTGGGCCAATGACGAGGAGATCGTTCCGGTTCCACCGGCGGAAAATCCGCTCCGCCGCGAGTGGCAACTCGAAGACAAGTTCGTAGTCGGCTATTCGGGCAATCTAGGACGCGCCCACGAGTTTGAAACCGTGCTGGCCGCGGCAGAGCGTCTGCGCGACGATTTACGCATCGTTTTTGTTTTCATCGGCGGCGGCAAACAATTCGATGATCTTGCAAAACGCGTCCATGCGCGCAAGCTCGATCGGACATTTCGATTCTTTCCATATCAGGATCGTGCCGTCCTTAAATATTCTCTCTCTGCGCCTGACGTGCATTGGGTATCGCTGCCGCCGAAGGTCGAAGGGCTGATCTTTCCGAGCAAGCTATACGGCATCATTGCCGCCGGCAGGCCGGTGATCGCAGTGACCGCGATGGAGGGCGAAATGGCCAGCCTGGTTCGAGAATACGATTGCGGATTTGCTATTGCACCGGGCGATTCCGACAGCCTATGCCGGACGATTTTATTGCTCGCCGAGGATGTCCAAATTCGCAATCGGATGGGCACTCGGGCGCGTGCGATGCTGGATGCGAATTTCACGCGGCAGCATGGATTCGCGCGCTGGCGGCGGTTGCTCGCAAGCTTCTGATCGCAGCATGCGGCGCCGGGGTTAACCGCGCCGATCTATCTCGCGGTCGAGACCGGCTTTTGCGGCGCCGGAGGATTCACCATTCTGTTTAAGTGTGATTCCAAGCACTGACGGACAATTGATGGAGCCCGGTGTATGCAGCATCTCGGGGGTACAACATTCACGCCGACTTACCCGATTTTGCCGACATCGACCGCAGGTTAGCAGAGGCGGTAGCGCAATTGCGCCAGCAACAGGACCTGATTGCGGGCATGGACTGCGAAGGACGCGACCGGGAAGTATTACTACGTTTGCTGTCAAATATGCTGCGGCAGTTTCGGGCATTGGAAACTGAACGAAGCGAGCGTTTAGCCGTCGCCAGCGGGAAAGTTTCAGCACCGGCTCAAAGAGATCTGCGCCCGAAATAGGGCGGCTTGGTTGGAAAAAAAGCTAGAGAACATTAAGACAAATATGTGTTGATCGGAGTGGAAAACATTAGAGCACAAGAATATGCGTCAAGTGCTGATAGTTTTGTTCTGTGCTCTCGTCGCTTTGGCCGTAGGTTGGTCGCTTTTTCGAGCGTACACGACTGGAAATATCAGCAGTCGCGGTTGGACGTTTCAAAGGGATGAAAGTCCGGTCGGCTTTTTGTTCGTTGCAGTTATCGATTTGGGCATTTTGGCTGGCAGCCTGGCGTTCGCATTGCACGCACTCGGTCTGATTGGCGATCTTCCAACCTCTATAACAATACAACTGCCCCGTTTTCATTGAGCGTTAACCGCACTGACGAAGGCAAACCGCAGCCCGTCGCAGGACGCGGTAGATTTTTCGCTCATAATGCCCTAATCCATTTCGCGGGCGCCGGGCTCGTTTGGAAACCTTGCAGTTTTAATGGGAGATCATGCCTCGATGCGGCGCCTGTTGTTATTTTTGGCAAAAGTGGCGATCTCCGCTCTTCTGCTTTACCTGTCGCTGCGCCGGGTCAATCTCGACAGCGTCGGACAACGGCTAGGCGGGCTCAATTGGGGCTGGATCGCCCTCATCCTGTTCATCCAGTGCCTCCAAATACCCCTGGCCGCGCTGCGTTGGCGCGAGATCGTCACGATCTGCGGTGCCGAGCTGCCGCAGGCAAAGGCCATTCGTTACAGCTTCATCGGCCAGTTTTTCAGTCAAGTCTTGCCGTCGACGGTCGGGGGCGACGCCGTCCGCATCTGGCTGCTGGCGCGCGGTGGGGCCGGATGGTCGATCGCAACTTATTCTGTTCTTATCGACCGCGTCGTCGGCGTATCGGTGTTGGCGGTCCTGGTCGTCGCCTGCCTGCCGTGGACGCTCAATCTGGTCCACGATCCGGCTGCACGCGCGGCCTTGGCGTTGATCGGCTTCGGTGGTCTCGCCGCCGCATTGGTTTTTCTCGGCCTCGGGCACCAACATCTGCGGGTGCTGGAACAATGGTGGCTTACTAATCATCTCGCCAACACCTCGCGCCTGGCGTGGCGACTGTGCCAATCCGCCGCCGGCGCGCGCGTCGCCGCGTTGTCGTTTGCAATTCATTTTATGACAGTGACGGTGGCGTGGGGCGCGGCCATGGCCGCTCACGCCACGGTCGACTTCATGCAAGTTTTGATCTTGTTCCTGCCGGTGACCCTGATCGCGACGATACCGGTCTCGATCGCCGGCTGGGGCGTGCGTGAAAGCGCGATGGTCCTCGCGTTTTCTTTTGCGGGCTTGGCGGAGGCCGACGGTCTGATCGTATCAATTCTGTATGGCGCAACGACCTTGGGCGTAGGCGCCATCGGCGGCATTGTCTGGATTGCCAGCGGTTACCGATGGCGTTCGGTCAAGACCATCGAGGCCGATACGATCGCGCACGACCACTCGGCCTGATCGTTTCGCTCAATCAGCCGCCCAAGCGGCCGCCGCCCGCCAGGAAGTCGGCATAGGCGCCGGCCAGACCCTCATGCAGCCGAATCTTCGGCGACCAGCCGAGCTTTTTGATTTTCGACACGTCGAGCAGCTTCTGCGGCGGGCCGTCGGGCCGGGAAGTATCGAACGCGATCTTGCCCTTGTAACCGACGACCTTTGCGACTTCAGACGCGAAGTCGGCGATGGTGACGTCCTCCCCGGTCCCGACATTGAGAAAGCCTACATCCGAATAATGCTTCATTAGGAAAACGCAGGCATCGGCGAGATCGTCGGAGCAGAGAAACTCCCGCCGCGGCTTTCCAGTACCCCACACCGTCACCGTCGGCGCGTTCGCCAATTTCCCTTCATGGAACCGGCGGATCAGTGCCGCCGGGACATGGCTATTCTTCGGATGGTAGTTGTCGCCGCGGCCATACAAATTGGTCGGCATCGCCGAGATGAAATCGGCGCCGTGCTGTTTGCGATAGGCTTCGCACAGTTTGATGGCCGCGATCTTGGCGACCGCATACCACTCGTTGGTCGGCTCGAGCGGCCCGGTGAGAAGAGCGTCTTCCGACATCGGCTGGGTTGCGAGTTTCGGGTAGATGCAGGACGAGCCGAGTGCCAGCAGCTTCTTGACGCCAACCTTGTGCGCTCCGCGAATGACATTGAGACCGATCGCCAGGTTGTCGGCGATGAAATCGGCCGGGAATGTGTCGTTGGCGTAAATTCCACCCACATGGCCGGCCGCAAGAAACACCGCATCGGGCTTCATCTGCTCGAGCCAGTGCTCGGTGTCGGACTGTTGAGTCAGGTCGAGCGTCTGGCGGCTAGCCGTCAGGATCTCGCAGCCTTCGCCGGCGAGCCGCCGGACAATCGCCGACCCCGCCATGCCATTGTGGCCGGCGACATAGACGCGCTTGCCTCGCAGATCGAACAACAGCGGCTGGGCCATGGGCTTTCTTGCGTGGGTTGGGCTGCATGGGGCTCTTTTGTCCGGCCACCTTGCTGCGCTTATATAGCTAAATTAGTCGTTTGAGAAAGACGGAGTGAGAAGTCTTGCGCATCGAGTAAGCACTACCGGCCGTGACTTTCGTTAAACTTTGAGGAAGCGATGTCCACTGTTATCGAGTACCACACACGTTAGCTGCCCAGTTGCGAACGCGCCGGTGTCGATATTGATGCGGTTCGGCAGCACTTCCGGTGCCTCAACCGGCGTGTGGCCGTGGACGACGATCTTGCCAAAATCCAGTTTGCTTCTGAGAAACTCGTCGCGGATCCATAACAGATCCTCGTCGCTCTGCCGTTCAAGCGGAACGCCGGGCCGCACCCCGGCGTGACACAGGAAATATTTGCCGTGGCTGTGCGAGGTTTTCAGCGATTGCAGAAAACTCATATGATCCGCGGGCATCGCAGCGCGCAACCGGTCCGCAGCCTCCTCGTAGTTTTTCCCCACCATAAGCTCACCAACCGGCACGCCATAGGAGTACAGTGTTTCCAACCCGCCGAGCCTGCGCCAATGCTGGCCGACTGCGGGATCGGCGAGGAATGACTCGAGCAGCTCCTCATGGTTGCCCTTGAGCGCAATATAGGGCGTCGAAAACGGATTTGTCCTCAGGCGATCGAGCACGCCACGTGACGCCGGTCCCCGGTCGATATAGTCGCCAAGCGTGACCGTCAGCGCGCCGGACCCATGCTCCTCGACGTCGCGCTGGATCGCGGCGATCACGCGCTCGAGCAGATCCAGCCGGCCGTGGACGTCGCCGATGGCGTACAACCGCTCATTCTCGTTTGGAATTTGCGCATCTTCCATTATGACAGGCCGATCGACTACGGTCTCGTGCGTGATGCCCTAGTCTATGTTATCCCACGCCCGAAAAGCCCAACATTATGTCACTTCTGTAGCGTCGCCTCCGCAATGCCAGCCGCATCAATCGACAACCCCAGTGACGCACCGGCGCGCTTGCTGACCTCGTTCCTGCTGCTGTGGCTCGCAGGCACCGGGCTGCGGCTGACCATATTGGCGGTGCCGCCGGTCATTCCGCTCATCCACGATGAGCTCAACCTGAGTGCGACCCAGATCGGCATTCTCACCGGTCTGCCGTCGATGCTGTTCGCCTTCGCTGCGGTGCCCGGCTCGCTGTTGATCGCCCGCCTCGGTGTGCGCACTGCCCTGGTGGTCGGCCTAGCGCTCACCGCGATTGGCGGCGCGTTGCGCGGCGCCCTGCCGGATGTCATCTGGCTCTATGCCATGACCATCGCGATGGGCGCAGGCGTTGCGATCATGCAGGTGACGATGCCGCCGACCGTGCGCGCCTGGCTGCCGCATCGCATTAGCTTCGCCACCGCGGTTTACACCAACGGTCTGTTGTTTGGCGAAATCGTGCCGGTGGCGCTGATGCTTCCGCTGGTGCTGCCGATGGTCGGCGGTAGCTGGCAGTGGGGCTTCGTGATCTCGAGCGTGCCGGTCGCAATCATCGCGCTCGTGGTGATGGCGCTCGCGCCGCGACCGGCTACCACGCACGGATCGCCACCGCGGCGCTGGTGGCCGGATTGGCGCAATACGCTGATCTGGCGGCTGGGCATCATGCTCGGCACGATCAACGCCACGTATTTCGCGACCAACGCCTTCCTGCCCGATTACCTCAGAAGCAACGGGCAGAGCGAGTGGATCAGTGCGGCGCTATCCGGACTAAACGCCGGCCAGTTGCCGGCGTCGTTCCTGTTGCTCGCGGTCGCCGGACGGCTGGAGCGCAAGACTTGGCCTTATGAGGCTTGCGGTGTGCTCTGCCTGATCGCGACCGTCGGCATCGTGTTCGGCTCCGGCGCCTGGGTCGTGGCGGCTGCCACGGTACAGGGCTTTGCCGCCGCCGCGATC
>Ga0209048_10000998_pt1 | contig 29664 bp, 28 predicted proteins | sample FrelakmetCRP12CR_FD_187146 | JGI IMG/M metagenome (GOLD analysis project Ga0209048, IMG submission 187146) | Freshwater lake sediment microbial communities from the University of Notre Dame, USA, for methane emissions studies - CRP12 CR (SPAdes)... | ecosystem: Environmental > Aquatic >... | reverse complement strand
CAAGATCCTCGTGCCGGCGGTGGATGCGTGGGCCGAGGGACGCGAACTCTGGTTTGGCGCGGCGGTCGTGGTCGCGGTGCTCGTCGCGTTCGTCGCGGCAATGCGCATGGCGCGCCGGCGCGTGGTGGTTGCGCGGACCTGAATCCGGCAAACTGGGGCCATGCGAATCCAGCGTGGCGTGATTCCCGTGCTGGCGTCGGCCGCGCTGTTCGGGGCGAGCACGCCGCTCGCGCGCGCTCTCTCCGGAGATATCAGCCCCCTGTGGCTCGCCGGACTCCTTTACGCCGGGTCGGGACTCGGCTTGTCGTTGCTGCTGCTGTTGCGCCATGCGGGGATGGCCGGCGCGAATCGGCGTGTGGCGGGCATCGCGCGCGGCGACCTTCCCTGGCTCGCATTTTCCATCCTCGCCGGCGGCGTCGTGGCGCCCGTGCTGTTCACCTTCGGCCTGCGCAGCACGCCCGGCGCCACCGCGAGCCTGCTGCTCAACCTCGAGACGGTGCTGACCGTCGTCATCGCCTGGTTCGTCTTTCGCGAGCATCGCAATGCGCGGGTGGTCATGGGCATGGCTCTAATCGTCGCGGCCGGTATCCTGCTCGCCGGCGGGTCCGAAGCCGGCGGCGAAATTGGCAGCGGCGCCCTGCTGATAGCGCTCGCCTGCCTGTGCTGGGCGCTCGATAACAACTCGACTCGCCGCGTTGCCGCCAACGACGCGATGCTGATCGCCGCGGCGAAGGGCGTTGCCGGCGGCGCGGTCAATATCGGTCTCGCCCTCCTGTTCGCGGGGGCGGCGCCGCCGACGTTCAGCGCGTTGGGAGCGGCCGGCGTCGGATTTTTCGGCTATGGCGTGAGTCTCGTGCTCTTCGTCGTCGCGCTGCGCGCACTCGGAACCGCGAGGGCTAGCGCGTATTACGGTGTCGCACCGTTTGTCGGCGTCGCGGTCGCGTTCGGACTTCTGGGGGAGCGTCCCGACCCGATGTTCTGGGGCGCCGCCGTGCTGATGGCGCTCGGCGTCTGGTTGCACCTCACCGAGCGCCATGGCCACCTGCATGCGCACGACGCGCTCGCACACACGCATTCGCACACGCACGACGACCACCATCGGCACGAGCATGCGTTCGCCTGGGACGGGCACGAGCCGCACACGCATCCTCACATTCACGACGTGCTGACGCACACGCATCCGCACGCGCCGGACCTCCACCACCGGCACGAGCATTAACAAAACAATCGCGAGGCGGCGGACGATCCGCTACATTCCGCTGCCGACGAACGTCGGCGCCAGCACGTCCGGCGCCACCGCCGCCGCCGACGATTCCAGCATCGTTACCCGCCACAGCGTGCGCGCGTCGCTGGGGTCGATCAGCGTCGCGCGGTGCAGGAGCGATGCGTTGTCCCAGACGACGACGTCGCCGACGCCATACTTGAACGCATAGCGATACATTTCGCTCGTCGAATGCGCCGCCAGCTCGTCCAGCAGATCGCGCGCTTCGTCCTCCGGCATGCCGACGATGCCGAACGAGCTTCCGGAGACCGCATAGAGCGATTTGCGCCCGGTGACCGGATGCGGCCGCGCGAGCTTGTGCGTGATGAGCGGCATCTTCGCCTTCTGCTCGGCGGACAGCGGCGAGGCGGCGGTCCGGCTCGATTCGTCGGTGTCGTGACGGTTGCCGTAGTGATGGATACCATAGAGCGGCTCGATCCGCTTTTTCATCGCCTCCGGCAGGTCATCGTAGGCCGCCTGCTGGTTGGCGAACATCGTGTCGCCGCCGGCCTTCGGCACGACGATCGAGTACAGCGTCGTCGCCCGCGCCGGCACCTGAAGGTACGAATAGTCGGTATGGAAATACGAGCCCGCGTCCTGCAACCCCATCGGCTGCCCGTCCTTCTTCACGTTGGACAGGATGAGGATGTTCGGGTCTTCCGGATGGTGGAACTGGTCGATCACGTGCGGCTGCGGCGGCCCGAAGCGCGACGCGAACGACGCGAACTGCCTCGCCGTAAGCTTCTGCCCGCGGATGCCGAGCACCTGCCCCGCGTAGAACGCGCGCTCGATCTCGGCGAACGCGGCATCGGAAAGTGGCTTCGAAAGGTCGACGTCGATCTCGACGCCAAACCCTGCGGAGAGTGGCTTGGGCTTGAACATCTCAAGGAGCGGTCGCCGCCTGATTCTTGGGAGGTGACCGCCTTTCCATCCTACTTCAAAAAATCCGGCCGGATCAACTGCGGCAGGAACAAGGGAATTTCGGGCCAGATGATCAACGCTGCCAGCACCACCAGCATCGGCACCAGCATGATCAGCGTGTCCTTGAGCGCATAGCGCAGCCTGACCTTGGCAATCGCGCACGAGATCATGAGGCACAGGCCGTACGGCGGCGTCACCAGACCGAACGCCAGCGCGACGATGCCGATGATCGCGAACGAGACCGGATGCATGTTGACCGACGCCGCGAGCGGCTGCAGCGTCGTGCCGACGATGATGATCGCCGGAATGGCATCGAGAAAGCAACCGACGACGAGAAAGACAAACGCGATGAAGAAGCCGACGCCGACGATACCCAACCCCCACGACGTCACGTTCTCGAGCAGTGCCTTCGGAATCTGGAAGTAGGCGAGCAGCCATCCGAACACCGATGCGGTGCCGACACAAAAGAGCGCGATCGCGGACAGCTTGCCGGTCTCGAGAAGCGCATCCCAAAGCTTTTTCGCATCCATCTCGCGGTAGAAGAAGATCGACAGCACCGCGGCATACAGCACCGCGGCCGCCGCGGACTCGGTCGCGGTGAACCAGCCGAGCAGGATGCCGCCGACGATGATGAACGGCGTCATCAGCGCCGGTACGGAAACCGCCGCCGCTTTCACGAACTCCTTCAGTGTCGCGCGCCGGTAGGTCGGGTAATGACGGATCTTGGCGTAGACATGGACCGTAGCCATCTGCGCGAGGCCGATCAGCAATCCCGGGATGACGCCGGCGAGATAGAGCGCTCCGATCGACACCGACAGCACGCCGCCCCAGACGACCATCAGGATCGACGGCGGAATGATGACCGCGAGCACCGCCGAGACCGCGGTGATCGCGATCGAGAAACTCAAGTCATAGCCTTCCTTGACCTGCGCCTCGATGAAGATCTTGCCCTGGCTTGCCGCGTCGGCGGTCGACGATCCGGAGATGCCCGCGAAGAACACCGACAGCAGCACGTTGATCTGCGCCAGCGCGCCCGGGAAGTTGCCGACCATGGTGCGCGAAAGCGTGACCAGGCGGTCGGTGATGCCGCCGACATTCATCAGGTTCGCGGTGAGCAGGAAGAACGGCACCGCGAGCAGGATGAACGAGTTGTAGGCCTTGAACGTCGTATTGAAGATCACCATCGGCGACAGTCTCGGCTCGATGAACAGCACCGGCAGGCAGGCGAGACCGAGCGCGAACGCCACCGGCGCGCGCAGCACGAGGAAAAAGAAAAATCCCCCGAAGAGCCACAGCGCCGCCACGGACGGCGACAGTGCGGCGCCCGTCATTTGGGTCTCCCCACGCTCGCGGCCCATTCGGCCGCGGCGATTCGTTCACGGGATCTCCCGGCGGCGCTCATACGACGCTTCCGGTGCCGATCTCGCGGTGGGTGTCGATGCCGCTCCCCGGGCCGGGACCGTCGATCACGATGCGCAGGTCCGCGCGGATGCGCTCGAATCCGAACAGCAACCAGGTGACGCCGGTGAGCGGCCACGCGATGAAGATCCACGTCATCGGCATTTCCGCGAGCTCCGATTGCTGATTCCAGCCGAACTGCACGAATCGGATGCCATACCAGACGAAGACAAGCGCAAACGCCAGCACGAATACGGTGGACACGATCCGGAGCAGTGCATTAGCGCGCGGCTTCAACTCGGGCCACACATCGCACTCGAAGTGCGACCCGTCGCGCACGCCGATCATGGCGCCCAGCATCACCATCCAGATGAACAGGAAGCGCGCCATTTCCTCGGTCCAGATCCACGCCGGAATGAGGCCCGTATTGCGCGAGATCATCTGGATCGTCACCGGCAGGACCAGGACCCCCACGCTCGCACCGAGCAGGACATTGAGCAGCCGATAGTAGCCGTCGAGAAACTTGCGCATGCGGTTCCCCAGGGTGGGCCGAATCGCGGCAAAAAAAGACCGGCGCAAGATGGATTTCTTGCGCCGGCCGCGCAACGCAAATTACATCGCGTTGATCTTGTTGTAGATCGCGTCGGCGCCGATTTCCTTGGCGTACTCGGCCATCACCGGGTCCGCGAGCTTTTTCATCGCCGCGCGGTCGGCGAAGGGGATCATCTTCAGCTTGCCGGCCGCCTGCATCGCCTCGAGCTTTTTCTGGTCTTCGCCGGACTCGATCTGGCGGCCGTAGATCCCGGCTTCCTTGCCCGCCTTGAGTATCGCGGCCTGCAGGTCCGGCGGCAGCTTCTTGAACGTCTTGCCGGAAAAGCAGATCGGCCGGATCGTGATCGCGTGCTGCGTCATGTTGAGGTTCGGCCCGACTTCGTAGAATTTCATCGCCTCGACACCGGCCGCCTCGTTCTCGCCGGCCTGGATCACGCTGTTCTGGATGGCGTTGTAGATCTCGTCGTAGGCGATCACCGTGGGTGACATGCCGACCGCGGCGAACGTCTTGCTCCAGATCGGCGCGCCCTGCACGCGGACCTTGAGCCCCTTCATCTCCGCGAGGTTGCGCACGGGCTTGTTGGCGAAAATATTGCGCGTGCCGCCGCCGGCGAAGCCGATCAGCATCACGTCGCCCTTGGCGGACACCTCGTCGGCGATCGGCTTCAGCGTGTCGGCGTCGAGCACCTTGTTCCAGTGGTCGAGGTCGCGGAACAGGAACGGCGCGTCGATGAAGGGCGCGGCCTTCGAGAACGTGGACATGTGCGCCGGCGACACGATGCCGTAGTCGACCGAAATGCCCTGGTTCATGTACGCGAAATAATCCTTCTCGAGGCCGAGCTCGCTGTTCTTGTGCAGGACGAAGTTGATCGGCTTGCCGTAATACTTGAGCGTCAGCTCCTGGAACTTCTCCAGCGCCCGGTTGAACGCGTGGCCGTCGTTGAACTGCACGGCGCCGTGAAGCGTGATCGGCTGCTGCGCGCCGGCCGAAAAAGACGCCGCCAGCGCGAGCGCGGCAAGGCAGCGCAGGAGCGCGCGAAGGGGATGCTGCATGGAGGCCTCCTCGAAGTGGCCGCCTGGTTCGGCACGGTTGTCGCGAACGGCCGCGGCACCGGGGCTCTGGTCAGGTGGTAAGGCCAATTGAACAGGGTTGGCCCCCCGGTGTCAACGGAAAAGTTGGGGCGGGCGCTACTTTCCCAGTGCCCGCACGGCAGCCTTGACCTCGACCGTCTGCTTCACCCCCGCCTTGTCCACGAACGTCAGCGTCAACGGAACGACGTCGCCTTCCTTCAACGGCCGCGCGAGGTCCATCAGCATGACGTGATACCCGCCGGGCTTCAATTCGACCGATTTTCCGGCGGGCAGCGGCACGCGATCGACCGCGTTCATCTTCATCATGCCGCCTTCCTGCTTCATTTCGTGGACTTCGACAACCTTCGCTGCCGGGGACGCCGCACCGACGAGCGTCATGTCGACCGGCGAGGTCAGCCGCATGAACGCGCCGGTGGCCATCTGGCCGGCGACGGTGCCGCGAACCCACGCGTCGGTGACGGCGACCTGCGCGGCGGCGGGCGCGGCAAGTGTCGCGACAAAGGCGGCCGCGATCAGCAACGGCAATCGGAAATGCGACATCGTGTTCTCCCTCATATTCAGAAGCGATAGGTGATGCCGCCGACCGCGGCCCAGTTTACGCCGAGCTGCGTGCCGTTCACGTAGCGATACACGGGAAGCTGCGCGAACGCATAGAGCTGCACGGACGACGACACCGTGTAGCTTACCCCGGGGCTTATGAACAGCGAGCGGCCACCGCTTTCCTCCGGCTCCGCATTGGCGCCGGAATCGCGCCCGCGCCACAGGGCGTTGAGCTGGCCGAGCAGCGCGACGCTGTCGCTGACCGGCCACGAAACGCCGCCCGTGAGCAGCAGCTGATTGCCCGGGCGATAGTCGTCCTTCGTCGCCATCGCACCCTGGAACTGCAGCTGCGCGAACCAAAGGGAGCCGTCGTTCGCGGCGTAATTCGTGTAGAGGCCGAGGACGCCGCTCGTCGCGCCGGTGCCGGGCTGCAGCGAGCGTTCGGCTTGCACACCCTGCGCGTTGGTCACGTTGGACGGTCCGGTCGGGAGCGCGAGGCCGAATTGCACGCCGGTGCTCGCCGACTCCGTCGCACTGAAGCGGTAGCGGCCGACGATCCGCACATCGCCGAGGTCGGTGAAATTCCACGATTCCGGCGTCGGATCGCCATAGGGATCGGCGAGGTGGTCGTGCTGCTTGCGCACCACCGGCAGCGTTGCAGTCACGCCCCAGTTTCGGTCGAACGTGTAGTCGAGCGAAGCAATCAGCGTCTGCGAGATCGTCTTTTGTTCAAGGGCATCGGCATCTTCGGGCGCGACGCTCGTCTTGTGCGAGCCGGCCAGCAGCGTGTCCTGCTTGATGTAGTCGTACTGAAGCTGGAACAGCGTGCCGCCGGCCTCGGTCGGGATGCCGTGGATCTGCCACTGCGTGTTGACGAGGCACGCCGCGGAGCCGCAGGACGCGGTGGCGGGAAGCGTCAACGGAAGGGCGGCGATGGTGAATGCGGCGCGAAGCAGGCGTGGCGTGCGGTGGCCGGTACGAATGCGCATGACGATCCTCGGTCGAAGGGCTTGCGGCCGGGCGCGGGTTGCAAGGCGCGGCAGCAGCCGAAAAGACGGAACTGCGGAATGCGGCGAAATGCGCCGCAGGATCGGTCAGGCGAGTGGCGGCGGGCCGCGTGGCGGCGCGGCGATGAGGTCGGCGGGAAGCGCCACCGGCAGCGTGGCAACGTCGATGGCGTGCGGCGTCGTGCCGCGCGCGAATGTCGGAGCGGCACGCGAAGGCAATGCCCACGCGTTGCCCGCGTTGCCGCTGCAGCCATCGCAGTGAGCGCAAGCTTTTTGACGGCCGTCCGCCGGCAACGGCATGCCCGGCGCCGGATCTGTCGCGCCTGCGGTCGAGCAGAAGTCGGCGTGGCCGTCGAAGTCGGCCGTGGCGCCATGACCGTGGGCGCCCGCCGCCGGCAGCAGGGACAGCAGGACCGCGAACAGCGCGATCCAAACAGCGTGGCGGCACATGCGGCGACGGGCAGGCATAGGGCCGGATTCTACGTGTCGAGATTACGAGCGCAACCTTTGCCGAAGCGACATCAATAAACCAACATAACCGCCTGTCGGAAAAAACGTTTAGCAACACTTTCAACCAGGCAACTTTGATCTGGATCAAGGAATTTCCAACGCAAAGGCGATCACGGTTGCACCTACAAGTTCTTGCGGCTAGCCTCCCTAAAACGCACAACATCTTGTGGCCAGGCTTGTTTTCAAAGCACTGGCTGCCGATCGCCCCCGAGAGGACCCAATGGCAGAAGAACCCGTCGCCTTCGCGAACGGAGCGGCGTCGACGCCGCCCGCTCCGGCCCTTCCGCGCGAAGTCGTCAAACGCGACGGCCAGCGTGCGCCGTTCGAATTGGCGAAGATCGCCTCGGCGATCACCCGCGCGGGTGCCGCGACCGGAGAGTTCGACGCGGGCGAGGCGCTCGAGCTCGCCGTGGCGGTCGGCCGCGCGCTCGCCCATCGGCACGCGGGTGGCGACCCCGACATCGAGACGATCCAGGACAGCGTCGAGCACACGCTCGCCGCGGCCGGGTGGTTCCACACGGCGCGCGCCTACATCGTCTATCGCGACCGCCACGAGCGGCTGCGCGCCGACCGCAAGACGCTGGTCGACGTCGCGCAGTCGGTCGACGAGTACCTCGACCAGAAGGACTGGCGCGTCAACGCCAACGCGAACCAGGGCTACTCGCTCGGCGGCTTGATCCTCAATGTGTCGGGCAAGGTCGTCGCGAACTACTGGCTGTCGCATGTCTACGCACCGGAGATCGGCCGTGCGCACCGCGACGGCGACGTCCACATCCACGATCTCGACATGCTCGCCGGCTACTGCGCGGGATGGTCGCTGCGGCAGCTGCTGCACGAGGGCCTGAATGGCGTGCCCGGCAAGGTCGAGGCGGGACCGCCGAAGCACATGTCGAGCGCGGTCGGGCAGATCGTCAATTTCCTCGGCACGCTGCAGAACGAATGGGCCGGCGCACAGGCATTCAGCTCGTTCGACACGTACATGGCGCCGTTCATCCGGCGCGACGCGATGGGCTACGACGCGGTCAAGCAGTGCATCCAGGAGCTGATCTACAACCTCAACGTGCCGTCGCGCTGGGGCACGCAGACGCCGTTCACGAACCTCACGTTCGACTGGGTCTGCCCCGAGGACCTGCGCGAGCAGATCCCGGTGATCGCGGGCGACGAGATGCCGTTCGCCTACGGAGACCTGCAATCCGAGATGGACATGATCAACCGGGCGTACATCGAAGTGATGACAACCGGCGATGCGAAAGGACGCGTCTTCACATTCCCGATCCCGACCTACAACATCACGCCGGACTTCGACTGGGATCATCCGAACTGCGAAGCGCTGTTTGCGATGACGGCGAAGTACGGTCTGCCGTACTTCCAGAATTTCGTGAACTCCGAGTTGAAGCCCAACATGATCCGCTCGATGTGCTGCCGCCTGCAGCTCGACCTCCGCGAGCTCCTGAAGCGCGGCAACGGGCTCTTCGGGTCGGCCGAGCAGACAGGATCGGTCGGCGTGGTGACGATCAACTGCGCGCGGCTGGGTTACCTGCACGCGGGAGATGAAATCGGGCTCTTCGAGCGGTTGGACGAGCTCGCGGGCTTTGCCGCGGACAGCCTCGAAGTGAAGCGCAAGGTGATCCAGCGCCTGATCGACCAGGGGCTTTTCCCGTACACGAAGCGCTACCTCGGCACGCTGCGCAACCATTTCTCGACGATCGGCGTCAACGGCGTCAACGAAATGGTGCGCAACTTCACCGGCGGCAACGACGACATCACCTCGCCGTGGGGCCACGCGTTCGCCGTGCGGCTGCTCGACCGCCTGCGCGCGCGGATCGTGGGTTTCCAGGAAGAAACCGGCCACATGTACAACCTCGAGGCGACGCCGGCCGAAGGCACGACGTACCGCTTCGCGAAGGAGGACCGGAAGCGCTGGCCGGACATCCTGCAGGCGGGCACGGCGGAGATGCCGTACTACACGAACAGCTCCCAGCTGCCGGTCGGCTTCACCGACGATCCGTTCGAGGCGCTGACGCGGCAGGAGGAGCTTCAGACGAAGTACACGGGCGGGACGGTGCTGCATCTTTACATGAGCGAGCGCCTCTCCTCTCCCTCCGCGTGCAAGGCGCTGGTCCGTCGCGCGCTCGAGCGCTTCCGGCTCCCGTACATCACGATCACCCCGACGTTCTCGATTTGCCCGAAGCACGGCTATCTCGAGGGCGAGCACGAGTTCTGCCCGAAATGCGACGAAGAGAAGCTGGCCGAGAAGCGGTGCAAGCTCGCCGCCTGAACATTGCGAAGGAGGATTCGATGAATTCGATGACCGAGACGAAGTGCCTGACCAACGTTGCGCTGACCGACGACGAGCGCCAGCGCTGCGAGGTCTGGACCCGCGTGATGGGCTACCACCGCCCCGTCGCATCGTTCAACATCGGCAAGAAGGGCGAGCATACCGAGCGCTGCTTCTTCCGCGAGGAACGCGTGCGGCCGAAGCTGTAGCGCGGCCAGTCGCGAAGGGATCGCCATGCCGGATCGTGCTGCGGGCCCCGGCTCGCCGGCGGCGTCATCGCTGCGCGTCGGCGGCTTCGAGCCGTTCTCGTCCGCCGACTATCCGGACGCCCTCGCGGCGGTCGTCTTCTGCCAGGGCTGTCCGTGGCGTTGCGGCTACTGCCACAATCCGCATCTCATTCCCGCGCGCGGCGACGACGAGCGCGATTTTGCGCGCATCCTCTCGTGGCTGGCGTCGCGCCGCGGGCTGCTCGACGCGGTCGTGTTTTCGGGCGGCGAGCCCACCGCGCAGGCCGAGCTCCCGTCCGCGATCGACGCGGTGCGCGCGCTCGGCTTCATGATCGGTTTGCACACCGGCGGCGCCTATCCGCGGCGTCTCGCGAAGCTGCTGCCGAAGCTCGATTGGGTCGGCATCGACGTCAAGGCGCCGGTCGCCGATTACGGCACGGTCACCGGAATTCCCGGCAGCGGCCTCACGGCCCTGACGAGCCTCGATCTCGTCCGCAACGCGACCACCGCCTACGAGGTGCGCACGACGGTGCACCCTGTGCTGACGCCTCCTTCCGCCATGGAGCGGCTGGCGCAGGAGCTCGGCGCGCGCGGCGTCGAGCGATGGATTTTGCAGCTGTTCCGCGCGACCGGCTGCGCGAACGAAGCTGTCGTCGCCTCCGCGCCGGACGGCGCGTCGCTAGACCGTGCCTTGCTCGCCCGGCTTTCGGAACACGTGCCGGTGATCGAGGTGCGCAGGTAGGGCGCGCGGGCGCGTGCCGCGGGATTCACTTCGCCTTCGACGGCAGCCGCACGGTGCGGCCGGCGATCATGAACTGCCCCATGCCGCGGTGATGAATCGTGCGGGGATCCTTGCGCGCCGGGTCGATCCACGCCGCCGCCACCTCGAGCACGAACAGGCCGTACTTCGCGACCATCCGCGTGTCGGCGATCCGGCATTCGAGATTCGCATAGCATTCGTCGACGAGCGGCGCCTTGACGCGCGACGCCGGCAACGGCGTCAGTCCGAATTTCGAGAATTTTTCGACGCTGCGGCCCGACGTGTTTCCGCACCCGACGACCTTTCTCGCGATCTCCACCGTCGGGATCGCGATCACGCATTCGCGCGTGGCCTTCAGCGTGTCGAACGAATAGTTGCGGTTGCTGATCACGCAGCCTACGAGCGGTGGCTCGAATTCCATCATCGTGTGCCACGACATGGCCATGAGGTTCGGCTTGCCACGGCGTGCCGTCGTCACCAGGACGACAGGGCCGGGCTCGAGGAGGCGGTAGACACGGGACAGCGGAAGGGCGCGTTTTGCCATGCAGCCTCCGATCGCGGACGTGAACAGCCATTCTGCGCCGCGCCAAGCGGACGCGGCCGGTTGCGCCGGCGCCGCGAACCGCACCCTCGATTTCGGGTCCTACGGTGCCGGCTCAGAGGTTCGCGAGCCAGCTTGCTGCGGCGCAGCATAAGCGGTAAAATGCCGGCCTGACTTGACGAACAAAAGTTCAAGACGCTGAATTAATTAAGGAATTGGAAAGGCAGCACGTTGGACGCAGGAGGAAACCGCTGGAGTGACTGAGGGTTCGGACCGCAACGGGACCGCCGCGATAAACGCTGGCGACCCGGCCTGGCGGCCGGGACCCGCATACGGAGCACCCGATGAAAAAGCCACGACCCGCACTGCCCGCGACATCGCGCCACCGATGTCGACGGGAAAACGAACCTGGCACCACGTTGTTTGTAGCCTTGGGGGCCGCGCTCATGGCGGCCGTCACCGCCGCCGCCGCGCCGTCCGTACAGACCTGGACGCCCGAGTGGCCGGCTTCCGCCGACATCGCAAGGGCTTCGTTCGCGCCGCCGACCGCAACCGCGGTCTCCGTCCGACCCGGTGCCGAGACCCTGACCCCAAACGCCGAATTGCTTGCCGGTTTCGTCGCCCGCCACTATCGCGTTGCCCGGGAGTCCGCCCGCGACATGGTGCGGACGGCGTTTCATGAGGGCCGGCGCAACGACCTGGACCCGCTGCTGATCCTGGCGGTAATCGCGGTCGAATCGCGCTTCAACCCGATCGCCGAAAGCGAGCAAGGAGCCGTCGGGCTCATGCAGATCGTGCCGCGCTTTCATATGGACAAGGTCGCGCCCGCCGGCGCCCCCTCGTTCCTGCTGCCGCACGCGAACATCGCGATCGGCGCGCAAATCCTCAAGGATTCGATCCGGCGCGGCGGCGGCGAGGTCGGCGGCCTGCAGCTCTACAACGGGTCGTTCGACGACGAGACGCGCGCCTATGCCAACCGTGTGCAGGCGGAGCGCCGCCGCCTCGAGGAAGCGCTGCCCCGCGTGCGCGCCCGCGCCTGACCTACATCGCCCGCGGCGCCGGATCGGGCGGCAGCGGAATGTATTCGGCGTCATCGTGGACCGGCAGCTTCATCCGGCCCGCGCGCCAGTCGGCCTTCGCCTGTTCGATGCGCGCGCGCGACGACGACACGAAATTCCAGTCGATGTAGCGCTCGCCGATCGGCTCGCCGCCCAGCAGCATCACCACGGCGGGGGTGACCGCCGTGAAGAGGGCGGGCGCGCCGGGCGCGAACACGAGCAATTTGCCGGCGTCGTAGGTCGCGCCATCGACATCCACGATTCCCGAGACGACATACGCCGCGCGCTCCGGGTAGCGCGCCTCGAGTTGCGCGCGCGCGCCCGCGGCGAGCTTCCAGTGGACGTAGAACAGCGGCGAGTGGGTGCGCACGGCGGCCCTCGCGCCGAACGCCTCGCCGGCGATGAGGCGCGCCCAGAGGCCGCCCGATTCGTAGACGGGCAGGTCGTCCGCGCCCCGGTGTTCGAAGGCCGGCGCGGTCTCCTCCAGTTCATGTGGCAGGCCGACCCACGCCTGAATCCCGTGCAGTCGCCCGCCTTCACGCCGTGCGCGTTCGAAGCGTTCCGAATGCGTGATGCCGCGCCCGGCGGTCATCCAGTTGACCTCGCCCGGGCGGATCGCCTGCTCCGAGCCCACGCTGTCCCGATGCATGATCTCGCCGTCGAACAGATAGGTGACGGTCGACAGCCCGATATGCGGATGCGGCCGGACATCGACCGACCGCGGAAGGCCGGGCGCGAAGTCCACCGGGCCCATATGGTCGAAGAAGACGAACGGGCCGACCATGCGGCGCTTGGCGAAGGGCAGGACGCGCCCCACTTCGAAGCCGCCGAGGTCGCGGCGGCGCGCTTCGATGACGAGTTCGATCATGAGGACCTTTGCGGCGGACGGCGCTCGAGTCGGAGCTGACCGGCCGAAGGATACCGCGCTTGCCCGGGCTCGATTTGGCAATTGTGACGAGCGATGGATTCAGTTGGTTGTTGAGTTCGGGTAGCCCCACTTGGTCTCGCGGAGTGCGGGGCTGTTGGCCGTTCTCTCGACAAGACCCTCCAGTGCGCCCTTGGTGGCGCGCCCGTTTGCTGCAGACAACGCACTCCCGGCATTGCCACGACCGGCCGGAATCTGAATCGGCCGGGCGAGTCGATCCGGCAGTTGTTCCCAACAAGGTCTTCCCCTCCCCGCTGCGCACCATTGCTGCCAGAGCGATCAACCTCGAGTCGTGGGTGCCCGACCAAGGTCTGGCGAGTCGTAGGAGGGCGTACTTCCAGGAAGGCGGCCTGCGTCGAGCGGCGCCTTGGGTGTGTAATGCACCTAGGTGGTGGGAGTGGCCTGCCGATAGCTGGCGTTGCGGTCGCCCGTCCGCGGGGGAAGAATGTAGATTCTCGTAACCTGCGACCCTGCGGACAAGCGCCAAATTCGATACGCGGCTCGCTTTTGAATCGACAAACCTGGGAGGAGATCGTGCGTGAGGCCACCCCTGCGTGCACAGCAATCGTATTCGCGGCCTGCGCCGTAACCGTACTTGGCATCACGGGCGCGGCCGAAGCAGCACAACGAACGTTCGTCTCGACGCTCGGCAACGACGCAAACAACTGCGCGCTCGCCACGCCCTGCCGCGGCCTTGCCAAAGCGATCACCGTCACCGATCCCGGTGGCGAGCTGGTCGTGCTCGATTCGGGTGGTTACGGCTTGGTCACCGTGAGCAAGAACGTGACGATCCTGTCGCCAGCGGGCGTATATGCCGGAATCTCGGTGCTCGCGGCGACCGACGGCATTACGGTCGCCGCCCCGGCGACCCAGGTCGTGCTGCGCGGGCTGACGATCAACGGACAGGGCGGCAACAACGGCATCCGGGTGCAAGCCGGTGAGGTGCACATCGAGTCGACCGTGATCTCGAACATGGCGCAGGCGGGAATTCTGGTCGAGGGCGGCACCTCGGTACGAATCTCGGGTACCGTGGCCCGCTCGAACGTCGACGGCCTACGGATCGTTCCGGCAGCAGGGACGGTGGCGGTGTTGGTGCGGGATAGCGAGTTCTCCAACAACGCTTCTTCGGGAATCGGCGTATCGCCGAGCGCCGGCGGGGCCGGCGCGCAAGTCACCGTCGAGCGCAGCAGCGTGACCAAAAATGGGGTTGGGCTGACCACGGCGCCGACCGGGAGCGCGACGGCGACCTTGGTGGTGACCCAGTCGGTGGCAAGCGAGAACGGCGGCGCCGGCGTGTCGAGCAGCGGCGCCGGGGCCACCGTCTACGTGCGCGAAAGCGCAATCACGCGCAATGGCATCGGGCTACTGCAGGCCTCCTCGGGCGCCCTCAACGCTTGCGGGGCGAACCTGCTGGTGGCGAACGGCATGGCGCAAAGCGGGACGATCAGCACAAGCTCGTGCCTCGACGTCCCGAGCGGATCGGGGACCGTGACTAGCGTTGCGACCGGAGCCGGATTAACGGGCGGACCCATCATCACGACCGGGACGATCAGCCTGGCAGCGACGAACCTGCTGCCGACGGTCGCGTGTGCAGCGAACCAGATCCCGAAGTGGAGCGGTAGCGCGTGGACCTGTCAGAACGACGCGAACTCGGGCGGCACGGTCACCAGCGTCGCAACGGGGACCGGCCTCACGGGCGGTCCAATTACAGGCACCGGAACGATAAACCTCGCCAGCACGCAACTCTTACCTGCGACCGCTTGCGCGGCGAACGAGATTCCGAAGTGGAACGGCAGCGCGTGGACGTGTGGCACCGACAATGCCGGGCCGGCAAACGCGTTCGTGCAAGGGGGCAACGCATTTGGTGTGCCTTCCAAGCTTGGCGCCACCGACAATCAGCCGATTGAGCTGTACACCAACAATCAACGGGCCTTGCGCCTCGAGCCGGGCACAACCTCGCCCAACGTGCTCGGTGGCTATGCCGGCAATGGGGTCTTCCTCAATGTGCAGGGAGCAAACACGAGTGGCGGGGGAGCGCCGGGTGTGCAGAATACAGTCATTGCGACTGACTACAGCGGGACGCCCGTGCAGTGCAAGAACACGTATGGCTGTATCAACGGCGTCACGGACTCCTGGGGTGCGATCGGCGGTGGCCTCGGCAATCAGGCTGGCAATGGCGTGAATAGCATATCCGATACACCTTTCGCCACCGTTGGGGGAGGCGCCATCAATGGGGCGTTCGGTGCATTTTCCACGATCGGAGGGGGACGGGAAAACCAAGCCAGCGGCTCTTACAGCTTCATCGGCGGCGGGCTCCAAAATCATGTAACAAACCTCCTCGCGACCGTAGGCGGCGGGTTCGCCAATACCGCGAGCGCAACTTTCGCGACCGTGGGCGGTGGCGACAGTAATATGGCGAGCAGCAACTGGAGCACGGTCAGCGGTGGCCAAGACAACGTAGCGAGCGGCGCCCAGAGCACCGTGGTGGGTGGCGCGGGCAACCAGGCGAGCGGCCAAATTAGCTTCGCCGCGGGATACAAGGCGCATGCGGACACCAACTCATGTGCGCTGTTCGCCTTGTGGAGTGATCCTTTCACAACGGGCTTCACTTGCCAGGGGGTCAGCAACCTCTTCCGCGTGGGTGCCGACCATGGATTCGACGTGTCTTACCTTTCGCCATTGGGTGGTGGCGGCAGTCGTTTTGTCTACATCGGCGATTTCTATCTCGGCGACACGATCCACGCCTGGAACGGCGCGCATTTGACCGACGGCGGAACCTGGACCAATTCCTCGGACCGCGACAAGAAGGAGAATTTCGTCGTCATCGACACGCGTGACATTCTGGCTCGGGTGGCGGCCTTGCCGGTAACTCAGTGGAACTACAAGGCAGAGCCTGGCGTAAGGAGAATTGGACCGGTAGCACAGGACTTCCACGCTGCGTTCGGATTGGGGGCGGACGACAAAGGCATTTCAACCGTGGACGAGGGCGGCGTCGCGCTGGCCGCTATCCAAGGGCTATACGCGGAGCTCAATGAGCGTAATGCGATGATCGCCGAGCAGCAGAGCGAAATCGTCGAATTGCGCGCGCGGATGGAACAGGTCGAGTCGCTGCGTGGAGAACTCGCGACCCTGCGCAAAATGATTGCAGCCGCAACGACCGCGACGCAGACGGATATGATTTCGGCCAGGCTGAGGTAATTCGTACCAGCCCTAGCGACATCCGCATCTTCAAGCCGAATGCTTGTCTGATAATCGTCCGCTTTTGGCAGCGGGTTCAACTCCGCGCCGGATGGCCAGATACGGATGGGGCCGCCTTAGGACTGGCGGAGCTCAGCACGCGCACGCGGAAGCGCTTGCGCCGGGACGGAAGAGCCCAAGCCAGCGCGAGCGCCCGGTAGCTTCTGTCAATAGTCTGAGCAGCCGCGTCGAGTTGGCGCTCGCTAACGGCTCGATCCTCAGAAGCGCAGAGGCCGCCGGATGGGATCCGATGGCCTCTGTCATATGTGGGGTTGCGGGAGAGGGATTTGCGCGAGAATCGGGCCTGCCCCCCCTTCCCTGTTCCCGGAGAACGCACCATGCCTTCCGTCCTCGGCACCGGCATCATCGCGCACGCGATCCAGCTCGCCATTGCCCCCGTGTTCCTGCTGACGGGGATCGCCGGCCTGCTCAACGTGATGGCGGCCCGCCTTGCGCGCGTGATCGACCGTGCCCGCTTCCTCGAGCAGGGATGGCACGCGATGGATGCACGGGCGCGCGCCATCGCGCGCGTGGAAGTCGGCAACCTCGAGCGGCGCCGCCGCGTGTGCAGCTGGTCCATCAATTTTTCCACGGTCGCCGCGCTGCTGATCTGCATCGTGATCGTCGCGCTGTTCGTCGAGGAATTCTTCCAGAGGGATCTCAAATGGCTCGCCGGCGCGCTGTTCGTGGCGGCGATGGTGGCGCTGATCGGCGGACTCACGTGCTTCCTGCGCGAGGTCTATCTCGCCACGCATACGACCGTGGTCGACGTCGCGCGGTTCGAATGAGGCGGTGGGCTTCGACCACTATCGCCGCCGCGTCGATATGCGCCTCGGACGCGCGCCCGCTTTGAACCATGACTAGGGTTTCCCCCGGTATTCTCCGTGCCGATTTGTACCGAAACTCGGGGGTGCGCGAATTGAGGATGGCAATGGACAGTCGGCGATTCGGAAGGACGGTCAAAGGGCACGAAGAAATCATGCAGGGGCGCAAGTCGCTCAAAGGCAAGCTCCGGACCGTGCTGTTCCTGATCGAAGCCGGCAAGAACGCGGAAGACATCCAGCGCCAGGTGCTGATGATCGGCGCGCCAGCCGATGCGATCGCCCAGCTCGTCGCGGCCGGTTACGTCGCGGAAATCGGGCAGCCGGGCGCGCCGCTGCTCGAAAGCGCGGCCGCGCTCGACGATCGCGTCGCCAACTTCCGCGTCGCGAAGGCGTTCATGAATGAAACGATCGTCGATGCGCTGGGCATTCGGGCATTCGGATTCACGCTGCGTCTCGAGCGGTGCGCAACCGCGGACGACCTCATCGCGCTGATGCCCGCGTATACCGAAGCGCTGCTGAAGAAGCTCGATCGTGAGGCGACGCGCGCGCTGGTCGAGCGCATGCGCGAGCTGCTTCTGGCCTGTCGCGGCCCGTCATAGCGCCTGCGCGCCGGCGCCATCGTCCGGGGCGGCTTCGTCTACCGGCGTGCGCACGACGTACACGCTGCAGTGCGCCTGCGCAGTGACCGTCGACGCCACCGAGCGCCACCAGGCGAATGCGCGCTGCGACGGTCCCGGCGCGCCGATGACGACGAGGTCGACATTGTTTGCCCGGGCGAGCTCGAGTAACGTGCGCGCGGGATCGGACGACTCCACGGCATGCAGTGATTGGCGCGCGGGCGGCAGCCGCAGCGGCTCGACCCAGTGGCGGAGGCGGTTGCGGTGCTCGAGCTGCTTGCCCGATGCGGTGTCCTCGAGGCGCTCGCCTTCACCCAGCCGCACGGCGCGGATCACCGACACGAACAGCACCCGGAAATCCGCGCTCGCCGAAAGTATCGCTTTCGTCGTGGCCTGGAGCGCGCGATGACGTTCGTCGTCCGGATGCTCGGTGTCGACGGCGACGAGGATGACCGGGGCTATTCCGGCGCTCGATCCGTGCGTTGCATACGGCCGCGATGCGCGCAGCGATCGCCACCAGTTCCGTGCCTGCGCGAAAAACGCGTTGCCGTCGACGCGCTCGCCGCGCGCCGTGATCCTGACCTGGTCGGGATGACGCAGGTCGAAGGCGACCAGCGCGGCTGACGCATAGCGTTGTTCGGCATCGACTTCGAGCGCGCGCAGGATGATCTCCTGGAGCCAAGCGGGTACGCCCGCGTTGAGGCTGCGCGGCGGCGGCGGCTCCCGCCACAGCCGGTCGCGCATGCCCGCCATCGTCTCCGGCTCGCCAAACGGGGGCTCGCCCGTCGCGAGCTCGAACAGCAGCGCGCCCAGCGAGAAGATGTCGCTGCGCGGATCGGAGCGCTGTCCCTGCAGCTGCTCGACCGAAACGTAGGCGGCGGATCCCGCGGCGTGGTGCTGCTCCTCCGCAAGGAGGTCGGGAAGGTGCGAGTGATGCGCATAGCCGAAATCGAGCAACACCGCCTGGCCGTCGGGCCGCAGGATGAAGTTCTGCGGCTTGATGTCGAGATGGACGACGTTCTGCTGGTGCACGCTGTGGATGGCATCGGCCAGCGCCGCGCCGACGCGCGCGACGTCCGACGGCGGGAGCGGCGCCCTTGCGAGGACCGCCTCCAGGCCTTCGCCGTCGATGCGCTCCATCACGATGTAGGGCAGCTTGCCCGCGACGCCGGACGCCACGAGCCGCGGCACGTGCGGCCCGGTGAGCGTCGGATGGATCATCTGCTCGACTTCGAAGCTGACGAGGCCGAGAGGCGGCTCGCCCGGACCGAGCCCGGGCACCTTCATGATCAGCGGAAAGCCGGGATCCGTCCCCTCGGGCGCGCTGACGGCGTAGACGTAGCCGTTGCCGCCGGCGTGCAGCGCGGACAGGACGCGATAGGCCGCGATCGCGCTTCCGGGTTCGATGCGGCTTTCCATCGCGGCGAAGGCGTCATTCGTCGCTTGCATCCGCGCCAGTGCGGAGCAGCCACCACGATCCACCGGCGCACACGAGTCCGATGCCGCCGAGAAAGAGCCAGAACATCGCGTAACCGTGCGCGTCGTCGCGCAGCGTCGCCGTCGCGTCGGCGTCGATGGAATTGAAGCCGACCAGGCCATACGCAATGCACAGGATCGCGAACGCAAGCGATATCCACAGCGAAAGTTGAGCGGTGATCTTCATTGGCGGTCAGGGTACGGGAGCCGGGACGACGTTGCGCTGCGCTGGGTCAAGGGTTCGTGCATCAGATGCCCGCTTCGACACGGTAGGCGAGCGATTCCGGCAATCCCGCCCGCCGGATCTTCTCGGCGGCGCCGTGCGCATCATAAGGGACGCGATGGAACGTGATCTCGCTCCGCGCGGTGTCAAACACCGCGTAACCGGCGGCGGTGCGCCGGTCCCGCGGCTGGCCGACGGAGCCCGCGATGGCGAGCCATTGCCGCCGGTCCGACACGGGAATCGGCGTGCCGGGATTCGGCTGAAACGCTCTCATCTTTCCGGCGCCCGTCTCGAAATAAAGTCGTTGCAGATGGACATGACCGCAAAACGTGAACGGCGTGGTTGCGGATCCGGCGGAGCGCTCCGCGGAATGCGCGCTGTCGACGTACTCCCAGCGTTCGGGACGGTCCGCGGAAGCGTGAACGGCGCAAAGCGGCGGCTCGCGCACGACGAGCGGGAGCCCGCGCAGGAAGGCACGCTGCCCCGCCGTCAGCGTCTTGTGCGCCCAATCGAGCGACGCCTGCGCCTCGTGGTTGAAGTAGCCGGCCGGGTGCTCCATGGCGTCGTCGTGGTTCCCCTTGACGACGACATGGCCGCGCGCCGCGAATCCGGCGACGCGATCGACGACCTCCGTCGCATCGGCTCCGTAGCCGACGAAGTCGCCCAGAAACACGTAGCGCTCGACATCGAGCGAGCTCGCGTGCGCGAGGCACGCGTCCAACGCTTCGAGGTTGGCGTGGATGTCGGATAGAAACGCGTAGCGCACCGAGAGCCCCGCTGGGGTGTCGGCGAGGAAGGATTTCCGGCGGCGCTGCCGCGTCGTGCCGCTCGGCGAAAATCCCGCGCGGACGCCAATCCAGGGCGCCCGCGCGGGTACCGACTACGCGTACGCCGAGTCGTCGGCGTGCAGGTCCACGTTCTTGCGGTCCCGCAGGAATAGCAGGCCGATGACGAACGTCATCAGCGCCACCACGATCGGATACCAGAGGCCGAAGTAGATGTCGCCGGACGCCGCGACCATCGCGGTCGCGAGCAGCGGGAGCATGCCGCCGAACCAGCCGTTGCCGATGTGGTAGGGGAGCGACATCGACGTGTAGCGGATCTTGGTCGGGAACATTTCGACCAGGAACGCCGCGATCGGCCCGTACACCATCGTGACGTAGATCACCATGATGAACAGGATCAGCAGCGTCATCGGCCAGTTGATCGCGTTCTTGTCCGCCGACGCCGGGTAGCCCTTCGACTTCAGCGTCTCGGCGAACTTCGCGGCGTCGAAGCCGCGCAGCTCGGTGTCGCCGATCTTGGCGACGACCGCGTCGGGGGAATCTGCCGGCAGCGCGGTCGAGGTGAACGACAGTCCCGACTTGGTCAGGAAGTCCTTCGCGCGGTCGCATTCGCTGAACTTCGACCACGGTCCGACGAAGATGTGGAAATTGCAGTCCTTCGCCGCGACCGAGATCGCGTTCTTCTGCTGGAATGCCTCCAGCGCCGGGTTGACGTAGTGCGTGAGCGCTCCGAACAGCGGGAAATACGTCACGGCGGCGATCAGGCAGCCCGCGAGGATGATCTTGAGCCTTCCGATGCGATCGGACAGCCAGCCGAACACGATGAAGAACGGCGTGCCGAGCAGCAGAGAGATCGCGATCAGCGTGTACGCGGTCATGCCGTCCACCTTGAGCGTGATCGTGAGGAAGAACAGCGCGTAGAACTGCCCCGTGTACCAGACGACGCCCTGGCCCGCCGTCGCGCCGAGCAGCGCGAGCAGGACGAACTTGTTGTTCGGGTAGCGCAGGAAACTGTCGGTCAGCGGCGCCTTCGAGCCCTTGCCTTCGGACTTCATCCGCTGGAACACCGGCGACTCATTCAGCTTGAGCCGGATGTAGACCGAGAACACCAGGAGGATCAACGAGACCAGGAACGGCAGGCGCCAGCCCCATTCGGAGAACTGCGCCGGGGTCATCCAGCCGGTAAAGCGGCACAGGCCGATCACGAGGAGCGCAAGGAACAGGCCCAGCGTCGCGGTCGTCTGAATCCATGCCGTGTCGTAACCGCGTCGCCCGGACTGGGCGTGCTCGGCGACGTAGGTTGCCGCGCCGCCGTACTCGCCGCCGAGTGCCAGGCCCTGCAGCAGCCGCAGGCTCACCATCAGGATGGGCGCGACCCAGCCGACCGACGCATAGGTCGGCAGGAGACCCACCGCGAAGGTCGAGAAGCCCATGACAATGATCGTCACCAGGAACGTGTACTTGCGTCCGACGAGGTCGCCGATACGCCCGAAAAACAGCGCACCGAAGGGGCGGACCAGGAACCCGGCCGCGTACGCCGCGAACGCCGAAAGCAGCGCGGCAGTGGCGTTACCGGGGGGGAAGAACAGGGCGGCGAAGAACGGCGCGAGGACCGCGTAGAGGTAGAAGTCGTACCACTCGAAGACGGTTCCGAGCGAGGAAGCAAAGATTACGCGCTTCTCTTCGCGGCCGAAGCCTTGTGAACCGGGGCCTATCGCGGGATTTGCTACCGTCGCCATCTGTATTCCTCCTGGTAAGTTCAATCGCCACGCGCATGCTCTTAATCGCATGCGTTCTTCATCGCGCCGTCACGCGTCCCGCGACGATTCGCGGGGAGCGCGTGCATGCGTTGATCCTGTTCGGCGGGGGGCTGTTACGGACGTCGTTGTGGTGCGCGATCAGGCTTCATCGCGTCGGGGCGACCGGCCTCGTCCGGCAAATCCGCAACGACCTCGGGCGACCGGCGTTGTGGTCGCAATGTACGGCGTACGTGCTCCCACCGATTGCACCCCTTTTTGGATGGGACGATCCTAACGACGGGACTTGCAAGGCGACTACTAGGGTTTACCCCTATTTTTGTGCGCTCGAGTCTCTGCGTCACAGCCGGCGTGAATCCCCACGCGACGCGCTACTTCGTTACTTCCAGCGATTTCGCATGGCCGAGAAAGAGCCTGAACAACTCGGCCATCGAGGACACCTTCAGCTTGGCGTGGATGCGGCTCCGATGGAACTCGACGGTCTTGATGCTGATGAACAGCGCTTCGGAAATCGCGCGCGTCTGCCGTCCCGCGAGGATCAGGTCGAGCACTTCGCGCTCGCGGCGAGTCAGTGATTCGATGGCGGGCGGCAGCGACGGCCCGCGCGCGACGGCGGCAGTCGCGCCTTCGATGGCGGCCAGCAGTTGCGATGCGTCGATCGGCTTTTCGAGAAAATCGAATGCGCCGCGCTTTATCGCGCGCACGACCAGCCGCACGTCGGTGGAACCGCTGACCACCACGATCGGCAACGCGCAGCGTCGCTCGAGCAGCCAATCCTGCAACTCGAGGCCGCTCATGCCGGGAAGCCGCGCGTCGACGACGAGGCAGCCGGGCCGGGACTGCGCCCGCGACTCGAGAAATGCCTCGGCGCTGTCGAAGGTCTCGACGGCGCGTCCGGTGGCGCGCAGCGCCGCCGCCAGCGCATCGCGCGCGGCGGCCTCCGCGTCAACGATGAAAACGGTGTTCCCGTCCGGCGCGTAGTCGTCGCTCATGCGGGATTACGGCTTGCGCTTCGCGAGTATCGCCTCGATTTCGTCCATGATCGCGTTCATGCGGGCGACGAGGGCCTGGTAGGGCGCCGGCGTCGCGAGGTCCACGCCGGCCGTTTTCACGAGCTCGTACGGGTAATTCGAGCCACCGGCCCGCAGTAGATCGAGATAGCGCGACAGGGCCCCCGGCTCGCCGGCGCCGACCATTTGCGCGAATTGCGCACTGGCGGCGATCGACGTCGCGTACTGAAAAACATAGAACGGATGGGTCTCGAAGTGCGAGACGTACGCCCATTCGACGCAGTAGGCATCGTCGATCGCAACGACGCCTTCGGCAGCGCCGTGGTAGCGCTTCAGGATGTCGCAATAGGTCTTGGTGAACGCGTCGCCCGAAAGCGGCTCGCCCTTGTCGACGCGAGCCTGGATGGCGCGCTCGAACTCGGCGAACATCGCCTGCCGGAAAAACGTTCCGCGGAGCTGCTCGAGCGCGGAACCGAGGTAGAACAACCGCTCGTCGTCGTTGGCAGCCGTCTTGAGGGCCTGCTGCAGGAGCAGCTCCTCGTTGAACGTCGAGGCAATCTCGGCAATGAAGGTTGCGTAGTGCGAGGTTACGAACGGTTGCGCCTTGTTGGCGAGGTACGAGTGCATCGCGTGGCCCCACTCGTGCGCGACGGTAGTCACCGACTCGTAGTCGTCGTTGTAGTTCATCAGCACATACGGATGGACGTCGTACGCATAGCCGTCCATGTGCGCGCCGGCCTGCTTGCGCGGCCGCGGATACGTATCCATCCAGCGGTTATCGAGGCCGTAAGCGAGGGCCGCGACGTAATCCTTGCCGAGTGGCGCCACCGCGTCCAGCACCATCGCGCGGCCTTTCGCGATCGGAAACTTGAAATCGCCGTGGACGAGCGGCGGATAGATGTCGTAATAGTGCAGCTGCGGCACGCCCAGCATCTTCGCGCGCAGCCGGAAGTAGCGGTGAAGTGTCGGCAGGCCGGCGTTGGTCTGCGCGATCAGCGTGTCGAAGACCGCGACGGGAATGTTGTTGCGGTCGAGCGCACGGGTGATCGAATTCGGGTATTTCCTGACCTTGGCGTAGACGGACGCCTGCTTCAGCTGCGAGTATTGGGTGACGCCGATCGTGCGTTCGAATGCTTTGTGCGCGCCGAAGAAGGCGTCCATCACGAGCTTGCGATCGTCGCGATTCGCCGCTTCGCGATACTTCGTGTAGGCCGATCCGTCGAGAATGACCTCCTCGCCGGTGGACAGCTTGACCTTTGGCCACGGGATGTCGGCGTTCGTCAGAATGGTGTATGCGCTGCTGCCGGCGTTGTCCATTTGTCCGAACGTCGCCACGAGTGCTTCGCCTTCGTCGTTCAGCGTATGCGGCGCCTTGCGCAACACCTGATCGATCGGGTAGCGATACATGGCGAGCGACGGCTCGGACTTCATGAACCGCGCGATGCGGTCCTTGCCGATCTTCAGGATCTCCGGATCGACGAAAGCACCGGTCTCGCTCAACCGGTTGCCGAGGAGGTCGCCTTTCTGGTCGAGCTCGAGGAAGGCCGATGACCCGGTGTCTTCGGATAGCTGCTCGCCGGCAAACGCGGCCATCCGGTAGTAGCGCTTGGTCATGTCGGCCTGCAGGTCGAGACACTGCTTCAAGCGCCCGGCGCCGTCGCCGAGATGGCCCTTGCACTTGCCGAACTCCTTCATCTGCGCGTCGAGCTTGTCCGCGTCGGCGTTCCACGCGGCGATCGAAGGATAGATTTCCGCGAGGTTCCAGCGATCCGCGGGAGATTCGGCGAGCGCGGCCATGGACACGATGGCGGCGCCGAAGAGGAGAGCGAGTCGAAGGAGCATTTTGGCAGTTCGGCAGCAACGTCAGGGGGCGATGATTGTACCCTTGCGAGCGGGGCAGGACAGGCCCGTACCCCGCCGCGCAGGGGAAACCCGCGCCATGGCGCCCGCGCGCGTAAAATGACGGCCTCGCGCACCGTCGTTACCGAGAGCACGCTTATGAAGATTCCGTTGCTTGCCGCCGCACTCGTTTCGCAGCTCCTCCTCATCGCGTGCTCGAAAGCGCCGGAAGCGCCGCCGGCCGCCGCGGTTTCACGCGCCGAACCGGTGGCTGCGGCGACGCTCGCGACCGCGGAGCACGCCATCGCCTGGGAGGCGAGCGACGTCGACGCCGCGTTCGCCAAGGCCAAGGCCGAGAGCAAGCCGCTGTTCCTCTATTGGGGCGCGGTGTGGTGCCCGCCGTGCAACGAGGTCAAGGCGAATCTGTTCACGCGTCAGGATTTCATCGCGCGCTCGCGCAACTTCGTGCCGGTCTACCTCGACGGCGATGCCAAGGGCGCGCAAAAGCTGGGCGCCCGCTTCAACGTAAGCGGGTATCCGACGATGGTGCTGTTCACGCCGGAGGGCCATGAAATCACGCGGTTGCCGGGCGAGGTCGAGCCCGACCGGTACATGCAGGTGCTCGCGCTCGGCATGAACGGCGCGCGGCCCGTGAAGGAAACGCTGACGACGGCGCTGGCGACGGGTGCTGCGCATGCGAAGCTGCGGCCGGAAGACTGGCGCATGCTCGCATGGTACTCGTGGGAGACCGACGAGAGCCAGGTGTTGCCGGCGAAGGAGCGGCCCGCGACACTGCAGCGTCTGGCCAAGGCATGCCCCGCCGACCAGCCGCAGCTCGCGACGCGCTTGTCGCTGCAGGCCATGGTCGCCGCGGCGAAGGCAAAGGATGCCAAGCCGCGCAACGACAAGGCGGCGGTCGACCGGCTGTTGCCGCTCCTCGCCGATCCGGCGTTCGTGCGGGAGAATTTCGATGTCTTCGTCTATTACGCGGATGACATCGCGGGCTACGTCACGCTGCCGAAATCCGCCGAACGCGCGCGCCTGGTCGACGCATGGAACGCGGCACTCGAGCGGTCCGCCGCGGACCCGGGGCTGTCGCAGCAGGACCGCTTGACGGCAATGACGGCGCAAGTCGCGCTGGCCAAGCTCGATGCGCCAAAGGGCCCGATGCCCGATGCGCTGCAGAAGCGAATCCGCGACGAGGCCGCGCGCGCCGATCGCGAAACGAGCGATCCGTATGCGCGCCAGGCCGTGATCAGCGATGCCGCGGAACTGCTGGCGGACGCGGGCCTGTTCGCGGAATCCGACGCGCTGCTGACGGCAGAGCTCTCGCGCTCGCATTCGCCGTACTATTTCATGCTGGGGCTTGCGGACAACGCGAAAAAGCGCGGCGACAAGGTCGCGGCGGTCGACTGGGCGGAAAAAGCCTATGCCGCGTCGAAGGGACCGGCGACGCGATTGCAATGGGGATCGAAGTACGTCGCCCTGCTGGTCGAGCTGACGCCGCAGGACGCCGCGCGCATCGAAAAGGCCGCGGCGCAGGTGATCGGCGAGCTCGAGGCCACGCCCGAAACGTTCTACGAGCGCAACCAGCGCGCGCTCGAGCGCGTGGGCAAGAACCTCGCAAAATGGAACAGGGGCAACGCCCACACCGATGCCGTCCGGCGGCTCACCGCCGACATGGCGGGCGTATGCGCGAAAGTGCCGGTCGCAGATCCCGCGCGCGCGACCTGCGATCGCGTTCTGAAGCCAGGCGCGGCGAACGCATAACCCGGGCGCGGCGCGATGCCCTTCGACGACCGGAACGTGCTGGGCGGTGCGCTCGCGCCTTGCTCGACGTCCCCGCGCACAGGCTTCTTTCGCGATGGCTGCTGCAACACGGGGCCCGAGGACACCGGGCTTCATGTCGTGTGCGTGCAGGTGACGGCCGAGTTCCTGGCATTCGCGCGGTCGCGCGGCAACGACCTCGTCACGCCGGCGCCCGAGTTCGGCTTCCCCGGCTTGAAGCCCGGCGACCGCTGGTGCGTGTGCGCAGCGACGTGGCGCGAGGCTTACGAGGCGGGGGCCGCGGCGCCGGTGGTGCTCGCGGCGACGCACGAGGAGACGCTCGCCGTGATTCCGCTGGACGCGTTGCGCGAGCACGCGCTCGACACGCACTGATGCGCGCCGTCCGTTATGACCGGTACGGTCCTCCCGATGTCTTGCACGTCACGGACGTTCCGGATCCGGCGCCCGGCCCGGGCGAAGTAAAACTGCGCGTCCGCGCGGCGAGCCTCAATCCCATCGACGGCAAGGCGCGCGCGGGGCATTTGCGCTGGGCGCCGATGTTTCGCGGACCGCCGCGCGGAACCGGCTGCGATGTCGCGGGCGAGATCGTCGCCGTCGGCAGCGGTGCGTCGCCGCGGCACATGGGCGAGCGCGTGTTCGGCGCGCTTTCGCCGATGGTGCGCGACGGCGCCTTCGCGGAATTCGCGGTGATACCGGCCGGAAGCCTCGCGGCGATCCCCGACGGCGTCGACTTCGCGAGCGCAGCGGCCTTGCCCGTCGCAGGCGGCACCGCATGGCAGGCGCTCGCCGACCGCGTGCGGCTCGCGCCCGGTCAGCGCGTGCTGATCACCGGCGCAGCCGGCGGCGTCGGCCACTTCGCCGTGCAGGTCGCGCGACATCTTGGCGCGCACGTGGTCGGCGTCTGCAGCGCGGCCAATGCGGACTTCGTTTGCGGTTTGGGCGCCGCCGAGGTCGTCGACTATTCCCGCGACGACTTCACCCGACGCGAAGATCGCTTCGACGTCGTGTTCGACGCGGCGTGCGCGTCGACCTTCGGCGCCGCGCGGCAGGTGCTCACCGAAACCGGCTACTACATCAATACCGCTGGCAGTTTCGGCGCCGCGATGAGCACCGCCGTGGGCGGCGTCCGCGCGCGCTTCACGTCGCGGCAGCGGGCGATCGCGTTCGTGCTGAAAACCGGAGGCGCCACGTGGCAGCGGCTGGCGGAGCTTGCCCGGGACGGCGTACTGCGGCCGCACATCGAACGGACGATCTCGCTCGACGAAGCGGCGGATGCGCAGCGGGCGATGGAGACCGGACACAGCCGCGGCAAGGTCGTCGTCGTGCCTTGACGCCTATCGAGGGCGCAATGACCATTCCGCCGATCGTGCCCAGGGGCGACGCACTGCGACGCGCGGTCGCATGGCTCGCCGAGCAGCACGGTTGGAGCGTTGCGCGAATCGAGGAAGCCGCCCGGCGCTTCGACCTCGATCCGCTGGACGAGGAATTCCTGCTGCGCGAGATGCGGCGAGCGCCGGAGCGGTAGAGCCGCAGGCGCGCGTACGTCGCCGGCAGACCGGCCGGACGAATATGTGCCGCGTCAACCGCCTGCGCGTTCGCCTGCGTCGATGTCGACCATCATCTCGCTGGCCAGCGCATCGAGACCGCGCTGCAATTCCTCGTTGGCGAGTGCTGCGGGCACGACCAGAAGCGCCTTCACCTTGAACGTGTGCCCGCCGTCGGCCGCGGCGACGATCTCGGTATGCATCTCCTCGATGCTCACGCCGCGATCCGCGAGGTCGCGCGAAAGGTCGCGAACGATACCGGGGCGATCGGGCCCCTCGAGCTCGAGCGTGACCATCCGCCGGCCGGCCGGCGCAGCGTGCGACGCGGTCTTCGCGATGACGATGCGGAGGCCGGCGGATTCCAGCCCCCCGAGCGCGGCCATCAGCGCGTCGGCTTTCGCGGCGGGGACTTCGAAATGCACCATGCCGGCAAACTGGCCGGCGATGTTGGCCATGCGGCTGCCGGCCCAATTCGCGCCGAATCCTTGCGCGCGCTCGGACAGCTGGCGGACGATGCCCGGACGGTCGGATCCGATCGCGGTGACGACGAGCGATGCGACCTCCGGCTGACGCTCGTCGGTCAGCGACACTGTCCCGCGGACGAGCGGCGCCTTGGTCGCGAAACGCGGATCCTGCGGAAACGCGGGAAGCTCGCCGTGTTGCGCCGCATGGCGAACCACGCGGGCCAGCAGCGCAAGGCCCATCGGCGCGAGCGCACGCTCCCACAACTCGCGCGCGGTCTCGCCTTTGGCGACGAAGCACCAGTCCTGCGCGGCAATGGCCCCCGCGTCCCAGCCATCGGCGAGGTGATACACCGATCCTCCCGCGATCGGATCCCCCTCCATGATCGTCCACTCGACCGCGGCGATCCCGCGATGCCGCGGCAACAGCGAAGGATGGTAGCCGATGCCGCCGAGGCGGGACCGCGCGAGCGCCTCGTTGCTGACCCGCGCATGAGTGTGCGCTGCGACGATGAGATCGGTGCCGTCGGCGATCGCCTCGCCCGGCACGATCTTCGGGTTCTGCAGCACCTGCAGCGGCACGCCAGCGGCCTGCGCCGCCTGCGCGAGCCGGTCGTCCATCGCCGGCACCACGACCTGCGCGATGTCGACGCCGTCCCGGCGCAGCGCCTCGAACGCCGTCGCACCAAAATATCGGGATCCCACCAAAGTGACCTTCATCGAACCTCGCGAGCATCGGTGCGGGCGCCACGTTGTGCGTGGCGACGTGCCGCCCGATCCGGATTGTACGGGAGAGGACCGCTCGACTTCCTTCGTCCCGGAAACTGCGACGCATGGATTCCGAATCCCTCCTGAACGGGCAGGCCGTGTGGCCAACAGGGAGCTCGCGGCGTAGCATCGTTCTCCAGGCGACCTCGCCAGATCGAATGGAAATTCAATGCGGGCAATGCTTCTTCGCTCGCCGCGAACGCCGCTGGTATTGACGGCGCTGCCGGAGCCGCGACCCGGCCGAGGCGAGCTGCTCGTCAAGGTC
>Ga0209048_10000997_pt1 | contig 29705 bp, 30 predicted proteins | sample FrelakmetCRP12CR_FD_187146 | JGI IMG/M metagenome (GOLD analysis project Ga0209048, IMG submission 187146) | Freshwater lake sediment microbial communities from the University of Notre Dame, USA, for methane emissions studies - CRP12 CR (SPAdes)... | ecosystem: Environmental > Aquatic >... | reverse complement strand
GGCAGCGAACGCAGTGAGCGTGGGGGTTGTTCAAGCGCCGCCGGGCCGTCCCAAGGCGCGAATAGCTCCCCCTCGGGGGGCAGCGAACGCAGTGAGCGTGGGGGTTGTTCAAGCGCCGCCGGGCCGTCCCAAGGCGCGAATAGCTCCCCCTCGGGGGGCAGCGCAGCGGCGACAGCCGCAAGCGTGGGGGCCCCTATTCGCGTGAACCACGACGACCTCGACGTGATCGTTGCGGGCGCCGGCCTGGTGGGCCTGGCACTCGCGCCTGCGTTGTCGCGTGCCGGGCTCAAGGTTGCGCTGGTCGACCGGGCGCCGGTCGCGGCGCCCGAGTTCGACGCCGATTCGTGGGACGCGCGCGTGTATGCGATCAGCCCCGGCAGCGCGACGTTTCTGCGCTCCATCGGCGCGTGGCAGATGCTTGAGGCGGATCGCATCGCACCGGTCGAAGCCATGCGGGTGGCAGGCGACGCCGGCGCGAGCATCGAATTCTCCGCCTACGAATTGGCCGAACGCGCGCTCGCATGGATCGTCGAGGAACGCGCATTGCGTGCGGCGCTGCTGCCGCTCGTGTTCGAGGCCGGCGTGGAAGTCGTGGGCGGCGCCACGATGACGTCGCTCGACTGGACTCCCGACGCGGCGGTGCTCACGCTCACCGAATCCGGCGGATCGCCGCGGGTGCTGTCGGCGAAGCTTATCGCGGGTGCCGACGGCGCGCGATCATGGGTACGGCGCGCGGCCGGCTTGCGCCACGAGCCCCGGCCCTATGGCCAGACCGCGGTGGTGGCCAACTTTGCATGTGAACGCGCGCATCACGGAGTTGCAAGACAATGGTTCCGCACCGACGGCAGCGTGCTTGCCTGGTTGCCGCTGCCCGGCCGCCGCATGTCGATGGTATGGTCCGCTCCCGACGCGCTGGCGACGCAACTCAGGACGCTGGAGGGCGCCGCTCTCGCGGTGCGCGTCGCCGAGGCCGGAGGACGCGCATTGGGCGCGCTTGCGCCCATCACCGATGCCGCGTCCTTCCCGCTGGCATTTCTCAAGCTTCCGACAACCATTGCGCACCGACTGGCGCTGGTGGGAGATGCCGCCCACGCGGTTCATCCGCTGGCGGGGCAAGGCGTCAATCTCGGATTCGGCGACGTCGACGTGCTGGCCAGGGTCATGTCCGAGCGCGGACCGGCGAGCGACCCGGGCTCGCAGGTGCTTCTCGAGCGGTTTGCCAGGCGCCGCGCCGAGCCCGTGCTGGCCATGCAGACCGTCACCGACGGGTTGGTCCGGTTGTTCGGCCCGAACCGCCCCTGGCTCCGGATGTTGCGCAACGCCGGGCTGACTGCCGTCGATCGGCTCCCCGTCCTCAAGCGAGCGCTCGCGCAACCCGCTTTGCATTAGGATGTCCAAGCTCTGCTTGCAAATCCGGCTTACCATTGGAGATTCCATGATTTACATGACTTTTTTCCTGCTTCGAACGCGAATCGCGGCCGCCTTCGCGATGGCGGTCCTGGCGTTTGCATGGGCTGCCGTACCGGTCCTGGCGGCGACGTCGAACGATGCGGTCACCGCAACTCCGCCGGAGGCCGCCGGGATCAGGAAGCAACTCGAGCTCAAGTTCCCTGGCGCGGAAGTCGGGGTCATTGCGAAGAGTCCGTATTTCGGCCTGTTCGAGGTGCAATTCGACCATCAGCTGATCTATACCGACGCCAAGGCGAAGTACATCCTCGTCGGATCGGTCTATGACGTTGAGGGCAAGGTCAATCTGACCGAGCAGCGGATGCGCAAGCTCAACCGCGTCGATGTCGCGAGCCTGCCGCTCGACTTGGCCTTCAAGCGGGTCAAGGGCACCGGCGAGCGCAAGCTGATCGTGTTCTCCGACGCCGATTGCCCTTTCTGCGCCAAGCTCGAGAACGAACTCAAGACGGTCGACAACGTCACGATTTACACGTTCCTGTTCCCGATCGACCAGTTGCACCCGGATTCGGCGCGCAAGTCCAGGATGATCTGGTGTGCGGCCGACCGGGTTAAGGCCTGGGACGCATTCTTTGCCAGCGGCTCGTTGCCCAACAACACCGGCGAATGCGACAACCCGCTGGAAAGGACACACGCGCTGGGCGAGAAGTTGCGGGTGCAGGCCACGCCCACGCTGATCTTCGCCGATGGCTCGGTGGTCCCGGGCGCCATTCCGACGGAGCAGTTGGAAGTGGAATTCAGGAACGCTGCGGCCGACACGAAGAAGCCGGCCGCTGCAAACAAGTAACCGCTGCACCGCTCAATGGCTGGCGCCTTGCCCGCGCCGGTCGGCAAATTCAAGGGGACGCACGATGGCCATCCTGGATTTCATCAAGAAACAATTCATCGACATCATCGAGTGGACCGATGATTCGCGCGACACGCTGTCCTACCGGTTTCCGGACGAGGACAAGGAAATCAAGAACGGCGCGCAGCTCATCGTGCGCGAGTCCCAGGCGGCGCAGTTCGTGTATCTGGGGCAGTTCGGCGACACGTTCGGTCCCGGCAAGTATTCGCTGACCACCGACAACATCCCGGTCCTGACCAACCTCAAGAGCTGGAAATATGCCCTCGAAAGCCCGTTCAAAGCCGATGTGTACTACGTGGTCACGCGTCTTTTCACCGGCAACAAGTGGGGCACGTCCAATCCGGTGATGATGCGCGACACCGACTTCGGCGTGGTCCGGCTGCGTGCCTACGGAACCTATGATTTCCGCATCGTCGACGTCAAGAAGTTCCTGAAGGAAGTGGCGGGCACGGACGACCATTTCCGCCTCGACGAGTTCAATGACACGATGCGCTCGCGCATTGTCAGCGTGTTCACCGAGGCGCTGGCGAGCTCGAAGATCCCCGCGCTCGACGTGGCCTCGCGGTACGCTGAATTGGGAGGGGCGCTGCTGCCGCTCATCAATCCGGCGATCGGCGAGAAGTACGGTCTCGAAATGACGACGTTCCTGGTCGAGAACGTCTCCGTGCCGCCGGAAGTGGAACAGGCGATCGACAAGCGCTCGAGCATGGCGGCGGTCGGCAATCTCAACGATTACGTCAAATTCCAGATGGCGCAGGGCATGGGGCAGGGAAGCGGAGGCGGCGGCATCGGCGGCGCCGGCGCCGAACTCGCCATGGGCATGGCCATGGCGCAGCAGATGATGAACCAGACCGGAGGCCTGATGGCGCAGGCCACGCCCGGAATTCCGGCCCCGGCGGCGCCGAATGGTGCCCCCGCACCCGAGCTCATGACTCCGGCACAAGTAGCGCAGATGCTCGGGGTCGCCGAGTCCGACGTCATGGCCAGTCTCGATGCAGGGGATCTCAAGGGACGCAAGATCGGCACCCAGTGGCGCGTGACCCGCGCCGCGGTCGACGCCTTCCTCAAGGGTTGACGATGGTGCAGCAGTGCGCGGCTCGGCGCGCCGCGCCGGCGGCATTGCCCTATCCACGGCGATGAGCGAAACCGCGGCGATTTCCAAGTTCGCGTGCCCTGCTTGCGGCGGGCAGGCGGTATGGAATCCGGCCAGGCAGAAGCTGATCTGCCCGTTCTGCGGTACCGAGTCCCCCGCCAAGCTGGACGTCACCCCCGGCGGCATCGAAGAGCATGACCTCGCCGCCGCGCTGCGCGGCTTGGGCGACGATGCCCTCGGCTGGAAGGCGGAAGTGCGGCAGGTCAAGTGCCAGAGCTGCAACGCCATTTCCGTTTTTGATCCGAAGCGCCAGGCGCAGAACTGCGAATTCTGCGGCTCGGCGCAACTCGTCGCCTACGACGAAACCAGGCCCGCGTTCCGGCCCGAGAGCGTGCTGCCGTTCGTGGTCAGCGAGTCCTCTGCGCGCGACCGCATCAGGCAGTGGTACGGCAAGCTGTGGCTGGCCCCGGGCGCGCTCAAGCGCCGCGCGTTGACCGACACCGTGAAGGGGCTGTACCTGCCGTATTGGACCTTTGACGCGCAGGTGGACGCACAATGGACTGCAGAGGCCGGCCACTACTACTACACGACCGAGGTCTATACCGAGAATGGACGGCAGCAGACGCGGCAGGTGCAGAACGTGCGCTGGGAACCCGCGGCCGGGCAGGTGGCGCATTTCTTCGACGATGATCTCGTGTGCGCGTCGGTGGGCGTGCACCCCGCGTTGCTGCGCGGCATCGAGCCGTTTCCGACGGCCACGCTCAAACCGTACGACCCGGGCTTCGTGACCGGCTGGGTGGTCGAGCGCTACCAGATCGACCTGGCCAGCGCCGCGCGGGCCTCGCGGGCAGCCATGGAGAGCAAGATGCAGGCGATGTGCGCACAGCAAGTGCCGGGCGACACCTATCGCAACCTCAATGTGCGCATGGCGCATTCGCAGCAAACCTTCAAACACATCCTTGCGCCCGTCTGGCTCATGACCTACACGTTCGGCGCCAGGAGCTTCCAGTGCGTGCAGAACGGCGTGACGGGCGCGATCCAGGGCGAATATCCGAAGAGCCCGTGGAAGATCGCGCTCATCGTCCTCGCGATCTTCATCGGCATCGTGATCGTCATGTCCGTCGGCGGCCGCCATTGATCCCGTCGTTGACCCGCAAAGGCCCGCACCCCGGCCTCGCGCCTTATGCCCGCTGGCTGGTGGCGGGGCGCTGCCCGGATCTGTCGACGCTCAACGGCCTCGCGCGCGAACGGGGACTGGGGCTGCCCGACGGCCGGCCGCTGGCTTTCGTAGTCCTTCGCTCGCGGCTGCGCGCACTCGACTACGAACGTGCGGTTGCCGGACGCGGCGAGATCGCGACGCGCGAGGGCAACCTGCACGATGCGTTCAATGCGCTGGCGTGGCTTCGGTTTCCGCGGGCCAAGGCGGCACTCAACGCCGTGCATGTGCAGTCTGCCGTCGCCGCGACGGGAAACGCGCGCAATCGCGCCCGCGATGCGGCAACGCTTCTCGACGAATCCGGTTTGCTGCTCTGTTGCATCGACCCCGGCCTGGTCGCGCTGCTGCGTGCCCGTGCCTGGCGTGATTTGTTCTGGTCGCGCCGTGACGATGTGGCGCGTGGAATGCAGCCGTGGGTCCTCGGGCACGGATTGGCGGAAAAGCTCCTGAAGCCGTACCGCGCGCTCACTGCCAGCGTTCTGATCATCGGTGTGGCGCCCGTCCCGGCAATCACGGAAGGGAAGGGCGCCGCGGCGGACGCCACGGATGAGGACGCGGTGGACGCCACGGCGGCGGCGATGATTGCGGCGCCCGGCTTCGGCCCGGACCTCCTGACGCCGCTGCCCGTCGCAGCGTTGCCCGGCTGGGATACCGAGGACAGCGGCCCCGGCCTGTGCGACGACCTTAGCGTGTTCCGCCCTCCCGTGTTACGCTGAATTCCATGCGTGCCCGGTCTCTGGCCATCGTTCTGGCGCTCATCGGCATCGCTTTCGCTGCATTCGTCGAATATGGCACCGTGCGCGCAGCCGATGTCGAGCGCTCGTTCGCGTTGTTCGTCTTCGAAGCCGGACCGTGGGCGGTGATGCTCGTCCTGGCCCTCCTGTCCCCGTGGGCGCGGACGTTGGCGGCCATGGCCGTCATCATGCTGGCACTCGACGTCTATGCTTACTACGCCGTCTTCGTCCTGGCGCACGGGGAGGCGTCGGCGGTCATCTACCTGTACAAACCGTTCTACGGCCTTGCGCTGGTCGGCGCAGGCGTGCTCGCCGGCGTTCTCATGGCGCGCGCGGGCGCGCCCAGGGGTTAGCGCAGATGCGCGCGGCGATTGTCACCGGGGTGTCGCGGGGATTGGGCGAGGCGCTTGCCCATGCGCTGCTCGCGCGCGGCTACTTCGTCATGGGCATTGGCCGCGCCAGCGGTGCGCGGCTGGCCGGACCGCATTACCGGTTCGTGCACGCGGAGTTGGCGCAGGCGACCCGCATCGATGACGTGCTGGCAGCGCCGTTCGCCGACCTGGCAGCGCGGCGCCCCGACTACGTCTGCCTCATCAACAACGCCGCCGTCGGTACGCCGCTGGGCATCCATGGCAGGATGGCGTCCGGCGACATCGCGGCATCGCTTGCCGTCAACCTGGCTGCGCCCGCCGCGCTGTGCAATCTCTTTTGCCGCGTCTTTGCCGACGATTCGATCGAACGCCGGATCATCAACGTGTCATCGGGGGCTGCGAGCAACGCGATGCCGGCGATGTCCGGCTACTGCGTCGCCAAGGCGGGCCTGGAAATGCTGACGCGCGTGCTCGCGGCGGAAAAGCAGGGCGAACGCTTCCGCGCCATCACGATTCGCCCGGGCATCATCGACACCGGCATGCAGGAGCAGATGCGATCACAGCCTTCGGACGTGCTGCCCGGCGTGGCGCTGTTCGAGGGTTTCCACAAGGGCGGGCAGCTCGTTCCGCCAGACACCACGGCAAGCGTGATCGTCGAGAAGCTCGTCGTCGCCCCGGTCGAGCACGGCCGGACCTACACGTATCAGGAACTCGCCGCCTGAAGCTCCGCCAGTCGGGGTAAGAAATCGGCGGGCGTCGCCAGCAACTTTTCCGCGCCGGCCTCCTCCAGTTCCGAGCGGGAGCCGTATCCCCACAGCACGCCCATCGTGCGGACACCATTGCGCTGCGCCGCATGCATGTCGTGCCTGCGGTCGCCGATCATCAGACAATGGCTGCCATCCAGGTTTTCATGGGCGAGCAGGTAGGTGACAAGGTCGGCCTTGTCGTCGAGCCCGCCGTCCAGCGGCGTACCGTAGATGCCGGTCAGGAATCCTGCGAGTCCGAAGTGCGCGACGATCTTCTCGGCATAGATCTGGGGCTTGGTCGTGCACAGCAACACGCGCGGGCTGACCAGCGCGGCGGCGGCCAGCATGTCGGGCACGCCGGCGTAGACCGCATTCTCCTGCCATCCCAAATCCGCATACCGCTCGCGGTAGAGCGCCAGCGCCTGTTCCGTGGTCGCCGCGTCCGCATTGCCGATGAACCGCGGCAGGGTCTCGCGCAGAGGCGGCCCGACGCACGCGCGCATGGCCGCGGTGCCGGGGTCCGGCACATTCATGCGCGCCAGCGCGTACCGGATGCAGTTGGCAATGCCTTCGAAGTTGTCGGTGAGCGTGCCGTCGAGGTCGAAGAGTATGGTGGGCGCGGCTGCGCCCCTCCCTTCAGCGCTGGCCACGATTGAGCAGGATGCGGTAATCGATGATCGCGCCCTCGCGGCCCGCCTCCCACATCAGGCAATACTCCTGCGCAAGCAGCGGCCGGAACACGTCGTCGTCCGCAGTGACGCTGTCGCGCGAGACCGGCATGATCACGGTCTTTCCCTGGTGATAATGAATGTTGAAGGCAACCGGCCGCTGCGCGTCGAAGCGGTAGCTCAGCCGGTCGCCGGGCGCCAGATGCACGCATTCCTCGTGCAATTCAAAAGGGTTGATGCGTTGGCCCGTGACTTCCCGCGGGGTGCCTGGCCGAATCGTCTCGCCTGCGCACGCGGACACCGCGACGGCGAGGGCGCAGCAACAGCAGGCGCGGCGCGCCGCGTTCCACCGCGCCCTCATTGCGGTTCCCGGCGCACGAAGCGGAGCTTGCGGCGCAGGATGCGCCAGTCATCGGCCAGCATCGCCAGCCGGACGTGGTCGCGCCAGCGGCCGCCGATCTTCACGTAGCGGCGGGAATAACCCTCGCGGGTGAAGCCCATGCGCACCGCAAGGGCCAGCGAGCGGGCATTGGTCGGCTGGATGTTCACTTCCACGCGGTGCAGCTTCAGCTGCCGAAAGGCGATGTCGAGGGCCGCCGCGAGCCCTTCGGACATGAGCCCCGTCCCGGCGTGCGGCGCGAACGCAAAATAGCCGAGAAACGCGCTCTGGAAGGCGCCGCGCACGATTTCGGAAAAATTGTAGACGCCGACCAAGGCGTCGTCATCCCGGCGCAGCACGAGGTATCCGGCGTGTGTGGGCTGCTTGCTCCGGGCGGCATATCTTTGCACGAACCCGGCAAAACGTGCAGGCGTCGCAGGAGCGGTGGTCCAGCCGCGATGCAGTGCAACGCTTGACCGAACCGCAGCACGGAAAACCCCCGCATCGGACAGGCGGGGCGGCCGCAGGTAGACATTGACACCGGTAATTGTGGCGGCGGGCGCGCGCTTGGGCATAATCGACAGTTTACGTTACCGGTCAGGGCAATTTTCCATGGCGGCATGGGTGGAAGGGCGGGTCGCAGGCAAGCGGCACTGGACGCAGAGTCTATTTTCACTGCAGGTGGACGCACCGGACGTGACGTTCACCGCCGGGCAGTTCGGGCGCCTGGCGCTGCCCGCTCCCCCCGGCGAAAAGGATCCCATGCTGGGGCGGCCCTATTCGTTCGTCAACCCGCCGCAACGGCAGCCGCACGAGTTCTATTTCATCGTCCTGCCCGGCGGCCCCCTGACACCGAGACTCGCCGCGCTGAACATCGGCGACCCGGTCTGGCTCGCTCCCCGGGCCAACGGCTTTTTTTCCATCAGTGAAGTGGCGGAGGCCGATGTGCTGTGGTGCCTGTCGACCGGCACCGGCATCGGACCTTTCCTGTCCATGCTGCGCACGGACGACCCCTGGGCGAAATTCGACCGGATCGTGCTCGTGCATGCCGTGCGCCACGCGGAGGAGCTCACCTATCGCGATGAAATCGCTGAAATCGGCGGAGCGCGCTCCGGGGCGTTTTCGTTCGTTCCCATCGTCAGCCGGGAATTGCATCAAGGCGCACTTGCCGGACGCATACCCGCCGCGATCGCCGACGGCAGGCTGGAAGCGAGGACCGGGACTGCGCTGTCCGCCGCAAACTCCCACGTCATGCTGTGCGGCAATCCGGCCATGGTCGAGGACACGCAGAAGCTGCTCGAGACGCGCGGGATGCGGCGGCACCGGCGGAAGGAACCGGGGCATGTGACGGTCGAGACCTATTGGTGATATTGCGTCGCGGCGGCGAACGATTGCCATTTTTTCCAGGGCACGCGCCGCGGCGCAATATCTATCCTCGTTGAAGAGGTCGCGCGTGCGCGCGACCCTTAACGAGGATTGTTTGAGGCTAGCGGCGCGACGTGCTTCTGGCATTGCCCGCGTGTCAGGCTGTAGACGTGCTCCGTGCACAATTCGCCTTTGCACAGCGTTTCCTGCATGCGATCGAGGCGCATGCCGACGCGTTCCAGCAGTCGGATCGACGGCATGTTGCGAGCATCGGTAATGCCTTCGATGATTTCGACGTCTGCCCAAGCGAAGAGCAGCGCGAGTGCCGCCATCACGGCCTCCGAGCCCATCCCCCGTCGCTGCGCCGCGGGCGCCATCGAAAAGCCAATTTCCGCGACCCCGGTGCGATTCGGGTCGAGGCCTATGCCGATGTCGCCGACGAGCACGCCGGTCGACTTCTCGGCCACCGCGATCTGGAACCATTCTCCAGGGACACCGATCTGCGCCACCGCCATTCTTGCGATGAACGCCGCGGCGCCGGCATCATCCATCGTTGACCAGCCCTGATAGCGGCCCACTTCGGAATCGCGGCGATAGGATTGAAACGGGGCGAGGTCTCCGGCCGCAAATCGCCGCAGCACGAGTCGATCGGTCGCGCGCGGCAGCGCGTCGTCGCTCAATCGGCCAGCGTACGCGTCACGACTTCGGTCGCGTCCGGCGACAGGCCCGGCGCCGCGGCGATCCGTTGCAGCGCGGCCTGCATCAATCCGCGGCGTGGCTCGGGGAAGCGTTTCCACAGGCTGAATGCGCCTGCGATGGCTGCCGCCAGCTGCGGGTTGGTCGAATCGAGCGCCAGGACCTCGTCCGCGGCAAACGCATATCCGGCGCCGTCGCGGTCGTGGAACCGCGCAAAATTGTGCAAGGTGAATGCGCCGACGAGAGAGCGCACGCGATTGGGGTTCTTCGCGTTGAAGCGGGGATGCGCAAGCAGGCGCTTCACCCGGGCGAGCGTATCCCGGCGCGCCGAGGTGGCCTCGAGCGCAAACCACTTGTCGAGCACGAGGGGCTCGTCGCGCCACCGCGCTTCGAATCGTTCGAACAGCGAAGCGCGTTCGGCGCTGTCGCCGTCCTTCAGCGCGGCCAGGACGGCCACGGCATCGGTCATGTTGTCGGCTGTGTCGAAGCGCGCGACGGCCATTGCGCGTGCCCTGTCGTCATCGGCGGCGCACAGGTAGTGGAGGCAGGTGTTGGCCAACCTGCGCGCGCCCATCTGTTCCGGTGTCGGCGCGTAGGGCGCGGATAGGCGGTTGCGGGCGTAGGTGTCCGCGAATTCCTGGCGCAGCGCGCGGGCCAGGCCGCTCATCAGGTAACGGCGCGCGGCGTCGATGCCATCGACGTCGATCGTCTCCACCAGCGCAGCGACATAGGCGGCATCCGGGAGCATCAACGCGAGCGCGATGAGCGCCGGGTCACTGTCACGATCGGACAGGAGCGAGCGGACGACCTGCACCAGCGTTGGCGGCACGACGAGTGCGCGCCCGCGGCGGTGGTCGTCGGCCAGTGCCAGCATCGCGCGGGCGAAACTGCGCTGCGCCGCGTCCCAGCGATTGACCGGGTCGCTGTCGTGAGCGGCGAGGAAGGCGAGTTCGGCATCGGTGAGGTCGATCTCGATGGCGACCGGGGCGGAAAAGCCCCGCAGCAGCGACGGCACCGGCCTGGCCGGAACATCGATGAACCGAAAACATTGCGACTGCTGCTGCAAGTGGAGCACCCGGGTTCCGCCACCCGGTTCCGACTCGCCGTCCATCCGGAGCGGGATGTCGCGTCCATCGGGTCCGACGAGGCCGATCGCAATGGGAATGTGCAGCGGAAGTTTCGACGGTTGCCCGGGCGTTGCCGGCGTGCGCTGGATGAACTCGAGCGTACAGGTCGAATGCGCCGCATCGAACGTGGCCTTGGCGGTGACCACGGGCGTCCCCGCCTGGCTGTACCAGCGCCGGAATTGGGTGAAGTCGACGCCTGACGCGTCCTGCATGGCCTGGACGAAATCGTCGCAGGTCACGGCTTGCCCGTCGTGGCGATGGAAGTACAGGTCGAGCCCGCGCCGGAACCGCTCGGGGCCGAGCAGCGTGTGCTGCATGCGGATCACTTCGGCGCCCTTCTCGTACACGGTCGCCGAGTAGAAGTTGTTGATTTCAAGATATTCGTCCGGACGCACGTTGTGCGCCATCGGTCCCGCGTCTTCCGGAAATTGTTCCCGCCGCAGGTACTCGACCGCGCCGATGCGCTCGACCGCGCGCGAATTGAGGTCGCTCGAGAATTCCTGGTCGCGGAAAACGGTGAGCCCCTCCTTCAGCGACAGCTGGAACCAGTCGCGGCAGGTCACGCGATTGCCGGTCCAGTTGTGGAAATATTCATGGCCGACGACGCCTTCGATCGCGGCGAAGTCGTCGTCGGTCGCGGTGGACGGGTCGGCCAGCACCAGCCGGCTGTTGAAGATGTTGAGACCCTTGTTCTCCATCGCCCCCATGTTGAAATCGTCGGCACAGAAGATCATGAACGTGTCGAGATCGTATTCGAGCCCGAAGCGCTCTTCGTCCCACTGGAAGGACCGCTTGAGCGACGCCATCGCGTGGTGACAGCGCGGCAGATTCCGCGGCGTGGAGAATATCCTGAGCGCGATGTGCCGGCCCGACATCGACGTGAACGTGTCCTCGAGCGCGGCTAAGTCTCCCGCAACCAGCGCAAAAAGGTACGACGGTTTCGGGAACGGGTCGTGCCAGGTCGCGAAGTGTCGCCCGTGGTCGAGCGCGCCCTGGGCCACCAGGTTGCCGTTCGAGAGCAGCACCGGATATCGGGCGCGATCCGCGCGGATCGTCACCGTGTAGCGCGCCAGGACGTCGGGGCGGTCCGGAAAATAGGTGATCCGTCGAAAGCCCTCAGGTTCACATTGCGTGCAGAACACGCCGGAGGAAAGGTACAGCCCTTCCAGCGCGGCATTCGTTTCCGGCGCGAGGGTGGAATGCACGACCAGCGCGCCGGACGCCGGCGCATCGCTTACCGTGAGCGAGCGCTCGCCCAGTTGCAGTCGGCCGCTCTCCAGCAGCTGGCCATCCAGTTCGACCCGGACATCCTGCTGCTGCTCGCCATCGAGCACCAGCGGGGAGAAGGCGTCCTCGGGCGCGGCCTCGGGATTGCGCCGGAAGGCGAGCCTTGCCGCCACGCGCGTCGCAGCCGCGTCCAGGTCGAATGTCAGATCCAGCGTGTCCACCAGAAAGGCCGGCGGGCGATAGTCGAGACGGCGCCTGATCATTGCGCCGCCTTCGCGTGGCAACATGGTCGGTGGCCGTCGAAAGTGCTAGTCCCGAAGACCTATTTCACGTCGAGCAATTCGACATCGAAAATGAGCGTCGCGTTGGGGGGGATGACGCCACCCGCGCCGCGCGCGCCATAGCCCAGGTCGGGCGGAATGATCAGCGTGCGCTGACCGCCGACCTTCATGCCCACCACGCCCTGGTCCCAGCCCTTGATCACCCGCCCACCACCCAACGGAAATTCGAATGACTTGCCGGAATCACGCGAACTGTCGAACTTGGCTCCCTTGCCGTCGGGTTTCGCCGGGTCATATAACCACCCAGTGTAATGAACAACGGCAATCTTTCCGGCAACGGCTTCGACTCCACTTCCCTGTTTTACATCGATTTTTTGCAAATCCTTGGGCATGGCATCCAACTTGCTTACTCCTTGGGCAGGCGTGGGTGGGGCGGCAGTTTGGGCCTTGGCGGTGGGTATCGCTGACGCCCCCAGCGCAAAGACTGCCAATGCCGCAACGACGCTGGCGATTCGCCAGAAAGCGACGGGCACGGAATGACCGGGTAACGCGACATGACGCAACATGATCAGACCTTTGGCGAAAGATTGGCTGAAAACTCGACGCGGCACCATGCAACCGCCTGCGCGATGCAACGAATTGTAGCCGACGACTCTCCACGTTTTGCGCCGGCGGGAGTTTTGGAATATAAATGCCGGTTCGGCTGCCGGATCATACGCAAATTCCCCCGGCGCGGGTGACCGGGCCGGCTGAACATCTTTCCGGCAAACACGCAAGGACGCTTCGCTTCTCACCATGTTCGGTTTCTTGACCTCCGGAACCAAGGAAGCCGTCGATCCGCTGGCCTCGCCCAGGTCGGTCGCGGCCTGGCTGCGGCAATTGCCCGCGCTCGATGTCATCGGTCGTCAGCATGAGGTCATGCGGGCCTTCGACGCGATGAAGGCGTCGCGCAAGCCATGCGACATCGCACGCATTCAGGCGATCGAATACCTGGACGCTGCGCTGGGTGCGGACCGCCGCCAGCTCACGAAGCAATTCGTCGAAAACTACGACAGCGCGCCCAAACTCGCCGAGCGGATCTGGCAGTCGATCTACGATCTTTCGCAGGGCTTCATCTACGCGTACCAGACTGCGCTCGAGGAAGCACTGCAGCAAGCCGGCAACGCGCGCTGGAAGCCGCTGGCGCCGCTGCTGTTCGCGCGTCTCACGCATTATTTCGGCACCGACGCCAAGCTGCGCGTGTTCCGCTTTGAACGCTGGATCCCCGGCAAATGGGTGGAACTGCACCGCACGTACCTGCGCGCGGCCGAACTCGGACTTGATCGCGTGCCTGCCTCCCTGGCCAGCGGCGGCCAGAGCACCACGCCGTGGACCACGGAGCAGGAATACCTCTATGTGCTCCTGATCCACCAGCTCAACACTGGCAACATGTCCCCGCCGCAGCTCGATTGGGCGACGTCCCAATTGCGGGCGTGGAGCCGGCGCCTGCAGATCGATGCGGTGCCGCGCTCGCTCGAAGGTTTCTTTGTCGATGTCGCCGGACGGTCGGGGCTGGGCCGGCGGACGGGCAATGATTCGGGTTCGATGCTGCGCTACCTCGACACGACGCCGTTGACGGAGCAGCTCGACCGCGCCATCGCCGCGCTGCGCCAGGCCGAGGGCACCGACCAGGGACCCGCTACGCAGATCAACCAGCAGCGCATTGCGATCCTCGAAAAGGTCGCTCCGGCGCTGGCACCCAACCTCAACGCGGAAATGCGCAGGGATCGCCGCGTTGAATGTGCCGTCACGGCCAAGGTGCGCATCGGACTGTCCCGGATTTGCCAGGAGCTCACGCACAAGGACAACGGTATCGCCCTCGCGGAGGCCGGCGGCTCGCACGAGCAGATCGAGGTCTATGCGGTCGCCGACGGTTCGCGTGCCAAGAGGCACGTTCCCGACGAGCACGACTCGCTCGCGATGAGCCTTTCCTCGTTCTCCGACCCGATGTGGCAGGTCAGGGATCGCAGCGTCGCCGGCCTGCGCATCGCGGCGTCCGGCGGAATCGGCCAGAGCCTCGCGCTGGGTGCGCTCGTCGCGGTCCGCCAATCCGACGTGAGCGACTGGGTGTTGGGCGTCGTGCGCCGCATGAGCAAGGTCAGCACCGAAGAGGTCGAGGCCGGCATGTCGATCATCGCCGATCGCCTGGTCCCGGTGACGCTGCATGCGGTGCGCCAGCCCAAGGACGACATGGGTTTCATCGTCGACGGCATCGATATCTCGACCATGGGCGCGCGCTTCCATGGCCTGTACCTGCCGCCGCCATCGCGACCGGACAAGCCGCTTTCCGTGAAGACGCTGATCATCCCGACGCAGGAATACAGCGAGGGGCGCAACGTCATCCTCACCACCGGCCGCTCCGTCTATACCGTTGCGCTGCGGCATCTGGTCGAGCAGCGCGCCGAATGGAGTTGGGCCGCCATCCAGATCGTCGAGAAACGAAGCCGGGTCTAGCGGGCGAGAGTTCCCGCGAGCCACGTTCGTGGTTCGCACGAAACATTCGCCCTGGACTTGCTTCCACGAAAGGTTCGGGAGCGGACCTTCGCCTCTTCTTGCCAAGCGTGGATTCGCAATTTGCCATCGCGTCCGATGAGTCGGCCCGGTGGTACCAAACGTCAATTCACCAGATCCAGGAGGCGTCCGCCTCCGCGCCCATTGGCTTCCAGATCCATTCCGAAGGATAGTCGACGAGAGCTTTCCGGTCGCGGCATGCACTGCCCGGACAAGGTTTGGCGTGTCCGCAGACGAGCAATGGAAAGGCGCGCCGGGTGCGCGCCCGCGCGTGCCGAACAGAATCACCACTGCTGCGCCGCCATCGCTTTCCTTCGGCACCGAAAGACGCACCAAAGTCCAAAAGTCGACTGCGCCGCCATCGACTTCGCTGAAGCGCACTCCCGAGGACATCGTTTGCAAATGGCGAATCGGTGTCTCGCCATACGCCGTACCCTTCAGTTCGCCTACAGGGTTCTGATGCCGCGCGTTTTGCCCAGGAGACGCGTTCGTTTGTGCCGGCAATGGTGTAGAGTTGTGCAAGCGCCGTTCGGCCCCTGCCGCTACGCAGCAGCGCATGGCAGCGTCAGCCGGACGCGCATCTACCCAGCCGGTATCCGACCCTCCAGATGCCCCCGCCGCAGCCCACGCCGATCCGGCGGTCGATCGCGCCGCAGTTTCTGCGTTACTCCGGCGCCGGGGTGGTTGGCACGGCGCTGCAATATGCCGTGCTGATACTGCTCGTGGAGTTTGTCGGTCTCGGCGCCGTGGCCGCTTCGAACGTGGGGGCCATTCTCGGCGCGGTAGTCAACTACCGGCTCAACCATCGCTATACCTTCGCGAGCCAAAAGGCGCATGGACATGCGCTCCCGCGCTTCGCGCTGATCTCCGCCGCAGGCCTTGTCCTCAACACAATTGCCCTCTCGGGGCTGCTTGCGTTCGTGGGGCCGCATTACCTCGTTGCTCAGGTCGCCGTGACGGCTGTCGTGCTCGTGGCGGGGTTCCTCGCGAACCGGGTATGGACGTTCTGAGCCAGGCCAAGGTGCAGCCTTTATGCTCATCCCGGCGTCAGCGCGGCAAATGCCGGCGTCGGGCGAACCCTTGAGTTCTACAATGGCCGACGCCCGCACACCGCGCCCGGCGACCGAACCGCAGACGAGGCATTCTTCACCCAACAAAACGTGAAGATCGCGGCTTCAAACGAGATCCGGATTCCCCTTGCCACCGGCACGGCAAGAGCCTCCAATGCAGGGTATTCACTTACGAAACGAGGAAACCTGCCTCAACCAACCGAGCCACCTCGATGATGCTGTCAATAATAATTCCGGTCTACAACGAACAAGAAAATATCCTGCCGATGCACGAACGCGTGAGTGCCGCGCTGGAGCGGGTGGCCACCGACTACGAAGTCATCTTCGTGAACGACGGGAGCACCGATGCGACGGAACTTCACCTGAAGACGGTTGCGGCCAAGGATCCAAGGTACAAGGTGGTCACCTTCCAGCGCAATTTCGGACAGACCGCCGCAATGATGGCGGGGATCGACTTTGCCCGCGGGGACGTCATTATCCCGCTGGATGGGGACTTGCAGAACGACCCCGCGGACATTCCGAGACTCCTGGACAAACTTGCAGAGGGTTACGATGTCGTGTCGGGTTGGCGTCTCCACCGGATGGATGCTGCGCTGACGCGAAACCTTCCGTCGAAAGTAGCAAACTGGCTTATATCGAAGATTTCCGGTGTTCCGTTGCACGACTACGGTTGTTCACTTAAGGCCTACCGGAAGCACGTTGTCAAGGGTGTGAAGCTGTACGGCGAAATGCACAGGTTCATCCCGATCTACGCCAGTTGGCAGGGCGGCAAAGTCACAGAAATTCCAGTTAGCCATTTTCCGCGCGTCCGGGGCCGCTCCAATTATGGTTTGGAGCGAACCATCAAAGTGGTTCTCGACCTCATCGTCGTGAAGTTCCTCGCCAGCTACGCCAACAAGCCGATCTACATATTCGGCGGATTCGGGCTTATCAGCTTGGCAATCTCCTTCGTCGCCGGAATGTCGGCCTTGTATCTCAAGTTCTTCGAAAATGTGTCCTTCATCCTGACCCCGCTGCCATTGCTGGTGGCCCTCTCATTCATAACGGGAATCATGTGCATCCTGATGGGCCTGATTGCCGAGATCATCATGCGCACGTATTACGAGTCACAGGACAAGCACGTGTACTTGGTGAAAGAAACGATCAACGTACAGAAGGACGAGTAAGGATGTGCGGCATTGCAGGCTTCATTGGCCCGGGAGACGAAAACGACTTGCTGGCGATGAGCAACGCAATGGAGCACCGCGGTCCGGACGGGTCCGGTACCTATGCCGATGGGCCGGCGCGAGTGTTCCTGGCGCATCGACGCCTTGCCATCCTCGATATTCAAGGCGGCAACCAGCCGATGTGGAACGAGGACGGACAAGTGGGTGTCGTCTTCAACGGCGAGATCTACAATCATCTTGAATTGCGAACGATCCTGCGCTCGAAAGGGCACGTCTTCAGATCGGACCACTCCGATACCGAAGTCCTGGTGCATGGCTATGAAGAATGGGGGGAAGACCTTCCGTCGCGGCTGAATGGCATGTTCGCCTTCGCGATCTACGATCGTCCGCGGCGGAGGTTGTTCATAAGCCGCGACCGCTTTGGCAAGAAGCCACTCTATTATTCGGCCGGGAACGGATTCTTCCGGTTCGCATCCGAGCTGACGGCCCTCCTCAAGCACTCGAGCATCAAGAGGCGTATCGACGAACGGTCTCTGCGAAAGTATTTTGCGTACGGCTTCATTCCGGCTCCAAACTCTCTTTACCAGGACATTGCGAAGCTGCCCGGCGGGCATTGGATGACCGTCGATGCCTCATCCGGGGCCGTCAAGGTCGCTGCGTACTGGCGGTTCAGGATCGAGCCGGTGGATCGAGTACCCGCGGATCCCGAAGCGTCGTGGGGAGAGGAGTTGCGCGCGCTGCTATCCCAAGCAGTGAAACGCAGGCTGATCAGCGATGTGCCCCTCGGCATTTTTCTCAGCGGCGGTGTAGATTCAAGCGCCGTGCTGGGATTCGCCGTCAAACATATTCCACCGCATCAGGTCAGAACGTTCTCCATCGGCTTCCGAGAGAAGGAATTCGACGAATCGCCGTATGCGCAGCGTGCCGCGAATTTCTTCGAGAGCGACCATTATCACGAAGTCCTTGGTCTCGACAAGGCGAGCGAGTTGATTCCTGACGTTCTCGCGAAGCTTGACGAACCCATGGGGGATAGCTCCATCCTGCCCACTTACCTCCTGTGCAGATTTGCAAAGGAGCGCGTGACGGTGGCGCTGGGGGGGGACGGAGGTGATGAACTGTTTGCGGGATATGACCCTTTCAAGGCACTGAATATCGCGAAATGGTATCGCCGCCTTGTGTCGCGACGACTTCATCGTGGATTCAGGTCACTCGCCGAGTTGATGCCTGTCTCGCTAGCCAATATGAGCCTCGACTTCAGGATCAAGCGGGGCCTCCGTGGGATGTCCTACCCCGAGTCGGCATGGAATCCGGTGTGGTTAGGTGCGCTTGAACCTTCGGAACTGCAGGAATTGTTCAATGAGCGGGTCCATTACGAAGACGTGTTTGAAGAGGCAATCAATGCGTGGAACAGCTCGGAAGCCGATAACGTCACTGACAAGTCACTTGAGTTCTATACCAGGTTCTATTTGCAGGATGACATCCTGACCAAGATCGATCGGGCCTCGATGATGGTTTCACTGGAGGTGCGCGCGCCCTTTCTTGACAACGACGTCGTCGATTTTGCGCGCAGAATTCCACATCAGTACAAATATCGCAACGGGCAGACGAAGTATCTGCTCAAGAAGGCCTTGGAACAGGTGCTCCCCCGGGACATCATCTACCGCAGGAAGAAGGGTTTTGGCGTCCCGTTGGCGCGCTGGCTCAAGGACTTGCCCGAACCGGAAATAGCGCTGCGCCACCCCGCGCCCGACGCAGCCTGGGTCCAGCGAAAGTGGCAGGAGCATCGCACAGGCAAGCACGATCACAGGATGTTCCTGTGGTGTTGGATCGTACTCCAAAGGCACATTGCGGCTGCAACAAACTAGGTCAGAGTTGACTGGGTTAGTCGCGACAAGTTTTCGTGTTTCTATTGCGAATTTCCGTCCGTGGCGGGAATCGGGTCACCCCGCCGGAGCCGCCGTCGGGGACGCCTCGACGAGCAGGAGATACCGGCCGTACCGGCCTACAACGGTCAGGCGTCCCGCCAAATCGCTCCGCTCGTCGAACTGTTGCTGCGTCAGCGCATAGAAATCGCGCCTAGGGTCACCGAGATACGGATCGAGGTCCGCCATGGACTTCAGCGTGACGATCTTTCCGTTCGCGTAGAACTCTGCTGATTCCGGCGCATCTTTGACATAGACGAGTCGCTCGGCATCGCTGGCGCGGAGCACCTTGTACTGCGCGACCAGTGCCTTGTGGGAGTACTGCGGCGCGAAGCGCGGCAGGACAAACACCAAGGCCAGTACCAACAACACCGGCATCGCCAGGCTCCAGAGCTTCGTCGATGCACCGCGGCCGCGCTCGTCGCCGCCTGTGCTCCATGCTTCGGCCACCAGCAGCGCGAACGCCGGAAGGCCGGGGAGCACATAGGTGATAAGGATGTTTCCGGCGAACGTGAAGAACACGGGCGAGGCAAGCATCCATAACCAAAGGTATGCACGCCATCCGTCATCGTCCGCGGTCCGCGACAGCGTTCCGCTTTGCCGCATCTTCCAGTGCATGCCCAGCCAAACGGCGCACCAGGGAAGCGTGGCCGCGACCGCCAACGGCCAGATCGAACCCCGGGGACGTACGTGGGGGGTGCCGAACATGTCACCTCTCCAGCCGCTTTCGGTATAGCGCTTCCAGTGCTCGCCGATGATGTAGTAATTGAGATATCCGGGCGTGCGTGATTCGGCGAGCAGGAACCACGGCAGGGCGAGCACGGCGGTCAGGACCGAACCGGAAATCCACGGGACGCGCCGCCAAACGTTGCCGATGCCGCCCTTCCACAGTGTCCATATCGCCACCGGCGCAAACGTCAGCACGAGCGTGACCGGACCCTTCGCGAGCAGTCCGATCGCAAGTCCAACGAAGAAGACGTAGCCCCACACGCGCGCCGCTCGGCCCTCGCGCGTCATCGCTTGCCAGAAACCTGCCATGGAGAGTGTTGTGCCGAGCACCAGCGCCGGATCGGTCATCGCGGCGCCTGCCGAAATGAAGAAAAGCGGCGTCGTGAAGAGTACCAGCGCAGCTTTCTGTCCCAGCCCGGCGACTGCGCGCCGCGCACCGAGCTCGAAGGTGAGCCATATCACTGCCAGGCAGACGAACAGCGACGAGAGGCGGGCCGCGAATTCGTTGACACCCAACACCAGGTATGTCGCGGCTTCCAGCCACGTCGCCAGCGGCGGCTTGCTCCAGTGCGGCACGCCGTATTTGTACTGCGGCCACAACCAGTCGCCAGTCTCGATCATCTTGCGCGCCATTTCCCCGTAGCGCGCCTCGGTGGTGTCCATCAACGGATATGTTCCGAGCGTCGCCAGCCGTACCAACACTGCAAACACCAGGAGCCAGGTCAGCCAACGGCCTTCGTCCGAGGCAATTACGGTACTCATCGGCGATGCGCCAGCCTGTGCCATGGGACCTGGATTTTGGGTCGGCGACTCCGGACTGGAGAGCATCGGATTCACATTCATTCGAATTCGACCTGGAGGAACGGGATATGACCGATTGGATGATTGCTATTACGGCGGAATTCTTGGGAGGCGCTATGAAGTGGGTGTGTCTTCCTGCGTATCGATCCTGGTTGCCAAATGCCGATCATTGGTTCGATGCAGCAATTGCCTCATATGTCATCGCATATCTGGATGGCCCGGACCTTGTGCTCGCCTGATCATGCGGCGAGCCAATTTCGCGGCGCTTGGATCCCCAGATCAGTCGTATTGCCAACGGAAAACACGCGGCGAGGTGACCAGCCATTGCCAAAAACCGGCACCGACCATGACGATCCACATGAGCAGGTAGAAATGCGCTCCGCCTGGAGCCAGGGGAACGAAACGATAAAAGGGAAGATAGACGACCAGACCCATGATTGCGGCCACGATTCCCACTGGAAGCGTGAGACAGAACATCATTGGAAAGAATGTCCTATCAAGGCCGCTGAAATCAAACCGTGCACTGGCGAACGCCAGGACTGCAAGGCATGCTGCGAACCAGACGAGTGCTAACAGATCCTTGACTCGCGGGCGAAGTCTCATGCCGCACCTGCCAAATAGTATGGAACCGGTCTGACGGGGAACATGCCGTCAATCGACGATAGTATCGATTTGCCACATTCGCAAAACCCATGATGACCATCGTAGCACGCTCAAATCATGAGCATGAAACGATTATGGCATATTCGGCACCGGGCTCGAGCGCGCCGAGGCGGTAACCATGTCCTTGAGTACCGCGCGCCCATTCGAGCGCTCAAACACACGGGTCGATGCCAATCAAACCGAGTGGCAACCTGCCCACCGACCCCGGCAAGTTGTCTGGCCGCAACGTCTTGCGCAACATCGCCGGAATCGAACCTCCGGTCCGTTGTGCGGCGAACGTCCATCCACCGGTTGAATCCGCACGGCAAGTCAGTCGCTCGGTCGGAACTTGAGCGTCAGTGAGCGCTGAAACAGATCGGGGCGTTCCGGACGCGGCAGCGGCGACGACTTGAGAATTGCGCGCTGCACAGCGTCGTCGTAGGCGCGTACGCCGCTCGACTTCTTGAGTTGTGCATCGATGATCTCGCCGGTTGGCAGTTGCACGACTTCGAAGATCGCCTCCGGGTTGCCGGCCATGTCGGGCGGCACGGTGACATTGCCCCTGACCTTGGCTTGGATGCTGCGGATCCAGTCGGCCTCGGCCTTCGCACGTTGCGCGGTCTGCTGCGCGCGAGCCTGCGCATCGCGTTCTGCCTTTGCGCGGGCCTCGCCTTCATGCTCGGCCTGGGCGCGCATCGCCTCCGTCTCCCGTTGCTGGCGTGCGCGCGATTCGGCCAGTTTCTCGTCGACTTTCTTCTTCTCCTCGAGCTTCTGGCGGGCCAGCGCTTCCTGTTGCGCGCGGTTTTTTTGCTCTTCGTCGCGGCGCAACGCGTCGGCCTTTTTCCTGCGCTCCTCGTCCTGCCGCGCCTTCAGTGCGATTTCGGTGGAGCGCGTATCGGGCTTTTCGACTTTCGGTGCGGGCGTCGCGACGGCAGCCGGCTTGGCCGGCGTCGGTTGCGGCGCTGGCTGAGGTGCCGGTTGGGGCGCAGGAACGGGTGGCGGCAGGGGCGGCGCTTCGGTCGCCGGCGCTTTCCCGGGAGGCGCATACAACTCGGCGCTGATCGGCACCGGTCTTCTGTTCTGCCAGTGTACGGAAAAAATCAGCACGGCGACGAATGCAACCTGCACCAGGAGGGCCAGCGCCAGCGCGAGCCACTTGCCGGTGACCTGCCGGGGTGCGCGTGGCCGCTCGGACTTTGGCACCGGGGTCAGCTCCCCGGCGGGCGGGCAAGCAGGCCGACCTTCTTCACGCCGTTGCGCTGGAGCAGGTCGAGTACGGAGAGCACATCCTCATAACGCGCGCTCTTGTCTGCGGCAATGACCACCGGCTGCTCCTGCTTCGCCTGCCGGGCGACGATGCGCGCAACGAGTTCCTCGCGGGTGACCCGGACGGCGGGCGTGTTCGACGACTGGTCGCGCAGCATCAGCGTCATGTCATTGCGCAGCGTCACCTCGAAAGGCTGCGCGGGTGTCGTGAGCCTGCTGCCGACGGAGGGCAGCTCGATTTCACCCGGGGACACGAGTGGTGCCGTGACCATGAAGATCACGAGCAGCACCAGCATCACGTCGATGTAGGGCACGACGTTGATCTGGTTGATCGTCTTGCGGGTGCGGCGCATTGTCAACTCAGGATCTTTAACCACAGAGAACACAGAGAAAACCAAAGACCGGTTCGGCACGGATCGTTTTGCCTTCCTGTGCGCTCTCCGTGGTTCAAGATTTCATTTCCTTCCTGCTAACTCTGGCGCTGCAGGATGTTCGAGAATTCCTCGATGAACGACTCATAGCGCACCGCCAGCCGGTCGACGTCGTGCGTATAGCGGTTGTAGGCGACCACCGCCGGAATGGCGGCGAACAGGCCGATGGCGGTCGCGATCAGCGCCTCGGCGATGCCTGGCGCGACGTTGGCCAGCGTCGCCTGGCTCACGTTGGCGAGCCCGCGAAACGCATTCATGATTCCCCACACGGTACCAAAGAGCCCGATATACGGAGACACGGACCCCACCGTGGCCAGTCCCGCGAGATGGCCTTCGAGCGCGTCGATTTCGCGCTGGTAGGCGGCGCGCATCGCCCGGCGCGCGCTGTCGAGGGTGACCAGCGACGAACTGCCCTGCTTGCGGTGCTTGGAGAACTCACGGAAGCCGGCGCTGAAGATGTGCTCCATGCCGCTGCCGGTGCGCGACTGCGACATGCGCTGGTAGAGGTCCAGAAGGTCTCCGCCTTTCCAGAACTCGTCCTCGAACATGTCCGTGTCGCGGGCCGCGCGCCGCAACTGAAACAGTTTGAGAAAGATCTGCCACCACGACCAGAGCGACAGGAAGACCAGCAGGGCGAGCACTGCCTGCACGACGACGGATGCCTGCGTGATCAGCGTGATGAACGAGAGGTCGGTGTGCAGGTTCAAGCCGGGTTCTCCAGTTTTGAAGCCAGGACCGCAGGCATGCGCGCCGGCCGCCAGCGCGCCGCATCGAGGCAGGCCAGCGTGACCAGCGCCGAAGTCAGCACGTCGGTGCCGCGGCGCACATCCTGGCGCGCCTTGATGGTCGCCGCGCCCAGCTTGACGGGTTCGACCGACACGTCGAGCGCATCGTTCAATCGTCCGGGTTGCAGGAAATCGATTTCGCAGCGGTGCACGACAAACAAGACGCCATGTTCACGCTCGAACGCGGCCAGCGGAAAACCCAGGGACTCCAGCCATTCGGTCCGGGCGCGTTCCATGAACTTCAGGTAATTTGCATAGTAGACGACGCCGGCGGCGTCGGTGTCCTCGTAATAGACGCGGACATGGAAGCGAAAAGGCTGCGACCCCGTCACTCCGGCCTCGTTGGACCAGATTCGCAATGGGCGATGTCGGCGCGTCGGCCGGTCTCAATCGCTCGGCGACGCGCCCTTCGGGCCTTCGCTCGCGCTCTCCTTGGAGGTGATTGCAGGTGGCAGAGTCCGCGCGTCGATCGCGGTCCATCCTCGCGAACGGGCCCTTCGGGCCTTGGCTTCGCCTCGCTCGGATAGACCTTCTCAGTCTCGCGCGCCTCGCTCATTCGCTCGAAAACAATTCCCCGGCAGCGCCAGGCGTCGGTGGAGCCAGGCCGAAATGCCGGTACGCCAGTGCGGTCGCGATGCGCCCGCGCGATGTGCGCTGCAGATAACCTTGCTGAATCAGAAAGGGTTCCAGCACGTCCTCGATCGTATCGCGCTCCTCGCCGATCGCGGCCGAAAGGTTGTCCACGCCCACCGGGCCGCCGTCGAATTTCTGCAGCACCGTCTGGATCAGCTTGCGGTCCATGACGTCGAGCCCGGCGGCATCGACATCGAGCATCGACAGCGCGGCGTCGGCCACGGCGCGCGTGACTTCGCCGTCCGCCTTCACTTCCGCGAAGTCGCGCACGCGGCGGAGCAGACGATTGACGATGCGCGGCGTGCCGCGCGACCGCCGCGCGATTTCCAGCGCGCCCTCCGGATCCAGCACGATATTGAGCAGCGCCGCCGAACGCTTGACGATGCGCGTCAGCTCCTCCGCCGAGTAGAACTCGAGGCGCGCCACGATGCCGAACCGGTCGCGCAGCGGATTGGTGAGCATGCCCGCGCGCGTCGTGGCGCCGACCAGCGTGAATGGCGGCAGGTCGAGCTTCACGCTGCGCGCCGCCGGTCCCTCGCCGATCATGATGTCGATCTGGAAATCCTCCAGCGCCGGGTAGAGTATTTCCTCGACGATCGGGGACAGCCGGTGGATCTCGTCGATGAACAGCACGTCGCGCGGCTCGAGGTTGGTCAGGAGCGCTGCCAGGTCGCCCGGGCGCTCGAGCACCGGTCCGGACGTCTGGCGCAGGTTCACGCCCAGTTCGTGCGCAATGATGTGCGACAACGTGGTCTTGCCCAGCCCCGGCGGCCCGAACAGCAACACATGGTCGAGCGCCTCGTTGCGCTTCCTGGTCGCCTCGATGAAGATCGCGAGTTGCTCGCGGATTTTCTCCTGCCCGACATATTCGGCCAGGCCGCGCGGGCGCAGCGCACGCTCGATGACCTCCTCCTGCGCGCCGGCGATCCTGGCGCCGACCACGCGATTGAGTTCGTCGTTCTCGATCATGGCGCCATTCTACGGCTACGCTTTCGCGAGCAGCTTCAGCGCCTGCCGGATGCCGTCGCCGACGGTCAGCCCGTCGGGCAGTTTTTTCACCGCGGCGACGGCCTCCCGGTCGCTGTAACCCAGCGCGAGCAGCGCGTGCAGAATATCGCTGGAGGCGGGCGGGGCACGGAACACGCCAATCGTGGCGGTGAGATCCGCCCCGAGCTTGTCCTTCAGTTCGAGGAGCAGTCGCTCGGCGGTCTTCCTGCCGATGCCGGGTATCTTGGTCAGCCGTCCGGATTCCTGCATCGTCACCGCCTGCGCGAGTTCCGTCACTGACAGTCCCGACAGCACGGAGAGAGCGGTACGCGCGCCGACCCCGGAAATCTTGAGCAATTGCCGGAACGCGCGGCGCTCGCTGTCGCTGCCGAAGCCGAACAGCAGGTGGGCATCTTCGCGCACGACCAGGTGCGTCCAGAGCGTGACGCGCTCGCCCAGGGCAGGCAGATTGTAGAAAGTGCTCATCGGCACGTCGACCTCGTACGCCACGCCCTGCACGTCCAACAGCAGTTGCGGCGGGTTCTTTTCGAGGAGGAGGCCGGACAGACGACCGATCATGATTCGTGATTATGGCATGGGGCGCACGCCGTCCGCTGCGCGTGGATCAGCGGGGAAGCAAAGCCAGGTGCGCGCGCACGTCATGCAGCGACGAGAGCACCAGCGGCTCGCGCGCGAGCAGGCCCTCCGACGGCCGGTGCAGGTCGGGGACCATGATCGGCATCATCCCCGCAGCCAGGGCGGCGCGCACGCCCGGCTCCGAATCCTCGAGCACCACGCAGTCGGCCGCCGCGACATCGATGCGCGAGGCCGCCAGGAGGAAAATGTCCGGCGCGGGCTTGCCGCGTTCGACCTCGTTGCCACCGACAAGTGCCGCGAAGCGCGCAAGCAGTCCCTGTTGCGTGAGTTGAGCCTCCGCGCGGTCCCGGCGCGTGGACGTCGCGACCGCGCGCACCACGTTCTCGGCCTCGAGCCAGTCGAGCAATTCAGGCAGTCCGGGTTTCTGGGCGATGCCGTCGCGCGCGACGATGGCGTCGAAGACCGTGAGGCACATTGCGGTCAGCTCCTCGACCGGATACGCCGGCCCGTAATGCTCCCTCAGCATCTCGCGGCAATCGCGGTAATTGCGCCCGATCATCGACGGCAGCAGCTCGAGGTCGAAGTCGACACCGATGTTCGCCGATGCTTCGCTCCACGTCTGCGGACCGAGCGACTCCGTGTCCAGCATCAGCCCGTCCATGTCGAAGATCACGGCGGCCGGACGCAGCAGGGGGCGAGGCGCCTTCATCGGCGAGGCCGTCCGCGGCGCATGGACCCCCCCGAACCGCGCAACGCACCGACGCCCACGCTGCCATGCGCGTGGCAGATGGCGCACGCCAGGGCATCGGCAGCATCGGGTGACGGTGTCCCGGACAATTGCAGCAGCCGCCGCACCATTTCCTGCACCTGGGATTTGCCGGCACGACCCTTCCCGACCACCGCCTGCTTGACCTGACCTGCCGTGTATTCATGCACGGGCAGGCCCGCCAGCACAGCCGCGGCAATGGCGGCGCCGCGCGCTTGGCCCAGCAGCAGCGTCGAATTGGGGTTGATGTTCACGAACACCCTTTCCACGGCGACTTCGCCGGGCGCCTCGTTCGCGATCACGTGCGCCAGGTCGCGGGCGATGATGCCCAGGCGCACCGGCAGGCTGTCGCCGCTCGCGCGAATGCAGCCGCTGGTGACATAGGTGAGCGTATTGCCCTGCTGGATGATGATGCCGAAACCCGTGACGCGCAGGCCCGGATCGATGCCGAGAATCCGCCGCGACGGCGCGACCATGGCCACGGCGAGTGCTCTACGTCTCGGCGATCAGTGCGGACGTATAGACCTCCTGCACGTCGTCGAGCGATTCGAGCGCGTCGAGCAGCTTCTGCATCCTTGCGGCGTCGTCGCCTTCCATCTCGACCTCGACCGCAGGCTTCATGATGACTTCGGCGAACTCGGCCTTGAAACCGGCCTTGGCGAGCGCGTCCTTCACGGTAACGAAGTCATAGGGTCCGGTGACCACCTCGATGCTGCCGTCGTCGTTGGCGACGACATCCTCGGCGCCGGCGTCCAGCGCGGCTTCGAACAGCTTGTCCTCGCTGGTGCCGGGCGCGAACAGGATCTGGCCGCAGTGCTTGAAGAGGAACGCGACGGACCCGTCGGTGCCGAGGTTGCCGCCGTATTTCGAGAACGCGTGCCGCACATCCGCGACAGTGCGAGTCTTGTTGTCGGTCATGCAGTCGACGATCACGGCGGCGCCGTTGATGCCATAGCCTTCGTAGCGAACCTCCTCGTAGTTGACGCCCTCGAGGCCGCCCGATCCGCGCTTGGCTGCGCGCTCGATCGTGTCCTTCGGCATGTTCTGGCTGTACGCCTTGTCCACGGCCAGGCGCAGTCGCGGATTCATCGTCGCGTCACCCCCACCCAGGCGCGCCGCGACCGTGATTTCCTTGATGAGGCGCGTGAAGATCTTGCCGCGCTTGGCATCGGTCGCGGCCTTCTTGTGCTTGATGTTCGCCCATTTGCTGTGACCGGCCATGATGTCCTGCAGTTGCGTGCGCAGTTAACGGAGTCGAATGGCAAATTATAGCGTGGGTCAGATCAGTCCCTGCCGGGCGAGGAACTGCTGCAGCACCTTGAGGCGCACCGCGGCATCGTTGACCTCGAGCATGCTCTGCTTGATGTGCAGCGGCAACGGCAACACCTCCGCCAGGCGGTAACCGACCCAGGAGGCGTCGCCGTAATCGTGTTCGGCCGGGAAATTCTGCGGCCCGACCCGGCTCGCGACAAGCTCGAGCAGATTGGCCAAAGGCGCGAAGGCCTCCGCCAGGGGCAGCCGGGGCTCCGCAGCGATGGGCGTCACCCGGCCCGTGATAAGCCCGGACGGCTCGACGGCGTGGTCGTGCACCTGGAATCGCTCGTCGCCGCGCGTGGCGACGTGCAGGACCCCCTGCGGCATGTCGAAGTCGACGATTCTGGCGCTGGTGCCCACTTTCGCGAATTCGGGCGCGGCTCCGCGCGTCGGCGCAACCTCGTTCCCTTGCATGATCATGCACACACCGAAAGGGCGACCCTCCTTGAGGCATGTCTTGGCCATGTCGATGTAGCGCTGTTCGAATATCTTGAGCGGCAGCAGTCCACCCGGGAACAGCACGGTCGACAGGGGAAACAGCGGCAGCGCGACGGGTTGCCGCTCCACGCCGACCATGTCGAAAGGCCACATCAGGCGGATCGGGAAGCAGCAGCCGCGGCGCGATCCTCTCCCCAGCGCGGCATGAGGTCATGCGGCACTTGCAGCTGGTCCAGGATCCGCGCGACGACGAAATCGACGATGTCCTCGACGGTACGCGGCCGCGCATAGAAGCCGGGCGCCGGCGGGAGGATCACCGCGCCCGCATGCGCGAGCCTGCTCATGTTGTCGAGATGAAGCGGCGACAGGGGCGTTTCGCGTGGCACCAGGATGAGCGGCCGGCGCTCCTTCAGCATGACGTCGGCCGCCCGCTCGATCAGGTTGTCGGCCAGGCCGTGCGCGATCGCGCCCAGCGTGCCCATGCTGCACGGACATACCGCCATGGCGTCGGCAGGATTGGAGCCGGACGCCACCGGAGCCAGCCAATCCTCGCGCGCGAACACGGCCAGTTGGCCTGCGTGCGCGCCATAGCGCTCGCTGAGCATGCGCACCGCCTCGCGCGGCTGTGTGGGCAGCGTGAGATCGCACTCCTGTTTCGCGACGATCTGCGCCGCCGGCGAATAGAGCAGGTAAACGCGGCAGCGTGCCGCGAGCAGGCATTCGAGCAGGCGCAGCCCGTACGGCATTCCCGAGGCGCCGGTGAACGCCAGCGTGATGGTCAGCGGCAGATTCATGCTGCGATTGTAGCGCCGAGCTTCTAAGGAACCTCTGATCAAGTGTCACGCGGGCGCGACGGCGGGTTTCCGGGGATGATGGCGCGAAGCGAGGCGACACCCATAGCAAAATCAACCCGGCTCCGAGCGCCATCAACAATGCGGCGCTGCCGAACACACTCAGCGCATCGAAACGGTCGTACAGCCAACCGCCCAGCAGCGGTCCGATCATTGCTCCCAGCCCGGCAGCGGCAGTGTAGAACCCTAACACCACTCCCAGCCGTTCGTTGCCCGAGATGTCAACAACCAGCGCCTCCTAGGCGGGTATCGCAGCAGCATAAACGGCGGCCTCGAATGCCCACATCAGCGCCCGGCCAAAGTAAATGACCGTATAATCCGGCGTCTCCCCGTTGATCATCAGGTACGTGGTCAGAATCCCACCGGCAATGGCCATCGAAATAAAAACCATCGCCAGAAAGAGCAGGCTGCTGCCAAAGAAAACGGTTGAGAAAAATTTATCCTCAAATTCGCCCAGCTTATCGCGCACCACGCCGATGAACCACAGGTAGGCAATCCCTGCGAACGGCATCAGCCCCAGGGCCAGGTTAATTTTCCGGGCGC
>Ga0209048_10000996_pt1 | contig 29705 bp, 24 predicted proteins | sample FrelakmetCRP12CR_FD_187146 | JGI IMG/M metagenome (GOLD analysis project Ga0209048, IMG submission 187146) | Freshwater lake sediment microbial communities from the University of Notre Dame, USA, for methane emissions studies - CRP12 CR (SPAdes)... | ecosystem: Environmental > Aquatic >... | reverse complement strand
CTCTTACTGACTATCCTGGTTGTATCCTCGTTGCTGCTGGTACCAGGGCAGCCTCTGACATTTGTTGGCATCGAAGTGCTGGTTATTGGACTTATCGTCTGGATTACAGCAATAACGCTCGATGTGATTATTTTGCAAAAGATAGAGCCTCAATATCGTTCATCTTACACGTTAAATATGGCTTTTAATCAGTTCGCAATACTGCCTTATGTTGTTGCAGGAATCATCGTGTTAACACGTGGCGCTGGCGGTCTGTACTTGTTAGTTCCCGCAATTGTGTTCTCATTTATCAAGGCCATCCTGGATGCGTGGGTTTTGCTGGTCGAGATCAACCGTTAGGAATATTTGAAGACCTTGTAAATTTGGTGCTGGCTATGCCGCCTTTTCGTTTTCTGTAGCGCATGGTGTTTCAATCATGCCAGGATTTCAAGAGTAGAATATCTACTTTGCATGGTTTCGTTGTATGTTTAATCTTACCTCTTCTCATACAACAATCTCATAAACTCAGCTATAACAGCACACCAATGCCTCTTGAATCTGTTCAGGGCTGAATGATTAGCTCGCCGAAAAAGTCTCGCTCATTTTGAGCGGTATTTGAGCGGTATTTTCGATAATCAAGAGAAAAACGATCAATAGTTACTCCTTTAAATAAAAAGTAGAGGTTCAAAGTGCTGACAAGGTGTGGGACATAAGATTTCATGGAAGAAATGTGTGTATTTCTTATCTGCACAGTAGAGCATCAGAAGTAAGAGCGATTGCAACCATTCCCAGGCATAGAAATACTACACCATGCCAGCCTGCCCATAACAATGCATATCCTGCTAAGACACCCCCAATGCTGCCACCGAAGTAATACAGCGAGAGGTACATCGAAGCTGCCGTCCCTTTGGCTGCCGTTGCCTTCTCCCCCAAATATAGATTGACTGCGGGAACGGTGGAGAACATGCCAACGGTGACGCAGCCTAACCCTATGATGACTATTGGGAGTATCGGCACGAGCGTAATCAACAGCCCGACAGCGCCCAATCCCATTGTGAAAGCAATAACACGGCGCGAACCAATTCGTACCGCAACTGCACCCGCGGCAGGCGAGATGATACCTGTGAGCCAGAGAAGATAGACCAGGCCAAGCGCTATGGGAGGCAACTGGAATGTTGGCCCTGTAAGATAGTAGGGCAGATAGGTGAAGATACCGATAAAGGCAAAAAAGCTGCAAAAGCCAATAACAAATGCTCCTACTAGATGGCGATTATGCATGTGTAGGCGCATATCTCTCAATGTCTGGCGTGCAAAAGTAGTATAGATTGCAATTCTAGCATCAGCGGTTGTGCCTGCTCCTAAACGTGCATCATTTGCCTCCATCCTTGCTTTCGCTCTTAACCTGCGGCTGTTGGTATCTGGCAAAAAACGCCACATAATCAACGCTGTGATGAGTGTGGGCAGAGTGAAAGCCAGCATTGCAATGCGCCAGTTGTATACGCTGGCTAATACAGCGCTTCCTCCTCGTGCAAACAAACCTCCTAATGTTAAGCCGCTAACATAAATTCCCATGGCCAGGCCACGAATTTTTCCTGCGAATTCCTCACTTACATAGATAATGGCTACACTCGTCAAGCCTGGCATTAACAGACCTTGAAATGTGCGAAAGACGACCAGTGCAGCGAACGTTGGGGCAAGACCACAGAGCAATGTAGGAATAATCACCAGAAAGCTGACACTGACCATTACTGGCTTACGTCCTACTCGGTCTGAGATTGGGCCATAAACAAGCGAGCCGAAGGCTACAGCCAGAACGAGCATCGAAACAGTTAACCCTGCGGTGGGCGCGCTGATAGAAAAAGCCTTGCTCAGTTCCGGTAAAATAGCCTGGGTTGTGTACATATTGGCGAAGATGAAGGCAGGCGCGAAAAAGAGTGTGATCAATGCCCATACTGTGGATTGGTTATGGCGTGTAGTGTGCAAAGTGACCCTATCAGGGATATTTGACAAGGATATAATCCTAATTTAATAAGAATAAGGCGCAATTTCTCACACCCTCTTCACGGATATTAGTGCTTCTAATACGTGGGAAACTGAAATAGTTTTTTGTATCGTCCCACTTCTCATCTTACCATATGATCGCAAATTACTTCCGTTTAATATTGGGCATAGGGGAGGGCAAGATGAAAAACGAAAGTCAAATTTAAGCGTGTCATGATATGTACAAACTATTCAACTGAAAAAGAGGAGTATTTTATGGACACTGCTGAATTGCTGCAAAAAGGTAATCTAATGGGTCATGAATAGATGTGTTCAGTCCAATAGTGGTGTGTTTTGGCGACCACAGTGATGACGTTCTTGATCTCCTTGTCTATGCGAAAGTCTGGCCCGGCTGGAAGATAGAGTATATTGCCCTCGCGCCGGACGCACACATTTTCCACTACAATTGCGCGAAGTATCCAGAGCGCCATTTCTTCGTTGTGGCATTGCAGGCCAATCCACCCTAATTTCTCACTTCGTACAGTTGGTAACCCTGTTACCAGTCGCCAACCTCGCTCGATCTCGGATAGCACACGTTCGTAGCTTTCCATATCTGCTTTAACTTCGTCTGGAGGGACTGGCTCCAATAAGGTATCTCGATGCGGTGGACCCCCGGCCAATGCCAGGTCGCAGAAGTCTGTCCACATCTCATCCCACGCAACTTGCCCATTTTCTGTGTAACGCATTGGCGCTGTTCCCATTGGCGCTGAGCTCACAACTTTCCCATTTCGATAGCGAGGCGGAAGAATATCATATGCTGGATCACGAGGACATGTTGTCGAAACTTCCGATAGGTGTTGAGAGGAACCATTACCATGTTGGTGCGGGTGACTGTTAGAAAGAGCCTTGGGATGAATAATGATATTCGATGCCTGCCAGTTCAGTTCGGCGACCTGACCACCGGTGATGGTAATCTCGCTGGAAGGAGTAGTTAAAGTAATATAATCCCCTTCGGGGAGTTCGAGAAAGAGGGCAGCGAAAAATATACGTCCATTGACCTTGCGTTCCAGGACAGCCGTATGTATCTTCTGTGTTTGATTGCCTTTTGGGCTTACCTCGATCTCCTTACCAAGCATTTCCTGTACTGTATAAATTACCAACGCCCCAATGTCCTCACCAATATCGAGCACAGCGTTCTCAGTATGGACTCTCTCAATGTACGTCTCGGCCATCTATTCTCTCACCTTTCAGTCGAACATAAGAGAAGCCCGGTAGTTCCAAACCACCGAGCTCCCCAGACCACTCACAGGAATATGTGCTGTTTATGAATCCTGGTGTGGTCGGCTTTCGTAGCCACCAAACGGTTTTCCGAGGTACGGGAACTGTTTTTCGTAACGGACACCTGCAGGGATTTGTGGAGGAGGACCGAAATCGGTGATCAATCCTGCTGCCGCGTCAGGTTTGAAGCTTGGATCGACCAATGGGATGGTGACGCCAGCTATAGCGCGCAGTTCTATCGTTACAGTGTCGTCGAAAACGCGCCGCCCGTTCGGAAATCCTGCAAGGTCTCCACCCAGGATTCCAAGAATGTTCGGTTTTGCCGATGGTGGAATGGCCATATTCAGTCGCAGGAAATCCGCCTGTGTAGTGCCTGTGAAATTCTGGAAGCCGGGGATGATCCCCGATGGGATACCGGTAAGCAAGATAGCTTCCAGGTCCGCACGCGGTTTGCTGTATGCCGCTAGAAGGGGAAACACTCCAGGATAAAGTATTGGGAGCAAGACAGCCAACTCGGGATGCGCGTAGGAGTTGGCAAACTGACTATCACCCTTGGGATCTTGCGAGTTCCAAAAGTCCTTCTGACCTAGGGGTATAATCACTTCGTTAATCAGTGGTTCGCCGAGTCGCGAGACCTGCACCCATGGCCCTGTCTCCACGTCCTGACCATTGCCTTGAAGAACAGACGCCTTACGGCGACTTGCCGTGGTGTAGACGCCAATAACCGAGTTCGGATTGGCTGGATCAGTAGGATTTGAACCATCCTTGGTCAAAAATTTCTTAGGCACTTCGATCGCGATCGAATGAACGTTGTATCCTTGAGTCCCGTTCACGCCTGGCTTGGCGGGAGAGGGAATGAGATGTAGATTTTCGAATGGACGAAGAGTTCCAAGATCGAAGATCGAACCAAGGTCAACGTAGAAGCCCTCTGCGCGTTGCCCAGCGAAAACTCTTCCGCCACCAGGAAGTTTGTGTATCGCCTGTCCAACAAGCGTTTGATAATTTGGTGTAGATCGCGGACCAATGTTACATGGTGGGCAAGCTAATCCGTTCGCCAGAACTGTTGATTTCCCATTCTCATCAACTCTGGTTACTGAATAGAACTGGGGCCTATTCCAATTCGCGCTACTAATAGAGCTGATCGGACCGGTATTATACAGGAAACTATTGGGGTTGCGAGTTTGTGTCTGGAAAAGAAACTGGTAAATGATGTCGTCGTCGCCATCCCCATCATTGTCGATTTTAATTTCATACAAGACATCATCGCCGAATTCATAGAAATTTGGTCCGCCGGCTGGTTCCTCCAGGGGAACATAGTTGGCAATTATAGTGACATTGTCTGGTTGGTCTGGACTGACAAATGCGTAGAGGTCTGTGCTATCAGCAACCGGGTCTTTGGAAATCTCGGGTGCTTCACGATGAGATGACATTGAATTACCTCACAATACAAAAAACACTAATTGAACAAAACACAAAAAAATAAATCGTGTTGTCAAAAACGAGCCGTTGCTTAGCGAACGGCTTTTAAGAGACGCATAACAAGATCGGTATCGTGCAAAATGAACTCTTTAGTACCAGACATGATAGTGACCTCACCTGAAGCGAGATCGCTCACATGGGCCACAACGGATTCGGAAAATGTGGTTGCGGACAGCTCTGCCGCAGTAGTATCCGACGCAACGGCATCGGTCATCTCTGGAGCTGCGGCCAGCGTGGGAACGGTAGCCAGGATGCCAATTGTAGCTACGCTTGCAGTTGTCTGTCCGATAAACCCACGGCGTGTCAGCTTTGCCAAATTGCTCTCCTTTCATAGAAAATCATACGATCTGTATGGTTTCGGTTATTACGGCGACGGACTTCGCTCGATTATGGTTACGATCATATATCAAGTTCGGATTACTGATAACAAGTAGGTAAATCTCTATCCATTAGAGTGGAGCAGGCTATTGGACATGGCATTTAGCGGACCTGGCACATTGTCCCCTATTGGGGTGGATAGGAACCACCCTTACTCTCTCCAAACTCCCCCGGTGGATGGAAAGCAAACCGTGTTTGTAAGAATACGAGCAAAAACTATAAACAAATGTAACCGAATTCTATTAGTAATGGAAGAGGAAAGTGATTGTGGTTTGGTTGAAGTTGAGTTGTGATCTTAACAATCTGGTTAAGATTCTTTCGCAAAGTCATTATACGGCTATTTTACTAATCCGAATAGCATTGTTTTTCTTACTCAAATAGGGTATGCTCATTCTCAGAGTTTGCCGACTTTTTTTGGTAGCAAAAGCGAACAGCATCCTGAGAAAGATCGTCTCTTATGTCTCCACGCCTCACCGACTGGAGCATTGCGCTCGCCACAGTAATCGCCTTCATGACAGGCGTTGTCAGCCTGATAACTGGCCATCCACATGAGTGGCTCATTTTCGTACTGCATGCCATTGGTGGCTTCTGGCTTCTGCTGCTCATGTGGGGCAAGTTACGACGCCTCTGGCCAAGGTTAGTCCATCTCCGGCGTTGGGATCGCCGCACTATCTTTGGATTACTTGCGCTGTTACTGGTCACGTTGGCGCTCGGATCAGGTATCTGGTGGGTCACAGGTGGTGATTTGTATTTTGTCGGTTTCAATCTATTGAACTGGCATATTATTCTGGGTTTCGTGCTCACAGCAACTATTGTATTTCATATGTTTGTACGTGCCAAACGATTACGCAAACGAGACATTGTTGGAAGGCGACGAGTAATGCAGTTCAGTGCATTACTCATAGGAGGTGTGGCGCTCTGGCCAGGAGAGCAGTTCACTGAGCGTATCCTGAATCTGCCCGGCGCAAAGCAGCGGTTCACTGGCTCTCATGAGTTCTTCTATCACGAGCTTGTTACGGCGGGTGATGAATTGGAGGCGACGCTGGATTGTACCGGTGGGTTTTACAGTATCCAGCGCTGGCGAGGTATACGTGTTGGACGTTTGCTAGATCAAGTTGCCCTTGACCGGGATGCACACTATGTGAGCTTCGTTTCGGTGACGAGCTACCGTTGGAGTTTGCCATTAGAGGAAGCACGAAATGCTCTGTTGGCAACCCATTCAGGCGAGGAGTCACTCTCACATGAGCATGGCTATCCCCTCCGCTTAGTCGCCCCAAATCGTCGTGGCTTTCAATGGGTCAAATGGATCACGCGAGTTGAAGTGCTAACCACTCCTGATTCAGGTCAGGTTCTCAGCATCTTCACTAGCAGTCTCACCGATGCTGGGCGGGGAGAGTGAGAGTCATTTTTAAATCATTGACTTTTCGCGTATTGTCCAGCTATCATTTAGACATACTGATTGAATATCTTTCTTCCTGTAGCGCGACGTTGATCAATCTTTTCCTTGTGGTCCTCGTAGAAAGCCGTATTTGAATACGAGAATATTCCAAGAAGGATGTATTAATGGAGATTCGCCGGTTAGACCACGTAGCTTTACTCGTCAAAGATGTAGAACGGTCGAAGCGCTTTTATGTCCAATTGCTTGGTATGGAGGAACATCCTCGCCCAAGCAATTTTGATTTCCCTGGCGCCTGGTTGCGTAAAGGGAGCGCTGAGATACATCTGATTGGTGAAGATGAACCAGGACGCGTTGATCGGGTACAACCAGGAGGGTATAGCCGAGATGAACTCTCCATCGGTCACGTCACTCATTTCGCCTTCGAGGTTGCTGATCTGGAAGAGACTCGCCAATACCTGCAAGCTCGTGAAATCCCCATTGTGGGTGGACCGCGTCCTCGCGGCGACGGGGTTATGCAGATGTATATTCGCGATCCCGATGGCTATATCATCGAATTCTTTGTTTGGCAAAAGTAGTTCTTGTTCAAACCAGAAAGGAGGAGGCGCACTGCACTGCCGCCGCCTCGTGAACGATGGTACTCTTACGCTATGTATTTCACTATCATTTGTAAGACGGTGGTCGTGGCGCCAATTTTATGAAACCACCCAAATTCCGTTATTTTGCCCCAAAGAGTGTTGGAGAAGCGCTGGCACTCTTAGCAGAGCACGCTGATGAAGGGCGGGTACTGGCAGGAGGGCAGAGCCTGGTACCACTTATGAACATGCGCCTGGTACATCCGGATGTGCTCATCGATATCAATGGTATTTCCGAACTCTCCTTTATCGAGGCAACAAATGGTGGCCTCGCCATTGGCGCGCTAACTCGTGATTCAACCTTGACAAGTGATAGAACGGTAGCAGAACGTCTGTCCGTGTTGAGTGAGGCCGCTCACTGCGTGGGTCATCCTGCTATTCGTAATCGCAGCACTGTTGGAGGTAGCATAGCTCATGCAGATCCAGCCGCAGAGTTGCCCGCCGTAATGGTAGCGCTAAATGCTGAAATTGTAGCCCGTAGCCGCTCTGGTAGCCGGACAATTTCGGCCCAAGATTTCTTCAAAGGCTATCTCACGACCGACCTCAAAGATGGTGAGCTGCTAACCGAAGTGCGCATTCCAGGACTTCCTCCCAGGTCAGGGAGCGCATTCGTAGAATTTTCCCGCCGTGAAGGCGACTACGCCCTGGCAGGCGTCGCTGCTGTAGTAACACTGCAGGAGGACGGCACTATTGTTGATGCTCGCCTGGGATTGTGCAGTGTAGGTCCAGCCCCTGTGCGCCCACAAAACGCCGAAGCTTTGCTACGCGGGCAGCGGCCTGGAAACGAAGCCTGGACTGCTGCTGCGACAGCTGTTGCCTCCGTAATCGACGAACCACTCTCAGATATCCATGGCTCTGCCGACTATCGCCGCCATCTGGCCGGGGTCTTAACTAAACAGGCATTGGCAGGTGCCGCAGAGCGAGCAGAAAGGAATCGATAATGCAAGAAGAAGATTTCGTGACGATCCGCTTATCGGTAAATGGTGAGATTCACCGCCTGGTGGTTGAGCCACGTCGCTTGCTAGCCGATGTGCTACGTGATGATTTGGGTTATACAGGGACAAATCTCGGCTGCGAACACGGTGCTTGCGGCTCCTGTACCGTTCTTGTTGACGGACAGAGCGTCCGTTCATGCCTGATGTTCGCGGTGCAAGCAAACGGTCGCGAGGTGATGACGGTTGAGGGGTTAGCCCAAAACGGTGTAATGCACCCTCTGCAGCAGGCTTTCTGGGAGAAGCAAGGGCTTCAATGCGGCTTTTGCACACCTGGTTTCCTGATGACTGCCTACGAGTTATTACAACACAACTCGAATCCAAGCGAAGAAGAGATTCAAGATGCGCTTTCGGGTAATATCTGTCGTTGTACAGGCTACCAGCATATTATCGAAGCAGTACAAAGCGCTGCCCAGTCCATGGCTTCGAGCGCCAGTGTGTCATCGGGCACAGGAGCCTGAGTAGCAGAGGAGATAAACTATGACGACTACAACTAATGGCTATACATGGATTGGCAAAGATATCAAGCGGCGCGAGGATCCGGCTCTGCTTACTGGTAGTGCGGAGTATACCAACGATGTAAAGTTGCCTGGTATGCTCTATGCAGCTGTACTGCGCAGTCCCTATGCTCATGCCCGTATAGTAAGCATTGATACTAGCGCAGCCAAAAAGCTGCCCGGTGTCCATGCTGTCTTAACTGGTAGCGAGTCGACCGAGATAATTGATCCCCTACCGGCATTCTGTGCGGAACCGGTTGTTGAGCGTGCAATTGCCGTTGACAAGGTGCGTTACGCTGGTGAGGCGGTAGTAGCAGTGGCTGCCGAAAGTCGCTATATCGCCGAGGATGCTCTTGAACTGGTGGAGATAGAGTGGGAACCCTTACCTCCCGTCATTGATCTACTGGCAGCTATGGAACCCGATGCGCCAAAGGTACACGAGAATCTCGAGTCAAATGTTGTCTACAATCAGGTATTTACCTTTGGTGATGTAAATGGAGATTTCGCTCGTGCGGATCACATCATCAAACGACATTTGCGCTGGCCTAGAGCAACAGCAGCACCGATGGAGCCAAACGGAGCTGTATGCAAGTATGATCCCGCCAGCGGTCACATGGATGTCTGGTCGAACACCAATATGCTCAACTTCGTAGGCTGGCTTATCGCGACTACTCTCAAGCTCCCGCCTCATATGGTCAACTTCTATCCTATGTATACAGGAGGCAGTTTCGGCAGCAAACATGTGATAAGCAAGGTTGTTGCCATTGCTGGAGCGCTGTCAAAAGTCACTGGTCGCCCGGTGAAGTTTATGGAAGATCGTATCGACAATTTAACAGCCAACGATAGCCAGGGTCCAGACCGTATATACGATGCCGAATTAGCAATCACCAAAGATGGTAAGTTCCTGAGTCTGAGAGTGCATACGATAGACGATTATGGGGCCTACTTCATGTTCGCAATCACAGGTAACACCAACATGATGTCGCAGATTAGCGGCCCATACACTATCGGCACCGTTGAAACGGGTATCAGGGCTGTGCTGACCAATAAAAATCAGCAGGGTGTTTTCAGAGGCGCAGGTTCGGATGTAGGTAACTGGGTGCTGGAACGACTTGTAGATGCTGCTGCTGAAGAATTGGGCATGGATGGCATTGAGCTGCGTCGTAAAAACATGATTCAACCGGATCAGTTCCCTTATAAGATGCCAACAGGTAATTTCTACGACAGCGGCAACTATCCAGCTGTATTGAATATGGCGTTAGAGCACGCTGATCTAGCATATTGGCGCGAGGAACAGGCACGTGGCCGCCAGCAGGGTCGTTACATCGGTATAGGGCTGGCGACATGTCAACAACGTAGCACATACAGCGCAACCGAGTTCTGGTTCCACAATCCAGGGCCAGCAACAGGCCTGACAAGCGCACCGGAAAGCGTGCGTATTGGTGTTGGTCCAACCGGTGGTTTCACCGTCACAATGTTTTCTCCTTTCTGGGGTAATAGTCCTGAAACAGTTGTCTCCCAGATCATTGGTGAGGAATTTGGCGTTGATCCTGCTACAGTGAGTGTGACCTATGATAGCACTGCACATGGATTGCCAGGCGCTGGCCCAGGAGGGAGCCGCATGACAGTGATGCTCTCAGGAGCTATGCGAGGAGCAGCAGCAAAAGTCAAGGATAAAATGTACAAGATCGCATCCCATCTTTTAGAGGCAAGCCCTGAAGACATGGAGATTCGCGATGGAAGTGTCTGGGTCAAGGGTACTGATCGATCACTGAGTATCGGCGATATTGGCTTTAAGGCATACTGGTTCAAATTGGACCTGCCAGTCGACATGGAAAGCGGCCTCGAGGGGAGTTTCACCTATGATCATCCCTTCACAACACCTCCAAGTGATGATCGCAAAGATCTGGGAGCTTTCTACCCCATCATGGGTCATGCGGTTCATATTCCAATCGTAGAGGTAGATATCAATACAGGTCAGGTTACCTTCCTCAAATATGTTGCTGTACATGATGTCGGAACTGTCGTAAATCCACGCTCACTGCAGGGCCAGATACGTGGAGGCATTGCTCAAGGAATCGGTGTCGCACTCTACGAAGAGGTGCAATACAGCCCCGAAGGCCAAAACTTAACGGCAACTATGAATGACTACCTGGTGCCAACAGTAGCCGAGGTGCCAAAGGTCGAAGTTTACCATCATGAAACACCATCGCCTTTCACAGCCTATGGCGTCAAGGGTGGTGGCGAGGGTGGACGTATGGTAGCGCCTGCCGCAGTTACCAGTGCCGTAGAGGATGCGCTCAAACCTTTAGGCATCAAAATCGACGAAATGCCGATTACGTCAGAGAAAATCGTCCATTGGGTTTCGCAAGCGCAGATACAACCTTCTTAAAGCAGGTAAAAACGTATGGAACTTGAGAAAAAAATCGCGGTCATCACTGGTGGAGGCCGTGGAATCGGACGCGCTATAGCCCTGGCTTATGCCAGAGAAGGTGCTGATCTTGTACTCGCCTCCCGTTCGCAGGAGGCGCTGGAAGAGACACGGACAATGGTCGAGGAGCTTGGGCGTAAGGCTTTGATAGTACTAACGGATATCCGCAGTGAAGATAGCGTGCATAACCTTGCCGAGAAGACTTTGCAGCACTTCGGCCGGGTCGATATACTCGTGAATAATAGCGGCATTGCTGGTCCAACTACTCCACTGTGGGATATCAAACTCGCAGATTGGGAAGATACTTTTGCTGTCAATGTGACCGGAGCATATCTCTGTTGCCGGGCATTTCTGCCCGGCATGATTAAGCAGCGCTCAGGGAGTATTATCTTCATAAGTTCTATGACTGGGAAGCGGCCGCTGTATGGACGAACGCCTTATGCAGGCAGTAAGATGGCTCTCGTTGGTATTGCCAGGACACTTGCGTGGGAGGTTGGAGAGTATGGTATTCGGGTCAACGTGATTTCACCTGGACCTGTTGAAGGTGAACGTATCAAGCGGGTTGTACGCAACCAGGCAGCGGCGCTAGGCATAAGCGAGGAGGAAGCACTTCGGCAATTTACCAGCAGTTCGCCACTTGGTCGCCTTGTTCCCCCTGGCGATATAGCTGCATCTGCTATCTTCCTCGCTTCCGATAAGGCAGCTTCAATTACGGGGGAAGATATGAATGTTTCTTCTGGTACAGTCATGTATTGATCTGAATGGAGATTTAGCTATGCCTAGATTAATTGATCTTTCACAGGAGATATTTCAGGGTATGAAAGTATACCCGGGTCACTTAAAGACGGTGATTTGGGAGCATCATACACATGAGGAAACTGTGAAGAACTTTGAAGGAGGTTTTTCCTATCAATCACGGGGCCTGCTCATGAGTGATCACGGCCCGACCCATGTTGATGCTTTAAGCCACCTTGATCCCAGGCCAGAGGCGCCAACCATAGACAAGATGTCCCTTGATCTTTTCTACGGTGAGGCGACTTGTATTGATGTGTCACATTTTGAGCCGAGAACCTATATAACCTCTGCTGATATTGATGCGGCGATAGCAAAACATGACGCAGATGTACGCAAGGGGGATATTCTCCTCTTCTACACAGGCACTTTCAACAAGGTATACGGTACAACGGAATATGTCAGTATGTATCCAGGCCTCGATGAGTCTGCGAGTATGTGGATCGTTGAGAAAGGTATTAAAACCTTTGGTGTGGACTCTCCAAGTCCTGATAATCCTGCCAGTCGCACGTATCCTTGCCATATGATGTGTCGGAAATACGGCATTACTCATTACGAAAACTTAGCCAATCTCGATCAAGTAGTCAACAAGCGTTTCACCTTTATTGGATTTCCCTTGCGTGTCCGCAATGGCACAGGTTCACCGGTAAGAGCTGTGGCGTTAGTGGATGATTAGAATATGAGTAATTAGGAGTTACAATTTATGCCAATCGATCCACAAACCCAGGGAGTATTAGACTTCCTGGCTGCCTCGGGGATGCCGCCTATGCATACGCAAACCGTGGCTGATGCGCGAGGAGCAATGCTTGCAATGGGTGCAATGGGAGGTGAGCCGGAACCTGTTGCCAACGTTGAAGACCGCGAGATACCAGGACCAGATGGACAGATATCGGTACGCATCTACACACCGGAAGGGAAAGGCCCGTTTCCTATACTTGTCTTCTTTCACGGTGGTGGTTGGGTCATCGGTAATATCGAAAGCCATGATGCTATTTGCCGTTCGCTGACAAATCAGGCTCGATGTATTACTGTCTCGGTTGACTATCGTCTTGCCCCAGAACACAAATTTCCTGCAGCGCCAGAAGACTGCTATGCAGCTACTCAATGGGTTGCAACCAATGCCGTCACGTTCAACGGTGACCCTACTCGCATTGCCGTTGGAGGCGATAGCGCAGGCGGTAACCTGGCAGCCGTAGTTGCTTTGATGTCACGAGATAGGGGCGGTCCTAGCCTGGTGTACCAGTTACTAATCTATCCAGCTACCGATTATTACTTTCCTGGAACCCAGTCCATCCAGGAGAATGCCGAGGGATATCTCCTGACCAGGGATGACATGATATGGTTTTTGGATCATTACCTGTCAGGTGAGGAAGATACAAAGCATCCCTATGCATTTCCATTAAAAGCAGGAGATCTGAGCGGCCTGGCTCCAGCAATGGTGATTACGGCCGAGTTCGACCCGCTGCGGGATGAGGGAGAAATATATGCATTTCAAATGCAAAAGGCGGGTGTGGAGGTAATCTCTCGTCGCTATCATGGGACGATTCATGGCTTCGTCAGCCTCTCGGGAATGATAGACCTTGGGAAACAAGCTCTCGCCGATGCCTCTGCCGGGTTGCGTTCAGCCTTTGTGAACGACTAAGACTCCTCAGGTTGACTCCGATCCAGGATTGTGAGAATAGGGGGAGCCAGTTTGATTTCTCCTGAGTATATACGAACAAAGAGGGCACCTGCAAAGGTGCTCTCTTTGTTTGGGGTGGGTTTTTCGTTTACCCATACAGATCTTTTATCCTTACATCAAATGCCTTTTGAACCACTCTGCAGCCGGAGGAGCTGACTGCGAGAATCCAGGCTCTGTGTAAGCCCCGAAGTGTGGTCCTTTCACCATCACCAGTGACTTTGGCTCAAGGGCTCGTTCGTAGGCAGCTATAGCAAGGTCTGTAGGCGTTAAGGTATCGTTGCTTGCGACTACCATCAGCAAGGGCGTGGGTGCAATCAGATGGATATTAGCAGCAGGATTGTACTCCAGGAACTTCTCCATTGATTCCAGCGAGACCTGGTTGCGCCAGTTAGGCGCTCTGTTCTCGCCTGTTGTGGTGAACCATTCATACGAATCTGGCGTTGGTAGCGCGCTGGCTTCCCCTTCAGGGGCCACGACTGGCACAGAGCCACCGCTTCCCTGTGTGTAGCGCTGCTTGCGATCCTCAGCAAGAACCTCAATGAAACCTGCCATAACATCTGCACGCATGAGGCGTCGGGCATTATCTATGCCGTTGACCAGCGGCACCTGCGCTACTGCTGCTTTAATACGTTTATCAAAAGCGGCAAGGTGTAGCACGTGCGCACCGCTATAGGAGGATCCCCACACGCCAATGCGTGATGCATCTACCTCTGGACGGAGTGAAACCCATGTGATGGCGTTGCGGTAATCCTCGTGTTGTTCAGTGGGAATTATTCGATCTCGTGACTCTCCTTCAGAAGCTCCCTGGTAGCGGTAATCAAAGACGAGAGTCACGAAGCCTGCAGCGACAAATACTTCTGCAAAGGAGTCGAGGTACATTTCTTTAACGGCACTAAAGCCATGTGCCATCACAATGGTGGGTCGCTTCTCACCGCTTCGTAGATCATCAGGGAGATAGAGCCAGCCTGCGCATTTCAAACCTTCGCTAACAAAAGTTACGTCTTGTCTCATTGAAATACCTCCTTAAAAATGGTTGAGGATCCACTTCCTCGATAGATAAACGGTCTCTTTCCCAAGGGAGACGCAAGTGCCCCTACAAGGGTTGACATATTATAAGACGCACTACAATTGGTGGGATTTGTCGCGCAATTCACGGCGCAAGAATTTCCCGCTGGGTGTTTTAGGTAGTTCTTCCATGATCTCGATACGACGAGGATATTTGTAGTTTGCCAGACGCTGCTTGCAAAAATCGATCAACTCTTCAGGTGTAACCTTGCCCTCAAATCCGCTTTTAAGGGCTACATAGGCGATAACTGTCTCACCTCGATAAGGATCTGGCGCACCTACCACACCAGCTTCGCGTATGGCAGGATGCTGGTAAAGTACATCCTCTACCTCGCGGGGCCAGACTTTAAATCCTGAAGCGATTATCATATCCTTCTTACGGTCAACAAGGTAGAACCAACCCTCTCCGTCCATTTTGGCAACATCACCGGTATATAGGTAGCCATCACGAATGGCGTGAGCGGTTTCTTCAGGCTTTTCCCAGTAACCAGCTACGATCTCAGGCCCTTTGGTAATCAATTCGCCAATCGCGCCAGGCGGAAGATCCTGACCGTTAGCAACATCGATTACACGACAAATGGTGTTTGGAATTGGTACACCCACTGATAATGCACCAGAAACGGGATCGACAGGTGCTCGCACGCCTAAAGGCACAGCGTGCGATGGCGAAGTCGTTTCTGTCAGCCCGTAGATGTTGTGGATATACGAATTCGTGACCTTCTCGAAATTTTCGACAATAGCTGGAGATACAGGAGCACCACCACTATATGCCTTCTTGAACGAAGATAAATTGCGCGTCCTGATGTCAGGATGATTCAGTAACGCAATATACACGGTAATTGCTGCCACAGTGAAGCTGCCATGCCACTTCTCGATCAACCGTAACATCTCAGCCGGTTCAAAGCGGTAGAACATGATGATGGGCATCCCTGCGAGGGCTGCCACAGCAAGGTGGGCTATTAAACCAGTGATGTGGAAGAAAGGGGCTACACCAATCACGACGTCGTTACTGTCAAGTTGCATCCACTGCTGATAACAGGTCGCATTAAACACTACATTGGCATGTGTGTTCATTGCCCCTTTAGGTCGCCCGGTTGTGCCCGAGGTGTAGGTCAGAAAGGCGATATCCTCTGGTGCAAGCGAAGCAAACTCAACATTCGTTCCGTCGTATTGGGCTAGCAGTTCTAGCATATCAAGGGTTTCGTCGAACCACCGTTTCCTGGTCGAACGTAGTAGAACTGGAACAGGATCCTGGTCGGCATAATCCAGTTCACAAGTGGTGATTGTGAACTCGACTTTGGTATTATCAATGACATCACGGGCAACCGTTTCAAACAGGGATTCGAGACAAATAAGAGCTTTTGCTCCGGAGTCATTCAGGTGATACTCAAGCTCATGCTGCTTGAACATGGGGTTGCATGGCACTGCGATAGCCCCAACTTTCCATGCCGCATACATTCCAATCAAAAATTGGGGGATGTTCTGTAAGTATAATGCTATACGATCACCGTACCTGACACCTCGCTGCTTGAGTGCGAAAGCCAGCGCGCTACTCATGCGATCCAGTTCACTATAGCTTATAGCCCGATCAAAATAGTACATTGCTACCTGATCAGCCATAGTCTGCACTGTCGCAAGAAGCATCTCAAGCCCATTGGCAAAGCTTGGTGTTATCTCTGGCTGCATAAAACTGGGGTAATGCTTCAACCATGGACGTGCCTCGTAGGCTTTTCTAGCAGCAGTTACTTCACTTACAGAATCGTCTCTCATCAAGACCCTCCAATTGAGTGAGATCCTTCGCTTCGCTCAGGATGACATATATTGATCTCGGGATGACACCCATTGAGCTGAGGATAACGGTGTCGAGTATCGCAATTGCAGCGATGGGCATGAGTTCTTTCGCTTCGATCGGGATGGCGCCGTCCATCATTATTGTAGTGGACGGCGCCAGTCAACTCACCAATATTCGAAGCTGTGTTGTATGACATGCTGTAGTTCTTCAGCGCCAACAGTTCGAGGGCTGTTTACAAGTAGTCGCTGCTGTTTGAGCGTGCCTTCGATCAAGGTTGACACATCAGACTCTCCATAACCAAGCGCTGCCAACCCATTTGGGATTCCAGTGTCGCTCATCAGGGAAAGCAAAGAGCGTGGTAATATCTCGGGCATCTCAGCGGCTGTGAGTCCATTCACGTCTGCTCCCAGCAACTGCGCAGCACGCAGGTGTCTTTCAGGGTTGACGGGATACGTCCAGCGGAATGTGGATGGTGCTGTAATGACAACCGAGAGGCCATGAGGGATCATCGGCTCTTCTTTCGGATAGTCCGGGGGTGAAAAATTTTTTACCATGCCTGCAACCGGGTAGGCGATTGCATGTGGTACATGGACACCTGCGTTGCCGAACCCAATACCGGCGTAGGTGGACGCTAGAGCCATGTAGGTACGGGCCTCAATATCCATACCGTTGAGCACAGCCCGACGCAAATAACGCCCAGTGTATTCCAAAGCCTTCTCACACCAGAGATCACTGACGGGATTGCTGCCGATATATACCGGGCGCTCCTCCGGCTTATGTCGTGGACGGGTATCATACGGTCGACTCGTGTAGGATTCAAGCGCGTGTGTCAGCACGTCGAAGCCAGGATACGCAGTTGCCATAGGTGGAAGTGTCACTGTATTCAATGGGTCAATAATTGCGAGGGTAGGCCTCAGAAAGCGGTGAGAGATGCCAGTCTTCACCTTTAAGGCGAGCACATCCATGATCGCATTAGCAGTGGTTTCAGCGCCAGTACCAGCAGTCGTAGGAAGAGCTACGAATGGTTTAAGTGGACCTGGAACAGGAATGCCTTTGCCTATGGGCTTGTTAATGTAATCCATCACCGGTGCCGGATAGCAACTGAGCAGGTTTGCAGCTTTAGCTGAATCAATACTACTGCCACCACCAATAGCAACAAAACCGTCATAATCGCGGCCTTTAACAAAGGTAGCAATTGCCTCGAACGATTGATCTGTGGGTTCAACATGCACATCATCATAGATCTCAGAGCTGATGCCTGCTTCCTCAAGCAATGCTCGAACACGCTCCGGTAGCCCAAGCTTCATAACCGTGCGATCTGTGACGATTAACACATTTCTCACTCCCAGACGTTTGAGGTCGTATGCTACCTCGTCTGTAGAGCCAGGCCCGAACTTAATCGGGGTCATCTCCATTGTGAAGACTGTTTCGTTGGGGAGATCAAGACAAGCCATAAAATATCCTTTCCTTTGCTGAGTTGTCCAATGTCTCTTGTCAGCGCCAGGCTTATGGAGAGAGAGACGCTGCAATACGCTATGACAATCCACGATAGACAACACCCGCCTTGAGCAAGCAAGGTATAACTGTAAGATGAAGCACTCAGAACATGCGTTACACGATACTTTAGTGGCTGCTATTGGTTTTAAAAGATACTATAAATGAATCTATACCATATACTTATGAGGTTTTACAATAGAAAAATTGCACGATTTTGGCTATCCACACTGAATGAAACGCATTGGATAGCGGTGTAGGGACTCGACTCCATTACGAGTAACTCGTACCAACTCACCCACTTGAACGCCCATACGCTCATCTGTGGTGATTATATTGGGTTGGATTACAATAGTCATATTCTCCCGAAATATGAATGGCTGTGGCGGTCTGGCGCTTGTTCGTCGCGTACGCAAGATTGGAGGCAAGTAACCTCCTCCGAAGCCATGGAGCAAGTCATCGTAGATCGTGAAACCAGCAGTATGGATATATTCTGCAACATCGAGTACTTCATTGATGGTTGCCCCGTCACGAATCACCTCTACGATGTCTCTGTATGCACCGACAGCGACATCATACATGCGTTGGTACTCAGGTGTGGGTTGCACGCCGATTGCAAAAGGACGGAGGATTTGGCCTGGATAGCCATAGTAATGAGCGCTTATTTCAGTAATGAGTACGTCGCCTTTCTCAAGACGGCGATTCGACTGTTGTTGGGCGGGTACGCATACCGTTGGGTTTTGCATAGGTGTGGTGGCCATATAGTGTATATGGTTCTTGCCACCCAGACCAAGGTAAGCTGATTCGACGATCGCAGCCAGTTCGTATTCGGTTATACCTGGACGAGCTTCATGTTCAAGGGCTTCAATGGCCAGATCGCTGAATTCAGCTCCTTTACGTAGAAACATGATCTCTTCATCGCTCTTGATCAGACGGAGTTGTTGCATCTGTGGTGCAAAGTCAACAAAGGTTGCACCTGGAAGCGTCTTTCTGATGGTTTCATAGTGTTTGAGAGGGATCGTGCCGATGATCCCTATTTGACCCTGCGCGAGTCCTCTTTCTTGCACATTGATTGCAGTGGTGGTAGCGATATCCGATCCTCCCCAGCGTATGTCTTCGATAGAAGATACTCGTCGCGCATTTGGGAGGTGGTTGTAATACTGAACAAACATCGTTGGTTCACCATCGTGTGGGAAGATAAGCATTGCTTCCCGTGTCACCAGAAAGTTTGAAAGAAACTGTATTTCCTGGTATGAGCCAGCAGTCCCATGTAGGATAAGTGCAGAGAGGCCAGCTTCTTGCATTGATGCTCGAACACTCGCATAGCGGTTAGCGAATTCAATATCGGAGAAACGCGGATAGAGATTGTTATCATTCGTGATATGCATGATCTTTCCCTGGTTCCTGTTGAATGGGTGTTAGTGCTGTTGAAGCTATCGGCGTTGGCTTTCTGTGACTTAACGAGGCAATAACCCCGCCGAGTACAGCAAGAAAGCCTCCAACCGCTTGTAAAGGCGTTATGGTATCATGTAGCAAGAGTACAGCAAATATTGTGGAAAATAAGGGGACAGTTTGCATGATCGTAGCCATTTCCCATGCTTTGAGCAGACGAAACCCTGCTTGTTGGCTGAGATAGCCCAGACAAAAACTGGTGAGAATATATATAGGAAGCGCCCACAGGCTGGTGAAAGTGGGTTGCCAGAGTAATGATCGAGACTGGAAGAAGAGCTGGAATGCGACAATAGGCAATAGTGTTGCAGCTCCCAGCAGAAGTCGCAATGCAGTTAGTTGCAGTGTCTCAACGCGCTCAGATAGACGTTTGGCAGGGATGAATCCGAAACCAATGCCGATCGCCCCAGTGAGGATGAGAAGATTACCCAGACTTCCACTGTTCCAGTCGACGCCTCCTTGCGTTCCTTTGAGGACGACTAGCATACTGCCAACTAACAGCAAGAGGATGCCCAGACCTTGTCTGAGGCGAAATCGCTCGTGCAACAGGAGCAGCGCAAAAATTAATGCAGCCATACCATTAAGTTGTAGGATGAATCCTCCCTCTAAAGCACTTGTATGTGTAAAACCAGCAACGATAAAGAGAAGAGGAAGCGCGGTTCCTATACATGAGAGCAAGAAGATATGTATCCAATCTGCTCGATTGAGCATAGATAGATTGTGAAAGATCGAATTTCCCGTGAACAGAAGGTATGTAGTCAGTAACAGACCTCCAATGGAGAGGCTGAGGAATGCGACAAGCACAGCATCGAGCTCACCTGATAGTAGTTTTGCAAGAATTACCCCAAATCCAAACATGAGAGAGGCTATGAGGGCATATCCAGTTCCGCGAAGGTGCAATGATCTGCTCCAGTTCAGGTGAAGATAGAAGAATTGATTAGATTTAGCTAAAAACCTATTTTACCATAATATCTCAGGCACAATCGTGAGTGATAAAAGGAGAACAGATGAGCGAAGAACGTTTAGCGGCTGGATTGGAGCGTCGCAAGGAGGATTATGGGCTGATAATCGGGCAGGCTCGTTTTGTGGATGATTTAAGACCTCCCGAAGGACGACCTCAAGCGCTCTATATGGCTGTAGTCCGTAGTCCGTATGCTCATGCAGTGATTGAACGTATCAAGCTCGATGCTGCACTCGCTCTACCGGGTGTTGTTGCTGCCTTTGCCGGGTCAGAGCTGGTGAATGGGATGCGCACGCTTGATTATGTACCGCTGCCTGGACTCAAAAATACAGAACGACGACCTTTAGCTATTGGCAAGGTCCGATATGTGGGTGATCCTGTAGCAGTTGTACTTGCTGATAGCAGGTATGTTGCTATGGATGCTCTTGAACAGGTCGAGATAGACTATACGCCATTGCAAGCGATAATAGATCCAGAGGCAGCGCTCGCAAAGGAAGCTCCATTGCTCTACGAGGAATTTGGTTCCAATCTTGCTTTTACTACACAATTAAGTGGTGGGGATGTCGAGACTACTTTCGAGCGTGCGGAACGTATAATTCAACTGCGTGTCGTCAATCAACGACTGGCACCCAGTTCTATCGAACCACGAATTTGTATGTTCGACTATGATCCATCAAGCGGCGTACTTTCAGCCTGGATATCTTCGCAGGCTATCTTCCGGGCGTGGGATATACTGGCAGCTTACTTGAATCTTGATGCTGACCATATAAGGATACACAATGCAGAGGTGGGAGGCGCGTTTGGCGCAAAAAATACTCTCATCGGTGAAGAGATAATTGCTGCGAAGCTGGCTGTCAAATATGAACGACCCATAAAGTGGGTTGAGGGTCGGAGCGAAAATTTGCAAGCTCAAACGCAAGGGCGTGGTTGGGTGAATACTATCGAGGCAGCCGTCAAGAGTGATGGTCAATTGCTCGGTCTAAGGGTACGTTCGATTGCCGACCTGGGAGCGTTCAACGTAGGAGTATCGGCAATGATAGCACAACGTATGCCGTCTTTTCTAAGTGGTGCCTACCAGGTTCAGGCAGTGGATAGCGAAGTGGTTGGGGTTTACACGAACAAGGTTCCGACAGCTCCTTATCGTGGTGCAGGTCGACCTGAAGCTGCTTATATTATGGAACGCACGATGGATCGCATTGCTCATGAATTGAACATCGATCCCGCAGAGGTACGACGTCGCAACTTTATCCCTAAAGAAGCCTTTCCTTATTCGACAGTGACGGGTGTTAAATATGATAGTGGCAATTATAGAGATGCACTTGAAAAGGCACTTGAATTGGTCGACTACACGGGATGGCGAACAAAACAGCGAGAACAACGAGAACTAAGTAGCAAAAAGTTGCCTGGTATTGGCTTTTCCTCTTTTATAGAATTGACAGGAGACAGCTTCAGTATACCTGGTGCGCCACGAGAGTCTGCAACGGTGCGTATCCGCCAGGATGGTACTATTCTGGTGCAAAGCGGTGTTGCGCATACCGGACAGGGACACTTTACGGCTTTCGCCCAGATTGTAGCACAGGTTTTTGGCATATCGGGTTCACAGGTGGAAGTTTTTATGAACGATGCAGATCTGCCAGGGTATAGCAGTGGCACATTTGGTAGCCGCATTACGCAAATTGCTGGTTCGGCGGTGCTTCTTGCTGCTGAAGCAGTGCGAGAGAAGGCGATACAAGTAGCTGCACGAGAGTTAGAAGTTGCTGCTGCTGATCTTGTTTTGGAGGGTGGTAAGGTGGTTGTGAAAGGGGTTCCAGCACGATCGATTGCACTGGGCGAGCTAGCCAGATTGGTCGAGGAGCAACCTGAACTCATTGAACATGAACCACCCAATCCTGTCAATGATGCGCCGATCGAGGGTTTAGCAGCCTGGCGTGATTTTGCTTCGCAAGGTGCTGCGTATGCTTCTGGAACTCACGTAGCAGTGATCGAGATAGATAGTGAGACAGGAGTGGTACACATACTCACATATGTAGCAGTGGATGATTGCGGGAGAGTGCTTAATCATTATCTTGCTGATGCCCAGATACATGGGGGACTTGCACAAGGGATTGGACAGGCTCTCTATGAAGAGGTCATTTATGATCAGGATGGACAGCTACTCACCAGTACGCTGATGGATTATGCTCTGCCGCTTGCAGATGGAGTGCCAGGTTTTGTGACTGATTTTATTGAGACACCTTCCCCACTCAATCCTCTAGGCGTGAAAGGGGTTGGCGAAGCGGGTTGTATTGGCGCGCCGCCCGCGATTGTCAATGCAGTACTGGATGCTCTTGAACCGCTTGGTATTGTTGCAATTGATATGCCGTTGAAACCAGAGAAGGTGTGGGCAGCGATACAGGATGCGAAATCAAGAGCGTAGGGATTGAGGCAAAGGCAAAGTATATTTGACTCTCACTTGTCATTCTGAGCGGCAGCGAAGAATCTCACACGCTGGGAACGAGATTCTTCGCTGCCGCTCAGAATGACAAATCAAAAAGAAGAACAAATCGAAAGAGAATGACAGATCGAAACAAAACATAGCCAATACGGGCTTATTCTGATTATCTAGCATTGTGTGGTGGTATGATGCGTTTGGATGAAGAAATAATTTGAACTAGATCAGGATCAGTATATATATGAGGCCCCAATCAGACTCTTCTAAAACCTTCAATCGTCGCATTGTTTTTACTATAATCTCTATTGTGCTTGTACTGCTGGTGGTTGTGGTGGTGGTGGTTGTCAAGGACATGACGACCGGAGATCAGACACACGTTGCTCTATCGCCAACCGCTATAGCGACACAAAACGGAATGGTTACTGTTACTGCTATTCCGAACGTAGTGGCTTCGCCGCTGCTTTTTGGCACCAATCTGGGTTTGTTTACAGGTAACGATCAAGTAGTGTCTTCCGCTTCTACGCGTGCATTGATGCAGCAGATGCATATTCGTATAGTGCGCATACCGACACGGACGCATCTTCCCAATGATGTCGAAATTCAGGCTTTTCAGGCTGTGAAAAGTATTGGCGCGGTCCCTCTCATTGTGTTGACTGGCGTTCGCGATCCCAATGTACTTACTGATGATACACGGATTATTCAGGATGCGAATAGTGTTTTCGGTAATAGCCTGGTTTATTATGAATTTGGCAACGAAGATGACTGGAATGGGGTGACGATTGAGCGCTATACAACAGGGTGGAATACCTATATTCCGCAATACAAACATCTCGCGCTGAATGGGAAGTTTATTGGTCCGGTTAGCTATCAATATGACCATAATAATTTGACGACGTTCCTCCAGGGAGCAAATCCTCGCCCGGATGCAATTAGCTGGCACGAATATACATGCAGTTATCAAGAACCGATGGATAATTGCCTCACGAATCTTGATCGATGGTCGACACATATTAACGATGGGCGCTCGGTGATGCAGGCCACACTGGGAGCAGAACTGCCTATTATGATTACTGAGTGGAATTATGCAGCTGATCAATCAATCCAGCATAACGGCTTGCCATTCGATGATGGAAAGTATAATAATGCCAGTTTTATTACAGCGTGGACGACGAAAGCATTAGATATTCTGGCAGCGAATAAGGTTTTTGCTTCGATGCAATATTCGGTAACGAATACGGCTTTACCTTTGATTAGCGATAACAATGCACTCACTTTACAAGGGGTGACCTTCCAGTCCTTGTATCAGAAAATGGTTCATGATCCAAGCGGAAATTGACAAGAGGAAATATCATTGGGGACTTTAAGAGATCGAGCACGAGAGTGGGTACGTGTTCACTATGAACATGGTGGAAAGCACCTGCTGCAAACTGAGGTGTGGTTACAGCGTCTCAAGCCTGAAGCGTCTGAGGAAATGCTGCTTGCCGCGCTTACGCATGATATGGAACGCGCTTTCCCCGGACCAGACAGCCCTTCACTCGATCCAAGAGATGGGGTAGACAATCCCGTTTACAACATCGCGCATAGCGAACGCTCCGTACGTATAGTTAGTGGCTATTTGCGCGAGCAGGGCGCATCACAGGAGAGCATCGAAGAGGTCGCGCGCTTGATTAGAGCACATGAATATGGCGGAGATGATGATGAGAATCTTCTGCAGGCCGCAGACAGTTTAAGCTTTCTCGAAGTCAACGTTGATGTTTTCCTGGGTTGGATGGCTGCAGGTGACGAAAAATGGAATGCCGATGCGGTACATGCCAAGTTTAACTGGATGTACGAGCGCATACAAATACCCCAGGCACGCGATCTTGCGAGACCACTATTTGAAGAGGCTATGCGTAAGCTAGAGGGCCGAATCGGATAACCTATCTTGAAGCTTCAAAAAAGGGTTCGTCTTATACTTTTAACGCTATTGATCGTAATTCTCTTCTTTAATGAATATATCGCTCAAATAGCGCGCAAAATGAGCGAGAGTTTATTGATGAGCTTCGATGTGTTGTGAAGATGAGAAAACAACGCTTGACTCTCCAGTTAGGGGAGATGGTAGAGTCTGTATAGAAGCAATTGCTAAGCATACATGCTATCCGTACGGAGTAAACCGCATGATCAGAATTGGAGATTTCTCAAGGTTGAGCCGGGTTTCGATAAGGCTTTGCGATATTACGATGAAATGGGACTATTCAAGCCTATCGATGTCGATCGCTCTACTGGTTATCGATACTATTCGGCAAGCCAACTTCCCAGGCTGAACCATATACTGGCACTCAGGGATCTTGGTCTCTCGCTAGAGCAAATAGCCCAGGTGCTGGATGAAGGTGTCTCACCGGAGCAGTTACGTGGAATGCTGCGACTGAAACACGCAGAGTTGCAGCAGCATATTGTCGAAGAGCAGGAGCGGCTGGCACGAGTCGAGACCCGACTTAATACTATTGAATTGGAGGGTAGAATGCCAGATTATGATGTTGTTATTAAACAAGTCGAACCACAACTGGTTGCTGGAGTCCGTGATACGCTTGCTAATTATCCAGAGGTTGGTCGCCTTTTCGATGAAGTGTATGGTTACCTGGCTCGTCAAGGTGTCAGTGGACCTGACCTTATCGGAGCAGCGATCTGGCACGACGATGAGTTAAAGAGCAGTGATATCGATGGCGAAGCAGTGGTTTACTTGAAACAGTCTATTCCGGAGGGTGAGCGAGTCAAAATCTACAAACTCCCTGGTGCTACTATGGCCAGCGTCATTCACAAGGGCGCCTTCAATGCGCTTAATAAAGCTTACGAGGCCGTTCTGTACTGGATTGAAGCCAATGGATACAAGATTGTCGGACCGAATCGCGAAGTCTACCTGTATTGTCCTGAACCAGTACGCCAGGATGATGAATCGTATGTGACGGAGATTCAGTTCCCTGTTGAGAAGATAGAATCGTAGAGTTATTGGACATAAATGAGTTCGAGAGACATTCCAGGGAGTCGATGAGGCTGCCTGGAATGTTTGCTGTATAATGAGATTTAACAAATTAAGAGGGGTATCGTGAAAGGGCTGCGAGGGCCGATAAATCGGCGGTGGGCGCGATAAATCGGCCCCTACGGATGTCCGGATCTATATGTTAATGGCAATAATACAGGCTTGAGTCAATTGGCAAGAAAGCGAAGATGATGATGAAGGATGTAGAGATTCTTTCCGGATATATTCCTGGAGCTATTGGCAAGGTCGTTGAACTTCATGCTATCTATTATGCTCAACATTGGGGGTTCGGGTTGTTTTTCGAGGCGATGGTCGCGACAGGTCTGGCCAGCTTTCTTAGCAGGTATGATGAAAGTCAGGATAGATTTTGGATTGCGGTTGATGGTCAACGGATTGTAGGGTCGATCACTATTGATGGAAGTGAAGCTGCTACGAAAGGCGCTCATTTGCGCTGGTTCATTCTTGATCCTGAAAATCAGGGTAAGGGCGTTGGTAAACAGTTGATGGGAGAGGCTATGCGCTTTTGCGAGGAGCAGAACTTTCAACGAGTTTCTCTTTCTACTTTTGCTGGCCTTGATTCGGCCCGTTATTTGTATGAAAAGTGGGGATTCAGGCTTGTTGAGGAGCGTGAGAGCGAGACGTGGGGTGTCAGGGTGATGGAGCAGGTGTTTGAGTGGGGCGGGTGATATGCTCTAATTGCCTTAATTTAGACATAACCATGATATAATACAATCAATATGTCATGGAAAATTTCAAGCAGCGCCAACAGAAAAGGTAAATACTATGACATTAGAACATACATCAACAATGAGTGTCGAGCAGTACTTCGAACTCGAGGAGAACAGCCCTGATACGCGTTACGAATATTTTGATGGCTATGTTTATATGATGTCAGGCGGAAGTGCAAATCATGCTGCAATCAGTGGAAATATCTATGCTATTTTGAGGAGTTTCCTTCGTGGAAGTCAATGCCGCGTATATAACTCTGATATGAAGGTACGCGTCTCTGAGAAACAATATTTCCATCCCGATGTAACTGTTAGTTGTGACCCTTATGATCGTGGTACGTCTGCTGTCATCCGATCTCCACGTCTTGTAGTTGAAGTACTTTCTCCAAGCACAGAGGCTCGAGACAGAGGAAGAAAACTTCAATGTTATCTTGCATGCCCTACTATCGAAGAGTACGTCCTGGTAGATGCAAGGTCTATCCGAATAGAGATTTACCGCAAAGAGCAAAAAAAGTGGGTCTATGAAGCTTACGAAGTTGAGGATGAGGTTGAGTTTACTACGCTTAATATGCGATTCTCTATCGAGAATGCTTATGAAGATGTGATTTTTGGGAAAGAAGACAACAACAGCCAGTCACATACGGCAGTTTAACAATGTGTTATGGACATTGGAACAGGCATGGGGGGCCGATAATGCAGATTAACACATGAAGAGGAATATCGTGAAAGGCCACGGAGGGCCGATAAATCGGCGATGTGCACGATAAATCGGCACCTACGGTTGTTGGGGTTATTGTAAACCATAATAATATCAGAACCGCATTGTTTAATCGGTTACTACATTGATTATTCGACCGGGAACATGGATTACTTTGATGATGTTTTGGTCGGCTGTGAAGCGTTTAACTTGCTCGGTTGCTAAGGCCAGTTGTTTGATCTCATCTTCTGGAGCATCGCTTGCGATGACGATGTGGTCGCGTAGACGTCCGTTGACTTGCACGGGGATTGTCAGGGAAGCTGGGCGGATGGCCTCGGGATCGAACACGGGCCAGGATGATGTGTGAATTGATTTCTGGTTGCCGAGCTGATGCCAGAGTTCTTCTGTGATAAAGGGGGCAAATGGCGCGAGCAGTTGCAGGAGTGTTTCGAGTTCCTTGCGTGTTATGATTTGAGCGGCTTCGAGAGTGTTGAGATATTCCATCAATGCTGCGATGGCTGTGTTGTATTTAAGGGCTGCGATATGCTCTGTGACACGCTTTATTGCCAGGTGCTGCGCGCGTTTTGCTTCGCCGATTGGTGGTTTGGTTGTGGCGTTGGCACCGTGTTGTGCGGTGATATGCCAGACTCGATTCAAGAAGCGTACGATACCGCCGATGCCACGATCATTAAAATCTCCACCAACCTCGTATGGCAGCATGAACATCAGATGCAGCCGAAATGCGTCTGTACCAAAACGGGTGATATAGTCGTCGGGATTAATGACGTTGCCCTTTGACTTGGAAATCTTGGCCCCGCCTTTGGTGATGGTCCCATTGGCTCGGAAGCGCTTGAATGGCTCCGAGAAATCCAGGTAACCCAGGTCGTGCAGCGCCATCGTGATGAAGCGTACATACATGAGGTGCAGGACGCTGTGTTCTGCCCCTCCGATAGACATATCTATGGGGAGCCATTTGCGAGTGAGATCTGGATCCCAGGGCTGCGTCTCATCATTGTTTGATGGGTAGCGCAGGAAATACCAGGACGAATCCAGGAAGTTATCGCTGACATCTGTCTCTCGACGGGCGGGTTGTCCACAGATAGGACAGGTTGTATTGACAAAACTGTCAATCGCAGCAAGTGGAGATACTCCCGTGCCTGTTGGGATCCAGTCTTTTATATCGGGCAACAGTAGCGGTAATTGATCTTCAGGTACCGGTACTGCGCCGTGGTCGGGACAGTAAATGATGGGAATAGGCGGCCCCCAATAGCGCTGTCGACTGATCAGCCAGTCGCGCAGACGATATTTTATAGTTCTTTTTCCAAGCCCGTTTGCTTCAAACCATGCACTAATGGCGCTTTGAGCCTGTTCGGTTGTCATGCCTGAATACACGCCGGAATCGATGAGTAATCCTGGTTGCTCAAAAGCTCTGACTTGATTATTTATATTTGAGAGCGAAGGGTCTGGTTGAAATGGTTGTATGACGAAGCGAAGAGGCAGGCCCATTGCTTGAGCGAACATCCGATCGGTCTCATCGTGTGCTGGCACGCCCATGACTGCACCAGAACCATATTCATCCAGCACAAAATCGGCGATCCAGATGGGGATACGTTCGTTTGTCAGAGGATGTACTGCATAAGCTCCGGTGAAGACTCCAGTCATGGCGGGGCTTTCACTTATGGATCTGGAACTGGTTGATGCCTGGTAGGCGGTTACTGCTTCTTGATAGGTAGCGTCTGTGATCAAAGGGACAAGTGGATTTTGAGGAGCCAGTGCTACAAAGGTCATGCCAAAGATGGTATCTGGACGTGTTGTATACACCTGCACACTCTGTTCGGGTTGTGCATCAATCGTCATCTTGAACTCAAGGCCCTGGGAGCGCCCGATCCAATTGCGCTGGATCGTCTTTACTCGTTCTGACCAATCGAGCTGATCCATATCGTCCAGGAGTTGTTGAGCATAGCTGGTTATTTTGAGGAACCATTGCTCAAGCCATCGTCTTTGCACTATGCTACCGCAGCGCTCACAGTGTCCATTGATAACTTGCTCATCTGCCAACACTGTTTTATCTTTGGGACACCAGTTTACCGGTGCTGCTTTGCGTTCAGCAAGTCCTGCTTTGAATAATTGCAAGAAAATCCATTGTGTCCAACGGTAGTAGTGTGGATCAGTGGTATTCAGTTCGTGCGACCAGTCGAAGCGGTTCCCAATGCGCTTCAATTGCTTCTCACGAAAACGCTCAGCATTCTGCGCTGTAAGGATACGCGGGTGAATGCCTTTTTTAATGGCGAAGTTTTCGCTATGTATGCCAAACGCATCCAGTCCCATCGGCTCGAAGACATCAAATCCCTGCATTGCCATCCATCGACCGTGTACGTCTGAACCAACAAAGGAGTACATGTTCCCAACGTGCAGGCCTTCGGCTGAAGGGTAGGGAAACATCATCAGGTTGTAGTAAGGTCTACGGGCGTTGCGCAGATCAACCTGATAGAGTTTCTGTTCCTCCCACGTGGTGCGCCATTTTGATTCGAAGGTTGCGAAGTCATAGCGGATA
>Ga0209048_10000995_pt1 | contig 29719 bp, 30 predicted proteins | sample FrelakmetCRP12CR_FD_187146 | JGI IMG/M metagenome (GOLD analysis project Ga0209048, IMG submission 187146) | Freshwater lake sediment microbial communities from the University of Notre Dame, USA, for methane emissions studies - CRP12 CR (SPAdes)... | ecosystem: Environmental > Aquatic >... | reverse complement strand
TCGCTTCAGCGTGGCCCTCCAGCGGCAATGCCAGCCTCTCCCCGAAGCGGCTCATCCAGCCGATCTGCCGCCCAGGTACGCCGACGACCAGGGCGAAATCCGGCACGTCGTGCGTGACCACCGCGCCGGCGCCGACGAACGCATGGCGCCCGATCGTGATGCCGCAGATCACGGTGCAGTTGGCGCCCAGCGTGGCCCCATGGCGCACGAGCGTGGGGCGGTACTCGGCCTTGCGCGTCACTGCGGCGCGCGGGTTGTGCACGTTCGTGAAGACCATGCTCGGGCCGCAGAACACGTCGTCCTCCAGCGTCACGGCGTCGTAGACCGACACGTTGTTCTGGATCTTCACGTTGTTGCCGATCGACACGTCGTTGCCGACGTAGACGTTCTGCCCGAACGAGCAGCGCTCGCCGATGCGCGCGCCGGCGCTGATGTGCACGAAATGCCAGACGCGGCAACCGTCGCCGAGCCGTGCGCCAGCGTCGACGATGGCCGAGGGGTGGATCATCGTGGCCATGACGGCATCGGCATTTCAGTAAACCAGCGGCAGGCTGACGCGCTTGCCGTCGCGCGCCGACATGTACATCGCGATCAGCAGCTCGAGCGACTTCAGACCCTCTCGGCCATCGGTCTCCGAGACCGCCTCGCCGCGCAGCGTGGCGATCACATTGTCGTAGTAGAGCGGATGGCCAAAGCCGTAGACAGACGGCGTCAGGTAGCTGGCATCGGCGACCTGCGCGTCCATGGCGTCGGGCAGGTCGAACTCCCAGTGCTCGATCTCGTTGACGGCAATGCCGCCGATGCGCACCGAACCCTTCTCACCGAGGATCGTGATCGACCCTTCGAGGTTCTTCGGATAGGTCAGCATCGTCACGTTGATCGAGCCCATCGCCCCGTTGCGCCACTTGATGGCCGCGACGCCGGTGTCTTCGACCTCGATGTTGCGCGCCAGCGTGCCGGTGTAGGCCATCACGCTCTCCACCGGGCCTCCTATCCAGTCGAGCAGGTCGACGTAGTGGCTGGCCTGGTTCATGAACGCGCCACCGTCGAACTCCCAGGTGCCGCGCCAGGCAGCACTGTCGTAATACGCCTGTGGCCGGGTCCAGAAGACGTTGACATTCACCATGTAGATGCGGCCGAAGCGGCCCTGGTCGGCAGCTCGCTTGAGCAACTGCAGCGTGCTGTTGCGCCGGTTCTGCTTGACGACGAACAGGCGCACGCCCGCTGCGTCGCAGGCACGCACCATCTCGAGCCCGTCGTGCCAGCGGGTCGCCATCGGCTTCTCGGTCATCACGTCGAAGCCGGCGCGTGCCGCCTCGATGGCCTGGGTCGGGTGCAGGCCGCTGGGGGTTGTGAGGACGATGCAGTCGGCATGGGTCGCGGCGAGCAGTTCGGTCAGGTTGGCATGCCCACGCGCGCCGGTCTTGGCCACTGCCTCGGTGAGCGCAGCCGGGTCGCTGTCGCACACGTCGGTGAGCTCGCAGCGCTCTGCATGCCTGCGCACGGCCTCGAAGTGGTTGTTGGCGATGCGCCCGCAACCGATCAACGCGAAGCGCACCTTGCGGCCGGCGATCGGAAGACGTCGAATGTGCATGGGTGCTTCTTGTACGGGCGGTGCCGGGGCTTGCTTCAGCTGCCTGGGAAATGCCGGGTTGCGCAGCCACGGCTCGGCACATTCGCGCCGGGCAGAGTGTGCGGGAAGCAGGCTCTCATTGCAGACCCGATGCGTCTGCGAGCAAGGGTGCTGCGGCGTCGCGGGCCGACAACACAGGCGGCCGCCCGAGCGCGGGCCAGTCGATTCCGATCGCGGGATCGTCCCACCGGATGCAGCGTTCCGCGTCGGGTGCGTAGTACTGGGTGGTCTTGTAGAGGAAATCGGCGCTGTCGGTGGTAACCAGGAAACCGTGCGCCATCCCCGGCGGTAGCCAGAGCTGGCGATGGTTCTGCCCGCTCAGTTCAACGCCGACCCAGCGGCCGAAGTTCGGGCTGCTCCGCCGGATGTCCACGGCAACGTCGAACACCGCGCCCTGCGTCACCCGCACGAGCTTGCCCTGCGCATGCGGGCCGACCTGGTAATGCAGGCCGCGCAGCACCCCGCGCGCCGAGCGCGAGTGGTTGTCCTGCAGGAACCTCGCTTCGAACCCGACCGCGTGGTCGAAGGTCTTCTGGTTATAGCTTTCCATGAAGAAGCCGCGCCCATCGCCGAACACCCGGGGTTCGAGGATTAGCACGCCATCGATTTCAGTACGCGTGACCTTCATCAGAACACCTGGCTGGCTGCGACCTGCAGCAGATACTGCCCGTAGCCGTTCTTCAGCATCGGCCGCGCCAGCGCCTCGATTTGATCGCGCGTGATCCAGCCAGCGCGAAAGGCGATTTCCTCCGGGCAGGCCACCTTGAGCCCCTGGCGCTTCTCGAGCGTCGCGATGAACTGACCGGCCTCGAGCAGGCTGTCGTGCGTGCCGGTGTCCAGCCACGCATAGCCGCGGCCCATGATTTCCACCTCGAGTTGGCCCTGCGCCAGATAGCGCGCGTTGACATCGGTGATCTCGAGCTCGCCGCGCGCCGAGGGTCGGATGCTGGCGGCGATGTCGCAGACCTGTTCATCGTAGAAGTAGAGCCCCGTCACCGCGTAATTGCTCTTCGGCACGGCGGGCTTTTCCTCGATGCTGAGCGCGCGCTTGCGGATGTCGAACGCGACGACGCCGTAACGCCGCGGGTCGTGCACGTGATAGGCGAACACCGATGCACCTGTCGTGCGAGAAGAAGCACTATGAAGCAGGCCTTGGAAATCGTGGCCATAGAAGATGTTGTCACCCAGCACGAGCGCGCTCGGCTGGCCGTTGACGAACGAGCGTCCGTGGATGAAGGCCTGTGCGAGGCCATCGGGGCTCGGCTGCACGCAGTAGCCGATGTCGACGCCCCATTGACGACCGTCGCCGAGCAGCGCCTGGAAGCGCGGCGTGTCCTGCGGCGTGCTGATGAGCAAGATCTCGCGGATGCCGGCCAGCATCAGCGTGGCCAGCGGGTAGTACACCATCGGCTTGTCGTATACCGGCAGCAACTGCTTGCTCATCGCGAGCGTCGCCGGGTGCAGCCGGGTGCCGGACCCTCCGGCGAGGATGATGCCCTTGCGTTGGGAAGTCATGCGAGTCCTATCGTGAATCAACCGATCACTTCGGCGAGCATGCGTTCCACACCCGTTTGCCATTTCGGCAGGGTGAGGCGGAAGGTTGCGCGGATCTTGTCGGTGTTCATTCGCGAGTTGTTCGGGCGCCTGGCGGGGGTCGGGAAGGCCGCGCTGGGCACCGCCTCGATCGCTTCGGGCGCCACCTTGACCGGCCGGCCTGCTTCGCGGGCGAAATCGATCACGTGCCGTGCGTAACCGTGCCAACTGGTCTCGCCTGCAGCCACTGCGTGATAGGTGCCCGAGACCTCGGGCTGCTGGAGCGCGGTGCGCAGCGCATGGGCAGTCACGTCGGCCAGCAGATCGGCGCCGGTCGGGGCGCCGATCTGATCATCGATGACGCTCAGCTTGTCGCGCTCCGCGGCCAGCTTCAACATGGTCCTGGCGAAGTTGCCGCCACGCGCTGCATAGACCCAACTGGTGCGAAAAATCAGATGCCTGCAGCCGCTCGCCCGAATCAACTGCTCACCCTCGAGCTTGGTGCGGCCATAAACGCTCAGCGGGCCGGTGGGCGAGTCTTCGACCCACGGCGTGCTGCCGCCGCCGTCGAATACGTAGTCGGTGCTGTAGTGCACCAGCCAGGCGCCGAGCGTGGCGGCCTCGCGGGCGAGCACGCTGGGTGCGGTTGCGTTGATAGTGCGGGCGAGCTCCGGCTCGCTCTCCGCCTTGTCGACCGCCGTGTGGGCGGCCGCATTGACGATGATCTGCGGCGCGACGGCGCGCACGGTGGTGGCCAGCGACTCAGGTCGGCAAAAGTCGGCGCTCCATGGCCCCGGGCTGTCGAAGTCCAGCGCCAGCAGTTCACCGAGCGGCGCCAGCGAGCGCTGCAACTCCCAGCCGACCTGTCCGTTCATTCCCAGCAGCAGAATCTTCATGCCGCTTCCCGCGCGCTGTAGTTCGTGGCCACCCACTCGCGGTAGGTACCGCTCTGCACCCGCGCCACCCAGTCGGTGTGGTCCAGGTACCAGCGCACTGTCTTGCGGATGCCGGTCTCGAAGGTCTCGGCAGGCTTCCAGCCCAGCTCACGTTCCAACTTGCGCGCGTCGATGGCGTAGCGGCGGTCGTGTCCGGGGCGGTCGGTCACGTACGTGATGAGCCGTGCATGGCTGCCGGCCGGATCGGGGCGCATTTCGTCGAGCAGGGCGCAGACCGTGCGAACGATGTCGATGTTGGGCTTCTCGTTCCAGCCGCCTACGTTATAGGTCTCACCGACCTTGCCGCGAGCGAGCACTTCCCGGATGGCGGCGCAATGGTCACCCACGTACAGCCAGTCGCGCACCTGGCGTCCGTCGCCGTAGACCGGCAGCGCCTTGCCGGCGAGCGCGTTGACGATCATCAGCGGGATAAGCTTCTCGGGGAAGTGAAACGGCCCGTAGTTGTTCGAGCAGTTGGTGGTGACCACCGGCAGCCCATAGGTGTGGTGCCAGGCGCGCACGAGGTGGTCGCTCGCCGCCTTGCTCGCAGAGTACGGGCTGTTCGGCTCGTACAGATGCTGCTCGGTGAAGGGCGGGTCGCCGGGGCCGAGCGAGCCGTAGACCTCGTCGGTCGATACGTGATGGAAGCGAAACGCGGCCTTCTCGCCGGCGGGCAGCTTGTTCCAGTGTGTGCGTGCGGCTTCGAGCAGCGTGAACGTGCCTTCCACGTTGGTGCGGATGAACGCGCCCGGCCCGTGGATGCTGCGGTCGACATGGCTCTCGGCAGCGAAGTGGATCAGGGCGCGCGGGCGGTATTCGGCGAACAGGCTGTCGAGCAGTGGGCGGTCGGTGATGTCGCCGTGCACGAACACATGCCGCGCGTCGCCCTGCAACGAGCGCAGGCTGTCCAGGTTGCCGGCATAGGTCAGCGCGTCGAGGTTGAGCACCGCCTCGTCGCTGCCAGCCAGCCAGTCGAGCACGAAATTGGCACCGATGAAGCCGGCGCCCCCAGTGACGAGGATCATTGTGTGGGTGCGGGAGTTGCCGCTGCCGGGTCGGCTGCAGCGTCGCGCACGATTCTAGTGGCGCCGCTCCAGTCACCGTAGCGGCATGCCGTCCTCGGGGGATAATGCGCGGATGACAGAAACTGCCTTTGCCGAACCGCTCGTCGCCGACGAGATCGTGGAGATTGATGACCTGGCCCCGAGCGGCCCGATGGAATTTGCTGCGCTCGGCCTGGCGCCCAAGTTAGAAAAGGCGGTGGCCGACCAGGGCTATACCCTGATGACGCCGATCCAGGCGAAGGCGATCCCGATCGTGCTCGCAGGTCGCGACGTGATGGGTGCGGCACAGACGGGCACCGGCAAGACGGCGGCGTTCTCGCTGCCGCTGCTGCACAAGATGCTGCGGCACGAGAACAGCAGCGCTTCGCCGGCGCGCCATCCGGTGCGCGCGCTGGTGCTGGCGCCGACGCGAGAGCTCGCCGACCAGGTGGCGGCCAACATCAGGGCCTATGCGCAGCACTCGAACCTGCGCGTCGCGGTGGTTTTCGGCGGCATCGACATGAAGCCGCAGACGGCCCAGTTGAAGCAGGGTGTCGAGGTGCTGATCGCCACGCCGGGTCGCCTGCTCGACCACATCGAGGGCAAGAATTGCGTCTTGAACCAGGTCGAATACGTCGTGCTCGACGAGGCCGACCGCATGCTCGACATCGGCTTCCTGCCCGATCTGCAGCGCATCCTGAGCTATCTGCCCAAAGCGCGGCAGACGCTGCTGTTTTCCGCCACCTTCTCACCCGAGATCAGGAAGCTCGCGCAGAGCTACCTGCAGGACCCGGTGCTCGTCGAGGTGGCGCGACCGAACGCGACGGCGACCAACGTCGAGCAGCGCTTCTACAGCGTGGCCACCGACGACAAGCGGCGAGCCGTCTGTTCGATTCTGAAGCAGCGTGGGCTGACCCAGGCCCTCGTGTTCGTGAACTCCAAGCTCGGCTGTGCGCGGCTCGCCCGTTCGCTGGAGCGCGACGGCCTGAAGACCACCGCACTGCACGGCGACAAGTCGCAGGACGAGCGACTGAAGGCCCTCGACGCGTTCAAGCGCGGCGAGGTCGATGTGATGGTGGCTACCGACGTTGCCGCGCGCGGGCTCGACATCGTCGACCTGCCGGTGGTGTTCAATTTCGACGTGCCCTACAACGCTGAAGACTACATCCACCGTATCGGCCGAACCGGGCGCGCCGGCGCGTCGGGGCTCGCGATCACGCTGGTGTCGCGCGACGATGCGCGGCTGGTCGGCGACATCGAGAAGCTGATCAAGAAGAAGATCGATATCGAGCCGCTGGAACTCGACGAAGAACGCCCACCCCGGTTCGATCGACCGCATCGCCGCCCCGATGCAGATGCCGGCGAGCGAGCCGAGACGCGCCGTGCGCCGGGGCGCTCGGCGTATGCCAACGGGTTACCGCCGCCCGCGCCGCGCGACCCGTTCTTCGACCAGCCCTATGAGGCGAGCGCCGTTGCGGCGCCGGCCTTGGAGAAGAGCACGACGGTGCCCGTGGCACGGGGCCTGTCGCCGAACATCAAGATCAAGAAGCGCGTCGCCGCACTGTTCGGGGGCAAGGCGGCCGACTGAACGGGGAGCCTGTCACGGCGATTCGCCATGGCCGGGTGGCACGCTCAGGCTGCCTGCAGGGCAAAAACCGCCGGCACATTGCCCGGCAAGGGGCAACTCCGGACCCGCCATGCAGCCACGCTGTCGCTTCGCGTCCAGCCCTCGGGCAAGGTCAGCCCGCAACTGACCGACAGGCGCGTCGCCGGCTGCAGGTGCGCCAGCAGTGACGTAAGCAGCGCCGGATTGCGATAGGGCGTCTCGATCAGCAGCTGCGCCTGGCGGGCGCGGCGCGAAAGGGCCTCGAGTTCGCGGATGCGAGCCGCACGCCCTGCCGCCTCTACCGGTAGATAGCCCACGAAGGCGAAGCTCTGGCCGTTCAGCCCGCTGGCCGCGAGGGCAAGCAACAGGGAACTGGCCCCCGCGAGCGGCAGTACCGCGACGCCAAGACGATGGGCAGCCTGAACCAGCGCCGCACCCGGGTCGGCCACGGCCGGCAGACCGGCCTCGGACACGAGGCCCATATCTTGGCCCTCGAGCGCCGGCGCGAGCAGGGCATCGAGCTGCGGTGGCTGCGGATCCTTCGCGCCCTTGGCAGGGCGAGGCAGTTCGACGATGTGCTGTGCCTGCAGCGGCTGCGCCAGCGGCACGATCGCATCGACGCGCTTGAGGAACGCGCGCGCCGTCCTGGCGTTCTCGGCCACCCAGTGTGTCAAGGCGGCCGCCTGGCGGATCACACCGAGCGGGAGCGCCTCCTGCAGGTCGGGCAACGGGCCATGGCCGCGGAGGCCGAAATCCAGCGGCGTCGGCACCAGCAGCAGCCTGCCGCGAATGCGCGGGCCGTTCATGCGGCGAGCGGGTCCAGTCCGGCGGCACGCAGCAGGGCACAGGTGCGGATTAGCGGGAGGCCGACCAGTGCCGTCGGATCGTCGGACTCGATGGCTTCCAGCAAGGCGATGCCGAGTGTCTCCGACTTGGCGCTGCCGGCGCAGTCATAGGGCCGCTCGGATCGCAGATAGTGCTCGATCTCGTTGTCGGAAAGCCGGCGCACGCGCACGGTCGCTGGCACCACGGCCTCGGCCGCATAGCCGCCGGCTAGGCAGACCACGGCCACGGCGGTGTGGAAGAGCACCGTCCGGCCGCTCATCGCGCGCAGTTGGCAGACTGCTCGCTCGTGGCTGCCCGGCTTGCCGATCGCCGCACCATCCAACTCGGCCATCTGATCGGAGCCGATCACCAGCGCGTCGGGATTCCTCTGTGCCACGGCGCGCGCCTTGGCAAGCGCCAGCCGGCGCGCGGTCGTGGCCGGCGCCTCGCCTGCGAGAGGGACTTCGTCGACGTCGGGAGCCTGCACTGAAAAGGGGAGGCGCAGGCGTTCCAGCAGTTCACGCCGGTAGCGCGAGGTTGACGCGAGAATCAGGGCCGGGCGGGCGGAAGTCATGCCCGGATTGTCGCCGCGCTGCGCCGTACACTGATGCGATGAAACCGCACGACCCGCTCAGGCTCGACGTCGAGCGCTTTGCGACGGACCAGGGGCGGCTGCACGGACAATGGCAGTTGAACGGCATGCGGCGCCTGGTCGAAGCCTGCCACGCGGAGGCGCCCCCTGCCGGATCCGACCTCGTGGACTGGCAGGCCGTCGGTGAACGACGCCGCCAGCACGCTGCTGCCGAGTCGGATGCCTGGTTGCAGCTGACGCTGGACACCGACGTGAAGCTGACCTGCCAGCGCTGCCTCGGCCCGGTCGATACGCCGCTCAAGTTGGAGCGCTGGTTCCGGTTCGTCGTCGGCGAGGAGCAAGCGGCGCAACTCGACACCGACAGTGAGGAGGACGTGCTGGCGAGCACGCGATCGCTCGACCTGCACCAACTTGCCGAGGACGAGCTGTTGCTGGCGCTGCCGCTCGTGCCGCGTCATGACGTCTGTCCGCAGCCCTTGCAGCCGGCCGCGTTCCCTGGCTCGCAGCAGGCCGAGCCGGCGGTGAATCCGTTCGCCGCACTGGCCGCGCTGAAGCGTGGATCGCACTGAGTGCCGGAGATCTCCGGCAGCCGTGGCGAAGCGCCCGAATGCTACAATCCACGGCTTTTTGCCAGGGGGCCGGTGCCGCGCCGCTGGCTGTCGTCAACAACACGTCAACGGGGCGGATCGTGCCGCTTCGGGATCGGGCAGCGCCTGCAGCGCTTGCCGGTCAAAGGAGGACCCATGGCCGTTCAGCAAAACAAGAAGTCGCCGTCCAAGCGCGGCATGCACCGCTCGCACAACGCGCTGCCGACCCCCGGTACGGCGATCGAACCGACCACGGGCGAATCGCACCTGCGTCATCACATCAGCCCGACTGGCTTCTATCGCGGGCGCAAGGTCTTCAAGACCAAGGCAGACGCCTGATCGTGCCCCCGTGACGCCTTCCGGCGTCGCCCGAGGCGGGACGAACCCTCGCACCGTGATGTCTGGGTCCGCTTCGGTCCGTATGACGCAGGCGCCCGTTTCCAATCCGCGACCATGAGTTCAGCGCCGTCGCAGCTGGAGATGCGAGTGCGTCTGGCCGTCGACTGCATGGGCGGCGATCACGGCCCGTCCGTCACGCTGCCCGCCTGCCGGGCTTTTCTCGACACGCATCCGCAGGCTGAACTGTTGCTCATCGGCCGCATCGATGCACTGGTCCCCGCCAAGGCCTGGCCACGCTGCACGCTGATCGACGCGACCGAAGTGGTCGAGATGCACGATTCGATCGAGGTCGCGCTGCGCCGCAAGAAGGATTCGTCGATGCGGGTGGCCCTGTTGCAGCTCAAGGCCGACGCTTCCGGCCACGTGGCTGCCGGTGCCTGCGTCTCGGCGGGCAACACCGGCGCATTGATGGCGCTGGCGCGCTACCTGCTCAAGACCATCGCCGGCATCGATCGCCCGGCGATCGCCTACGCGATGCCGAACCAGCGCGATGCCTTCACGACCGTGCTCGACCTCGGTGCGAACGTCGATTGCACGGCCGAGCACCTCTTGCAGTTTGCCGTCATGGGCAGCGCGCTGGCGGCGGCAGTCGAGGGCACGAACAGCCCCAGTGTCGGCCTGCTCAACATCGGCGAGGAAGCCATCAAGGGGAGCGAGACGATCAAGCAGGCCGGTGAACTGCTTCGCCGCGGCGCCGAGCGCGGCCTGCTGAACTTCCACGGCAACGTCGAGGGCAACGACATCTTCAAGGGCACGACCGACATCGTCGTCTGCGACGGCTTCGTCGGCAACGTGGTGCTCAAGGCTTCCGAAGGCCTGGCGTCGATGCTCTCGGAGTTCATCCGCCAGGAGTTCACCCGCACGGTGTTCTCCAGGGTCGCGGCGATCGTCGCGTTGCCGGTGCTCAGGCACTTCAAGGCGCGCGTCGACCCGCGGCGCTACAACGGGGCGGCACTGCTCGGCCTGCGCGGCCTGGTGTTCAAGAGCCACGGTTCGGCGGATGCCTTCGCCTTCGAGCATGCGCTCCACCGCGCTTATGATGCCGCGCGAAACGACCTGCTCGAGCGCGTGCGTGTGCGGATTCAGGAAACGCTGCGAACCCTGCCCGGGTCGGCGGCCGATGCCCGGCCGGCGAATTCCGAACTGAACCTGGACGCATGACGCCTTCGCTGCCACGCTACACGCGGATCGCCGGTACGGGCAGCTTCCTGCCGCCGCGCCGGCTGAGCAACGACGAACTGGCGCGGCAACTCGCCACGCGAGGCGTGCAGACCTCGGACCAATGGATCGTCGAGCGAACCGGCATCCATGCGCGTCATTTCGCCGACGACGGCGTGCCCTGCAGCGAGCTTGCGCAGTACGCGGCGAGACGGGCTCTCGAGTCGGCGGGGTGCGTGGCGCAGGATATTGACTTGATCGTCCTTGCGACGTCGACGCCCGACATGGTGTTCCCATCCACGGCCTGCATCGTGCAGAACAAGCTCGGCATGCACGGCTGCGCAGCGTTCGACGTCCAAGCCGTCTGCTCGGGTTTCATCTACGCCCTGACGGTGGCCGATTCGATGATTCGCACCGGTGCGGCGCGCAAGGCGCTCGTGATCGGCGCCGAAGTGTTTTCGCGCATCCTCGACTTCAGCGACCGCACGACCTGCGTGCTATTCGGCGACGGTGCGGGCGCGGTGGTGCTGGAAGCTAGCGACAGGCCCGGCATCCTGGCGAGCGAACTGCATGCCGATGGCAGGCATGTCGGCATCCTGTGCGTGCCCGGCACCGTGTCAGGCGGGCAGGTGCAGGGCGATCCGCTGCTTAAGATGAACGGGCAGGCGGTGTTCAAGCTGGCCGTCGGTGTGCTCGAAGTCGTGGCGCGCTCGGTGCTCGCCAAGGCCGGGCGCAGGGAGGGCGACGTCGATTGGCTGATCCCTCACCAGGCCAACTTGCGCATCATGCGCGGCACGGCGCGCAAGCTGCAGATGGCGATGGACAGGGTGATCGTCACCGTCGACGAGCACGCGAACACCTCTGCAGCCTCGATCCCGCTGGCGCTCGACGTCGCGGTGCGCGATGGCCGCGTTGCCCGCGGCGACACGCTCCTGCTCGAGGGCGTGGGCGGCGGCTTTACCTGGGGCGCGGTGCTGCTCGATTACTAGAATGACGACCCCAAGCTCACTGCATTCGCTGCCCCGAGGAGCGCCCGGTCGGCTTGCGAGCACCCCGGCGCCGGCTGACATGGCAGACAGGACTTTTCGATGACTTCCTTTGCATTCGTGTTCCCGGGCCAGGGCTCGCAGTCGGTTGGAATGCTCGACGCCTGGGGCGACAACCGTGCCGTCAGGCAGACGCTCGATGAGGCATCCGTCGTGCTCCGCGAAGACATCGCCGCGTTGATCCACGCCGGCCCCAAGGAGCAACTCGATCTCACGACCAACACCCAGCCGCTGATGCTGGCGGCCGGCATCGCCTGCTACCGTGCGTGGCTGGCAGAAACCGGCCTGGCGCCATCGCTCGTGGCTGGGCACTCGCTCGGCGAATACACTGCACTGGTCGTCGCCGGCGTGCTGACGCTTGCAGACGCGCTGCCGCTGGTGCGCTTTAGGGCGCAGGCGATGCAGGACGCCGTGCCAGTGGGCGCCGGCGCGATGGCAGCCATCCTCGGCATGGACGCGCAGGCGGTTCGAACGGGCTGCGTCGAGGTGGCCGCTGCCGGCGGCGAGGTCGTCGAAGCGGTCAACTTCAACGATCCCAAGCAGACCGTGATCGCCGGCAGCAAGGCCGGTGTCGAGCAGGCCTGTGTCGCGCTCAAGGCCAAGGGCGCCAAGCGCGCGCTGGTCCTGCCGGTCTCGGCGCCGTTCCATTCCAGCCTGATGAAGCCCGCCGCCGAGCGGCTGAAGGTACGCCTCGCTACCACCCCGTTCGCCGAACCGGCGATCCCCGTCGTCAACAACGTCGACGTGCGGTGCGAGAGCGACCCGCAGCGCATCCGCGATGCACTGTATCGACAGGCCTTCGCTCCGGTGCGCTGGGTCGAGGTGGTGCAGGCGATGCGCGCGCAGGGCATGAGACATGTCTTCGAATGCGGTCCCGGCCGCGCGCTGGCCGGAATGGTTAAGCGCATCGATGCTGAAGCTGTCACTACGACGGTGCTGGACATGGAGTCGCTCGCCGAGGCGCGGGGGCTGCTGGCATGAGCGAAGCTTTGATGAGAGGCCAGGTCGCGCTGGTCACCGGCGCCACGCGCGGCATCGGCCAGGCCATCGCGCGCGAGCTGGCGGATTGCGGGATGAAGGTCATCGGCACGGCGACGAGCGAGGCTGGCGCCCAGGCGATAGGCGCCGCGCTGACCGCATTCGGCGGTTGCCGCGGCATTTGCCTGAACGTCACCGACGGCGCGGCGGTCGACGCCGCGATCGACGCGATCGTCAAGTCCGAGGGCGGCCTGCACGTGCTTGTCAACAATGCCGGGATCACGCGCGACTCGCTGTCGATGCGGATGAAGGACGACGACTGGGACGCCGTGCTCGACACCGACCTGAAGGCGGTGTTCCGTGCCAGCCGGGCCGCGATCCGCCCGATGATGAAGCAGCGTTACGGGCGCATCGTCAACATCACTTCAGTCGTCGGCGCGAGCGGCAACGCCGGCCAGGCCAATTACGCGGCTGCCAAGGCCGGTGTCGCGGGCATGGCGCGCGCGCTGGCACGCGAGCTCGGCAGCCGCAACATCACGGTCAACTGCGTGGCGCCCGGCTTCATCGCGACCGACATGACGCAAGGACTTCCCGAGGCGCAGAAGGCCGCGCTGCTGGCGCAAATTCCGCTCGGCCGTCTGGGTGGCGTCGACGAGGTCGCCGCTGCGGTCGCCTTCCTCGCGTCGCCGCGGGCCGGATATATCACGGGTACCGAACTGCACGTGAACGGCGGCATGTACATGAACTGAGCGCGGTGCGGCGAGGCCCGGTGACCGGTCCTGCCCAAGCCGTAGAATCTCGGCCTGTTTGAAGCAACTCTCCTGGAGGAGACATGAGCGATATCGAAGCACGCGTCAAGAAGATCATCGCCGAGCAGCTCGGCGTACCTGAGTCGGACGTGGCCAATGAAAAAGCCTTCGTCGCCGACCTCGGCGCCGATTCGCTCGACACGGTGGAACTGGTGATGGCCCTCGAGGACGAGTTCGGTATCGAGATTCCGGACGAAGAGGCAGAGAAGATCACGACGGTGCAACTCGCCATCGACTACGCGCTGAAGCACCAGAAATCCTGAGCCCCGCGGCAGACTTCGCATGACCCGCCGTCGCGTCGTCGTCACCGGTCTCGGACTGATCAGCCCCGTGGGCAACACGGTGGCGGAGGGCTGGACCAACCTGCTCGCCGGCCGTTCGGGCATCGCGACGATCACCCGGTTCGACGCATCGAGCTTTGCTTGCCGGATTGCCGGCGAGGTGAAGGGCTTCCCGCTGGAGGAGTACATCTCCGCCAAGGAGGCGCGGCACATGGACACCTTCATCCACTACGGGCTGGCCGCCGCCATCCAGGCCGTGAACGATGCCGGGCTGACCACCGGCGATGCCCTGACCGAAGAGCAGGCCGAACGCATCGGCTGCGTCGTCGGATCGGGCATCGGCGGTCTGCCGCTGATCGAGGAGACGCATGCCGAGCTCACCGCACGGGGGCCGCGGCGCGTTTCGCCGTTCTTCGTGCCGGCGTCGATCGTCAACATGATCTCCGGGCATCTGTCGATCCGTTTCGGTTTCCAGGGGCCGAACCTGGCGATTGCCACCGCCTGCACGACCGGCCTGCACTCGATCGGCGTTGCCGGAAGGTCGATCGAGTATGGCGACGCCGACGTGATGGTCGCGGGCGGCGCCGAGGCCACGATTTCGCCGCTGGGTGTCGGCGGTTTTGCAGCGGCGCGGGCGCTGTCCACGCGCAACGACGATCCGAAGACCGCCTCCCGCCCATGGGACAAGGATCGCGACGGCTTCGTTCTCGGCGAGGGCTCTGGCGTGATGGTGCTCGAGGAGTACGAGCACGCGAAACGGCGCGGCGCGAAGATCTATTGCGAGCTGATTGGCTTCGGCATGGGCGCCGACGCCTACCACATGACCGCACCGAATGTCGACGGCCCGAAGCGCGCGATGGGGGCTGCATTGCGCAATGCCGGCATCAACGCCGATGCGGTGCAGTATCTGAACGCGCACGGCACTTCCACACCCCTGGGAGACGCGAACGAGACCAATGCGATCAAGCTCGCTTTCGGCGATCACGCGAAGAAGCTGGTGGTCAATTCCACCAAGTCGATGACCGGCCACCTGCTCGGGGGTGCCGGTGGTATCGAGTCGGTCTTCACCGCGCTGGCGCTGCATCACCAGGTTTCACCGCCGACGATCAACATCTTCGACCAGGACCCGGAGTGCGACCTGGACTACTGCGCCAACGCGGCGCGCGAGATGAAGATCGACGTCGCCGTGAAGAACAACTTTGGCTTTGGCGGCACCAACGGCACGCTTGTCTTCAGACGTGTCTGATCACGGACGGCGCATGTCGGCCCGGGCTTCGAAGCAGGAGCACCGATGCATTCCGATCCGCCGCTGCAACTCCGTGTGAACCGCTACGAGTTGTGGCGCGCCATGGTGCTGCTGCTGGCGACGGGTGCCTGCGCGGCGACGCTCGCCTGGTGGCGGGCTCAGCCAGTTCCGGCGCCGCGGTGGGCCGGCGCCACGGCAGCGATCGGCACGCTGGCCTCGCTGGCAAGCTTGGTCGGGCTTTGGCGGATGCGGGCTCTGACGCTGCGCTGGGACCGCCAATGTTGGCTGGTGACCCGCGACGGCGCTGCGGAACAGGCGGGCGAGCTTTCCGTGGCAATCGATCTGGGCGGTTGGATACTGCTTCGCTTCGTGCCCGCAGGCGCAGGGCCCGGCCCGGCCCGGCATGGCGTCGCCGGGCGCTATGGATCGCGCTGCAGCGGCGCGGCCTCGAAGCGCACTGGCATGCGCTGCGTTGCGCGGTGTATTCGGCGCGACCGGCCTTGCGACCTGACGCTTGAGGTCGAGCTCGAATGAATGTCGATGTCGATGCACCGCTGATCGAACGCGTCAAGCGAGGCGACACCCGCGCCTTCGAGATGCTGGTCGTGAAGTACCAGCGTCGGATCGAGCGCCTGATCGGGCGCATGGTGCGCGACGTCGATCTGGTGCCGGACATTGCGCAGGAGTCATTCATTCGCGCCTACCGGGCAATCCCGCAGTTCCGGGGCGACAGCGCGTTCTACACCTGGCTCTACAGGATCGCCGTCAACACTGCCAAGAAGGCGCTGATGGAGCTCAAGCGCGATCCGCTGGTATCCGAGACTGCGCTGGCGTCGCGCGACGAGGACGATGAAACTTCGCGCGTCGAGAATGAACTAAGCGACGGCGAGACGCCAGAGTCCATCATGGCGAGTAAGCAGATCGCGGGGGTAGTGAATGCGGCGATCGAGGCTCTGTCCGAGGACTTGCGTCAAGCCATCGTCTTGCGCGAGATCGAAGGTCTGAGCTACGAGGAGATTGCCGAGGTGATGAACTGTCCGATCGGTACCGTACGGTCGCGCATCTTCCGGGCGCGCGAGGCCATTGCACAACGGCTCAGGCCGATGCTGGACGCACGGGCGGGAGATCGGTGGTGACGGAGTCCTTGGGGTTTGATGCGCGGCTGCGCGGTGGGGAATGTCATGCTCGACGAGTCTGAAGACGGTGCGCGATCCTTGCTAGGCCTGTCGGCACTGGCCGATGGCGAACTCGACCCGGCCGCAACTCGGCAGGCCTGTTCGCGGTGGCACGGTGACGCCGCTGCGCGGGCGTCGTGGCATGCCTACCACCTGATCGGCGACGTGTTGCGGTCCGACGACCTCGCGTCGGACACCGCGCGAGATGCCGGCTTCCTGAACGCCTTGCGCGTGCGCCTGGCCGCTGAACCGGTGGTGCTCGCGCCGCAATGCGTCGAGGCCGGTGCTGGGGACATGGAGGCGGTTTCGGATCGTCGCGCCGCGCGCGGTTCACGCTGGTCGTGGCTGGGGCCGGCTGCCGTCGCGGCGGGTTTCATGGCCGTCGCCAGCGTACTGGTCGTGACGCGTGGCAACGCACCACTGGAGGGAGCGAGCGATTCCCTGGCCCGATCGTCGGCTGGTGGGAGCGCCGTTCTCACCGCGGCATTGCCGGTGCCGGGTGCAGCGTCGGAGTCGGCCGCGAACGCGCCTGATGAACCGCAGACGCTCGTCGCCGACGGCAAGCTGGTGCGCGATGCACGCCTGGAGCGCTATTTCGCCGCGCACTCGCAGTTCGGCGGCAGTTCAGCTCTCGGCGTACCCTCGGGCTTCCTGCGTGCTGCCACTACGCAGGCGCCGGGTCGCTGAAGTTGATGACGATGACGAAACCTGGATGCCAGCGGCATCGCTACCGTCACCCATGCTGAACCGCCTGCTGTCCTCCTTGGCCATGGTCTTGGCGGCAGGCTGCTGCACAACCGCAATCGCGTCGCAGCCGGGAGCCGTCGGTGCAGGCGACTCGCCGCTCGCGCCGCACGAGACGAGGGCCTGGCTGATGCGCATTCACGACGCCGCCAGCCATCGAAATTTCCAGGGTACGTTCGTGGTCAGCGCAGGCGGTGTGGTGTCGAGCTCGCGGATCGCCCATTTCTGTGTCGGCGCGAGCCAGTTCGAGCGCATCGAGTCGCTGGACGGGCAAATGCGACGTGTCTTCCGACACAACGACGTGGTGCATACGCTGTGGCCGAGAAGCCGGGTCGCGCTCGTCGAGCAGCGCGATATGCTGGCGACGTTTCCGGCGCTGCTGCAGACGGGCGACGACCGCATCGACACGTACTACGACTTGCGCCCCCAGGGAGTGGAGCGCATGGCGGGCCGGGACGCCGACGTATTGCTGCTGCGACCGAAGGACAACCGGCGCTACGGCTATCGACTGTGGGCCGACCGGGGAACCGGCCTGCTGCTGCGCGTCGAGGTGCTCGGCGAGCGCGGCGAGGTCCTCGAATCGTCGGCCTTCTCGGACCTGACTATCGGTGTCAAGGCGCAGCCCGACAGCGTGTTGTTGCCGATGAAGAAGCTCGACGGCTACCGGATCGTGCGCCCATCGCTGACGGCGGCCCGGTTCGACGCGGAGGGCTGGACGCTGCGCGAGGGCGTGCCTGGCTTCGAACAGGTGAGCTGCGTCAGGCGGCTGCTCGCCGGCATGACCGCCGACGACGACGATGCCGCGACCCAGGTGCTACAGACGATCTACTCCGACGGGTTGACCCATGTCTCGGTGTTCATCGAGCCCTACAACCCGGCTCGACACCCGCGTGGCATGCACGCCGCGATTGGTGCTACCCAGACACTGATGCGCCGCGTGGGCGACTGGTGGGTGACGCTGGTCGGTGACGTTCCGGCAGCGACCTTGCGCCAGTTCGCGAACGCCCTGGAGTACAGGAAGTAGTGCTGAAAGCCCGAACGCAGCCTGTGTGCCGCCCCTGCCCGGGTTCGGCGACCATGCTCGGCACAGGACCTTCTTCTTTCCACCGAGGTTCCGGCATGGTCGATCGAGATCCCCTCCGATGGGGCGCCGTCTGGCGCCTGCGGTTCCTGGCGCTCGTGCTGTGCGCCTGGGCCTCGCTGGCGCCTGTGGCGGCACGAGCTCAGCAGTTTCCCGATTTCGTCGAATTGATCGAGAAGGTGGCTCCGGCAGTGGTCAACATCCGCACCACCGAGCGAGCTTCCGAAGGGTCCAGGTTGCCGTTTCGTCGGCGTGCTCCGATGCCGCAGGGTGAGGAAGCGCCGCGCGGCGAAGGTTCCGGGTTCATCATCAGCGCCGACGGCTATGTGATGAGCAACGCCCATGTCGTCGAGGGCGCGAGCGAGGTGCTGGTCACGTTGGTCGACAAACGCGAGTTCAAGGCGAAGATCGTCGGCGCCGACGAGCGCAGCGACGTGGCGTTGTTGAAGATCGAGGCGAGTGGACTTCCGACGGTGAAGATCGGCGACGTGGGCCGACTGCGCGTTGGCGAGTGGGTGCTCGCCATCGGTTCGCCGTTCGGCCTCGAAAGTACCGTGACGGCCGGCATCGTGAGCGCGAAGCAGCGCGAGACCGGATCGGACATCGCCTTCATCCAGACCGACGTCGCAGTGAACCCCGGCAATTCGGGCGGACCGCTGATCAGCACGCGCGGTGAAGTGGTCGGCGTCAACTCGCAGATCCTGAGCCCGGTCGGCAGCTACATCGGCATCTCGTTCGCGATCCCGATCGACGAGGCCATGCGGGTAGCCGACCAGCTTCGCAGCAACGGTCGCGTCGTGCGTGGCTACCTCGGTATTCAGCCGACGGACGTGCCGCGCGAACTGGCCGAGGAGTACGGGCTCGCCAGCGGCAAGGGCAGGACGCGTGGCGCCTTCGTGCGCCAGGTGGTGCCTGGCGCACCGGGAGAGAAGGCCGGCATCCAGCCAGGCGACGTGGTGTTGTCGGTCAATGGCCGGCCGGTGGAGGGCGCGGTCGATCTGCGGCGCACGCTCGGTGCCTACAAGCCCGGGACGGCCGTGACCCTGCAGATCAACCGGCGCGGCAAGATCATCGACATCAAGACGAACCTGGCCGAGGTCGCGCCGCAGGCGGTGGTGGCCGAGCGCAGCGAACCGGCCGCGGCCGAGCAACGCACATCCGGTGCCGCGAGCGCGTGGGGACTGACGGTCACGAATCTCAGCGCCGCCGAGCGCAAAGGCATGCGCGGCGCGGGTGGTGTCAAGGTTACCGCGGTGGCCGACGGCGCCGAATCGGTCGGCATGCGTGCGGGTGATGTGATCCTCGGTGTGGGCACTTCGGAGGTTGCTGACGTGACGCAGTTCGAAACCGTGCTGGCCACGGTCGACAGGGCGCGCGCATTGCCAGTGACGGTCTTGCGCGGTGACTGGGCAACCTTCGTGAGAATCCCGGTCTCCAGGTAGCGCATCGCGCCAGCGGCGGCACCGCGTTTCGTTACAGCTGACTGCAAGGGCGGGCTTTCCCGCAATGCGAAATGAATTCGCCCCGGATCATTCCTCGCCGAACTCGGGGATAGCCCTTCGCCTGTCAACCAGGCAAAGTCAGCAAGCGCAAACATCATTGATCTCAGACTGGATTGAGCCTGGTTTCGACTAGAATGGGCTGCTCGAATGGCCTGTTTATACCTCTCTGCATGTACGAGTCGCAGCGCTCGTAACTGCCCCAGCTTGTCAACGGGATATTGTTGATAAGCTGTTAACAAGTCGTCATGTTGGCGGCGTGCAACGGCGTGAAATCAAGCAACGGCGCGGTTTCCAGCCTAGGTCTTTTGGCTACAATGAAGGCCCAACAAGCAGTTGCCAAACATTTTGTTGGAAGGCGCGTCAATCGTTCGACGTGCCTTTTTTTTGACTTCGACACGCCGCTTCGCGGCTTCACATCGCTGCGCGATATGAGTCTCCGTCGCAACGGCTTCGCCGTTGTGTCTGCGGCGTGAGCTTCGAACAGCAGTCCATGGATCACATCCGCAACTTCTCCATCATTGCCCACATCGATCACGGCAAGTCGACGCTTGCCGATCGGCTGATTCATCGCTGCGGGGGCTTGAGCGATCGCGAGATGGAGTCGCAAGTGCTCGACTCGATGGACATCGAGCGCGAGCGCGGCATCACGATCAAGGCGCAGACCGCAGCACTCACCTACACCGCGCGCAATGGGCAGGTCTATCAACTCAACCTGATCGACACGCCGGGCCACGTCGACTTCTCGTACGAAGTCAGCCGTTCGCTCTCGGCCTGCGAAGGCGCCTTGCTGGTGGTCGACGCGAGCCAGGGCGTCGAGGCGCAGACGGTCGCCAACTGCTATACGGCGCTCGACCTCGGCGTTGAAGTCGTGCCGGTGCTCAACAAGATGGACCTGCCGCAGGCCGATCCCGAGAACGCCAAGGCCGAGATCGAAGACGTGATCGGCATCGATGCGACGCATGCCATTTCCTGCAGTGCAAAGACCGGCGAGGGCATCGACGACATCCTCGAAGCCGTGATCGCTCGAATGCCACCGCCGCGCGGCAACCCCGCTGCGCCGCTGCGCGCGATGATCGTCGACTCCTGGTTCGACAACTACGTCGGCGTGGTGATGCTGGTGCGCGTGGTCGACGGATCGCTGTCCAAGGGCGAGCGCATCCGCATGATGGCCAGCGACGCCGTCTATTCTGCCGACTCGCTGGGCGTGTTCACGCCGAAGTCGGTGCCGCGCGATCGCCTGAGCGCCGGCGAGGTCGGCTTCGTCATCGCCGGCATCAAGGAATTGCAGGCAGCCAAGGTCGGCGACACGATTACGCTGGAGAAGAAGCTGCCGAACAACCTCGGACCGGCCAGCGAGGCGCTGCCCGGCTTCAAGGAAATCCAGCCGCAAGTCTTCGCCGGCCTGTACCCGACCGAGGCGAGCGAGTATGACCAACTGCGCGACGCGCTGGAGAAGTTGAAGCTGAACGACTCGTCGCTGCGCTACGAGCCTGAGGTGTCGCAAGCGCTGGGTTTCGGATTTCGGTGCGGGTTTCTCGGCCTCCTGCACATGGAGATCGTGCAGGAGCGCCTCGAGCGCGAGTTCGACCAGGACCTGATCACCACCGCGCCGTCGGTCGTCTACCAGGTCGCGCTCAACAACGGCGACGTGCTGCAGGTCGAGAACCCGTCGAAGATGCCCGATCTGGGTCGCATCCGCGAGATCCGCGAGCCCATCGTCACGGTCCAGCTCTACATGCCGCAGGACTGCGTCGGGCCGGTCATGACGCTCGCGAACCAGAAGCGCGGCAACCAGATCAACATGGCCTACCACGGCCGCCAGGTCATGCTGACCTACGAGATGCCGCTGGCGGAGATCGTGCTCGACTTCTTCGACAAGCTGAAGAGCGTCTCGCGCGGCTATGCCTCGATGGACTACGCGTTCAAGGAATACCGTGCCGCCGATGTCGTGAAGATCGACATCCTGCTCAACGGCGACCGTGTCGATGCGCTGTCGATCATCGTCCACCGCAGTCAGAGCCTGTACCGCAGCCGCGCCGTGGTGGCCAAGATGCGCGAGCTGATTTCGCGCCAGCAATACGATGTGGCGATCCAGGCCGCGATAGGGGCCAACATCATCGCGCGTGAGACAATCAAGGCGCTGCGCAAGAATGTGATCGCGAAGTGCTACGGGGGCGATATCACCCGCAAGCGCAAGCTGCTCGAAAAGCAGAAAGCCGGCAAGAAGCGCATGAAGCAGATCGGTACCGTAGAGGTGCCCCAGGAAGCGTTCCTGGCCATTCTTCAAGTGGACGACTGACAAGACTGATGGCCCCATTGACCGGACTGCTCTATGCCTGCCTCGGGCTCTATCTCGGCGGCTGGTACCTCGGCTACTGGAGCGGAAATTTCTCGCTACTGCTGTTCATCCTGACGGTTGTCACACTGTGCTACTGGCTGGCCGAGCGTCTGCACTTCAAGCCGCGACGCGAGGCCGCCGCAGCCAACCTCGAGGCGCAAGACGGGGCGCGGCGGCTCGAACTCAGCCGCCTCGGGATCGCCAAGGTCGACGGCGACGTGACCTCGGCCAAGCAGGCCTTGCTCGCGCAGCCCTGGTGGCTCGACTGGACGGCCGGGTTGTTCCCGGTGATCCTGGTCGTGTTCCTGTTGCGTTCGTTCCTGTTCGAACCGTTCAAGATTCCGTCGGGCTCGATGATCCCGACCCTGCTGGTGGGCGACCTGATCCTCGTGAACAAGTTCCACTATGGCGTTCGCCTGCCGGTGATCAACAAGAAGATCGTCGCCAACCATGATCCGCAGCGCGGCGACGTGATGGTGTTTCGCTATCCCAGGGACACCAGCATCGACTACATCAAGCGCGTGGTCGGTGTGCCGGGCGATGAAATCAGCTACCGCGGGCAACAGTTGTATATCAATGGCACGCGCGTCACGAGCGAGCCGCTGCCCGAGTACTACGACGAAGACAGCATGCGCTACGCCCCGCAGTTCAAGGAATTGCTGGGCGACGTGGCGCACCGGATCCTGGTCAACCCGCGGCTGCAGCCCTTCTACGGCGGCGACGACCAGCGCGCGTTTCCCTTCCGCGAGAACTGCAGCTACAACGTCGAAGGGCTGACCTGCAAGGTCCCGCAGGGCTATTACTTCATGATGGGCGATAACCGCGACAATTCGCAGGATTCGCGTTTCTGGGGCTTCGTGCCGGATGAGAACATCGTCGGCAAGGCCTTCTTTGTATGGATGAACTTCGGCGACTTGAAGCGAATCGGCGCGTTCCACTGAACCGGGCGATGTCTCGCGCTCGGTCAACTCACCTTCGGGAGCACACCTGCATGGCAATTGAACATTCGCAGCCGCAGGTTCAGCGCGGCATCAGCTTGCTGGGCCTTCTCTTCTGGGCGATCGTCGTCGGCATGCTGGCTCTCGTTGCACTTCGAGTGCTGCCCACCGTCAACGAGTACCTGACGATTCAGCGCACCGTCAACAAGGTCGCCGATCAGGGACTCGGCACCGTACCGGAGATACGGGCGGCGTTCGAGCGCCAGAAGGACATCGAATACTCGATCTCTTCGATCTCCGGCAAGGATCTAAAGATCACGAAGGAGAACGAGAACATCGTGATTCGCTTTGCCTACGATAAGGAGATCGAGCTCGTGAGTCCGGTCTACCTGCTGATTAAGTACGAGGGCCACTCCAGGCCGTCGCGCTAGCCCAGGCTGCATTGGCAACACCGCTGCCCGACACCGCGCGTGGATCCAGGACTCGAAACGCTCCAGCAACGCATCGGGTGCCGCTTCGCGCAGCCCGAGTTGCTCAGGAGGGCGCTGACGCACCGCAGCTTCGGTGCCGATCACAATGAGCGCCTCGAGTTCCTGGGCGACGCGGTACTGAGCCTGGCGATCTCTAGCCTGCTCTTCAAACGCTTTGCCGGCTCCGACGAAGGCGACCTGACGCGGGTGCGAGCGCACCTGGTGCGCGAGGACAGTCTGCACCGCGTGGCGCTGGCACTCGGCCTGCCCGAGGTGCTGCGGCTGAGCGAAGGCGAGGCGCGCGGAGGCGGCGCCCAGCGCGCGTCGATCCTCGCCGATGCACTCGAAGCGCTGATCGGCGCGGCATTCCTGGATGGCGGCTTCGAGTGCGCGCAGGCACTGGTGCAGCGCCTGTTCGGCGAGGTCATCGCGACCACGGAGCTGGAGGCCTGGGCGAAGGACGCGAAGACCGAACTGCAGGAGTGGTTGCAGGCGCGTCGCCTGCCGGTACCGGCCTACCGCATCAACGCCACCCGCGGGCAGGCACACGCGCAGACCTTCGAGGTCGAATGCGCCGTGCCTGCGCTCGGCCTGACGCAGCTGGGCGAAGGCCGCTCGCGCCGCCAGGCCGAACAGGAAGCGGCGCGCCGGATGATCACCCTCCTCATGGCCAGTGACCGCCCCGGTGGCCCGCTGCGCAGCTGAGGTCGGCGATGACCGATCCCGCATCGCCTGTCGCTGGCGCGGCAACGCCGGGCGCCGCCCAGCATTGCGGATTGATCGCCATCGTCGGGCGGCCGAATGTCGGCAAGTCGACGCTGCTCAATGCGCTCGTCGGGCAGAAGGTGAGCATCACCTCACGCAAGGCGCAGACCACGCGCCACCGCATCACCGGCATCCGCACGCTGGCCGAGAACCAGTTCGTATTCGTCGATACGCCCGGTTTCCAGACGCGTCACGGTGCGGCATTGAACCGTGCGCTCAATCGCACCGTGCAGGGTGTGCTGGCCGACGTCGACGTCGTGCTGTTCGTCGTCGAGGCCGGGCGTTTCGGGCTCGACGACGCGAAGGTGCTGGCGCTGATGCCGCAGGCTGGCGAAGGGGCCAGGCCGGTGATCCTCGTCGCCAACAAGCTCGACGAGGTGCGCCGCCGTGCCGACCTCGCCCCCTGGCTGAAGAGCATGCAGCAGCGCTACCCGTTCGCCCAGTTCGTGCCGCTGTCGGCTCGCAAGGACGCCGACGCGCGCCGCCTGCTCGAGATCGTCCGGCCCTACCTGCCCGAAGCGTCCTGGCTGCACGACGAAGAGGCGCTCACCGACCGCAGCGAGCGCTTCCTCGCCAGCGAGCTGATCCGGGAGAAGTTGTTTCGCCTGACCGGCGACGAGTTGCCCTACACCTCGACCGTGGTGATCGAGAAGTTCGAGGAAGAGGGTGACTTGAGGCGCATCGCCGCCGCCATCGTCGTCGAGCGCGAGGCCCACAAGGGAATGGTCATCGGCAGCGGTGGCGAACGGCTCAAGCGCATCGGCACCGAGGCGCGCACCGAACTCGAGTCGCTGCTCGGCGCAAAGGTGTTCCTCGAACTGTGGGTCAAGGTACGCTCGGGCTGGGCCGACGACGAAGAGCACTTGCGCAGCTACGGCTACGAATAGCCGCTATGGTCACCCGCACGGCGCGCACGCCCGCCACGCTGCAGTCGTTCGTGCTGCACCGGTACGACTGGAGCGAATCGAGCCTGATCCTCGACCTCTTCACGCGCGAGCAGGGGCGACTGGCGGTCGCCGCCAAAGGGGTGAAGCGACCGTACTCGCAGCTGCGCCCGGTGCTGCTGCCGTTCCAGCGCCTGCAGGTCACGCTGGCGCAGGGCCGCGCGCACGCCGACGATGCGGCGCCGCCCGAGGTGCAGACGCTGCGTGCGGCGGAGTGGGCCGGTGGCGCGGCGATGCTGACCGGCGCGGCGCTGTTCGCAGGCTTTCACTGCAACGAACTGCTGATGAAACTACTCGCCCGCCACGACCCGCACCCGCGGCTCTTCGACGCCTATGCGCAGACATTGCCCGCATTGTCCCCCCGCGAGGACGCCAGTGTGCAGGCCGCGCTGCGTGCCTTCGAACTCGTGCTGTTGAAAGAGATCGGTGTGCTGCCCGATCTGAGCCTCGTCACGCTGACGCAGCGCCACGTCGGCGAGCAGGACCGAATGGCGCTGCTTCCCGAAGCCGGCGTCGCCGCGGCGCAGCCGGGTGACCCCGGTGTGCTGGGTAGCGTGCTGATCGGACTGCAGGCGGCGCTGGCCCACGGCAGCATCGCCGCGCTGCGCCAGGCCTGCTCGGTGGCGCTGCCGGAACTCAAGGCCGCGCTGCGCACGCTGCTTCACTATCATCTCGGAACGCCGGTGATGCGCACGCGGCAGGTGATGATCGACCTCCAGACGCTCGGGCCCACTCCATGAATCCGTTGATGACGTCTGGCCTCGACGCGCGCCGCGGCGCCACCGCGCTGTCGGTGAACCTGAACCTGGTGGCGATGGTGCGCAACCGCCGGCCGCTTGATTTCCCCAGCGTCACCCGGGCGGCGACCATCGTGCTCGAGGCTGGTGCGGCCGGCATCACCGTGCATCCACGGCCCGACGAGCGCCACATCCGGGCTGGCGACGTGCGGGAGCTGGCCGCATTGCTGAAGGCATGGCCGCAGGCCGAGTTCAACATCGAGGGCAACCCCTTTCACAACCTGCTGGACTTCGTGCGCGAGCTGCGCCCGCAGCAGTGCACCCTCGTTCCCGATGCCGAAGGGCAACCCACCTCGGATCACGGCTGGGGCCTGACGCAAGACGCCGCGCGGCTGGCGCCGCTGATCGCGCACGTCCATGGGCTGGGCGTTCGCGTCAGCCTCTTCATGGACGCCGAGCCCGCGGCGATGGCGCAAGCGCGCGCAATCGGCGCCGACCGCGTGGAACTCTATACCGAGCCCTACGCGGCGGCGCACGGCACGCCGCGCCAGGCGGCGCAACTGGCACGCTTTGCCGCGGCGGCCCGCGCCGCACAGGCCGCCGGGCTCGGCGTGAACGCCGGGCACGATCTCAATCGCAACAACCTCGCCGACTTCCTCGCCGCCGTGCCCGGCGTGCTCGAGGTGTCGATCGGGCACGCGCTGATTTCCGACGCGCTCGAGCTCGGCTACCGCGAGACGGTGCGCGACTACCTGCGCTGCATCGCTCGAGCTGCCGACCTCGGGCGCGGGGCCGGTGGACCGGCGCGATGATCTTCGGCATCGGCACCGACATCTGCGACATCCGGCGCATCGAGGCCGCGCTCGCGCGCCGCGGCGACCGCTTCGCCGAGAAGGTGCTCGGCGCGCGCGAGCTCGCGGTGTTCCGCGCTCGCCGCGAGCGGGCCATGGCGCGCGGCGTGCGCTATCTGGCCACGCGCTTCTCGGCCAAGGAGGCGTTCTCCAAGGCGATCGGTCTCGGATTGCGCATGCCGATGACCTGGCGTGCCTGCGAGATCGTCAACGCGGCGAGCGGCAAGCCGGTCGTCGAACTCAATGGTGCCCTCGCTGCATGGTTCATCGAGCGCGGGCTGAGTGCGCATGTCAGCGTGAGCGACGAATCCGACTATGCGGCTGCCTTCGTGGTCGTCGAATCCAGGGACTGACAGTGACAGGAGCGCGCATGATCCAAGCCAGTGCACTTCGAGCTGCGACGGCCGCCCCCTCGCCGCACGCGCCGGTGGTGCTCGACATCGCCGGCCTCGCGCTGACCGCCGACGACCGGCGTCGCCTGCTGCATCCTCTGACCGGTGGGTTGATCCTGTTCGCGCGCAACTGGGAGAGCCGGCGCCAGCTGACCGAACTCGCCGCCGAGATCAAGTCACTGCGGCCGGATGTGCTGATCTGCGTCGACCATGAAGGCGGCCGCGTGCAGCGCTTTCGCAGCGATGGCTTTACCCAGCTGCCACCGATGCGTGCCCTCGGCGAGCAATGGATGAACGACGGCAGGCGCGAAGTCGGCAGCGGCGCAATGAACGCGACCGACGCCGCCACCGCCACCGGCTACGTGCTCGGTACCGAACTGCGTGCCTGCGGCATCGACCTGAGCTTCACGCCCGTGCTCGACCTCGACCATGGCCCCAGCGGCGTGATCGGTGATCGCGCCTTCCATCGCGACCCGCGCGTCACGACGCTGCTGGCGAAGAGTCTGATGCATGGCATGGCGCTGGCGGGCATGGCCAACTGCGGCAAGCACTTTCCCGGCCACGGCTTCGTGCGCGGCGATTCGCACCACGAGGTGCCGGTCGACCGGCGCGGCCTGAAGGCGATCCTCGCCGACGACGCGCGGCCCTACGAGTGGCTCAGCACCTCGCTTGCGAGCGTGATGCCGGCGCATGTGATCTACCCCAAGGTCGACCCGCACCCGGCCGGCTTCTCGCCGCGCTGGCTGAAGGAAATCCTCCGCCTGCAACTCGGCTTTACCGGCGCGGTGTTCAGCGACGACCTGAGCATGGAAGGCGCGCGCCGCATCGCCGGTGCACCGGTGACCTACGCCGAAGCGGCGGCACTTGCGCTCGACGCCGGCTGCGACATGGTGCTGCTGTGCAACCAGTCAACAGGCAACGGGAAGGTCGTCGACGAATTGCTGGAGGACCTGGCCGATGCCTGCTCGCGTGGACTGTGGCAGCAGGACCCCGACAGCGACGCGCGCCGCCTTGCCCTGCTTCCCCGGTCTGCACCGAAGAGCTGGGACGAGCTAATGCATTGCCCCGCCTACCAGCACGCGCTGGAGCAGCTACCGTAGGCGGCGCGAGATTGAGCCGCCTACGCCGCGGGCGGCTCAGACGGCGTTCGCGTCGAACGGCAGCTTGTACTGCGAGAGGTCCTTGCGGGTCTCGACGAGCACGAGCGGGCCTTCATCCCGCACCGCGATGGGCCTGGGCTGGCGCGGCACGTGCACAGGCTCGGGTTCGAGCGCCATGGCCGCCCGGGCTGCCTGGATCTTGGCGGGATCGGAGCCAACCCATTGCAGGCCCGCAGTCTCGGCCACTGCGCGCAGTTGCTCGGCATCGAGCACGAATGGGTGCACGATCTCCGGTGCCGGTGCCGGTGCCGGTGCCGGTGCAACGGGCGCCAGGCGCGACAGCGCAATCTCGGGGCGTGCGGGCACCGATTCCGGCCATGCTGCGCCGACGGCATCAGGCGCCGGCTCGAGCCCGGTCGGCGACGACGCGCCCTCGAGCGCCTCGGCGGCGCTGGCGGCCTCGGCCTCGCGCGGCTCCCGCCGCTGACGGCCACGGCCGCCGCGACGGCGATCGTCGCGTTCCGCCCCGAACTCGGGTGAGGCGCCCTCGGGCTGCGCGCCGTTGCGTTCACGTTCTGCGCTGCTGTCGGTCGCGCTCGGCACCTGTACGGTCACTGGCAAAGTCTCCGCGCCAGCCGAGCTTGCGGGAGCAGCATCGGCAGCGGCGTCCAGCGAGGGCTCACTGCCCGGCGCGCCACTGCGTGCCTCGTCGCGATCGCGGCCGCCGCGACGGCGACGACGACGCCCGCGCTCGCCGCGATTCTCGCTCTCGGCCGGCGTGTCGCTACCTGGCAGGGTATCGACGAAGCCGGGTGCCGTCGCCTGCACTGCCGCCAGGTCTGCTTCGGCCGATTCCGCTGCCGGTTCGGTGCGGCGGGTGTCGCGCCCATTGCGCTCACCCCGTCCGCCACGCTCGCCTCGCGATCGCCGCGGTTCGCCGCGGACCTCCTCCGCGGCGCCTTCAGCGATCGGCGCGGCCTGCGGGACGGCTGCATCGATGCGCTCCTCGCGCTCGCCTCGGCGGCCCCGGCCGCGTTCGCCGCGCCCTTCGCGCATGTCTCCGCGCTCGCCTTCGCGTTGCTCGCCACCACGACCTCCACGGCCGCCCCGCTCGCCACGTTCACCTCGTTCACCACCGCGCCCACGGCCGCCGCGGCCTTCACGGCCTTCGCGCTTGGGGCCGGTCTCCGTTGCGCCCGGCGTGGCCGTCGGGTGCGCCGTCCTGGCCGCCGGAGCCGGTTCTGGCGCAGCGCCGAACAGGCTCCTGATCCAGCTGAAGAAGCCTCCGCCTGCTTGCGCCGCGGCGACCGGAGCGGCTGCTGTCGGAGCGCTCGCCGGCGCCGGCGCCGGTACCGGCTTGGGCGCCACCACGGGCGCCGGCGTCTCGGGCAGGATGCCCTTGATCACCGGCTCCTGCTTGGCCTTGGTCTTCTCGCGCCGCGTGATGCCGACCTCGTCGTCGGGCTCCTCGATCATCGAGTAGCTCGCCTGCAGGTTCTCCAGCCGGGGGTCGTCGTGGCGCAGCCGCTCGAGGCGGTAGTTCGGCGTCTCGAGGTGCTTGTTCGGCACGAGCAGCACGGTGATGCGCTGCTTCAGCTCGATCTTCGTGATCTCGGTGCGCTTCTCGTTCAGCAGGAAGCTCGTCACCTCGACCGGCACCTGCACGTGCACGGCGGCGGTGTTGTCCTTCATCGACTCTTCCTGCACCATGCGCAGGATCTGCAGTGCACTCGATTCGGTGTCGCGGATGTGCCCGGTGCCGTTGCAGCGCGGGCAGGTGATGTGGCTGCCTTCGGACAGCGCCGGGCGCAGCCGCTGGCGCGAGAGTTCGAGCAGGCCGAACTTGCTGATCGCGCTCAACTGCACCCGCGCGCGGTCCTGCCGCAGTGCGTCGCGAAGCCGCATCTCCACGTCGCGCCGGTTCTTGCTCTCGTCCATGTCGATGAAGTCGACGACGATCAGGCCACCGAGGTCGCGCAGCCGCATCTGGCGCGCGATCTCGTCGGCGGCC
>Ga0209048_10000994_pt1 | contig 29734 bp, 30 predicted proteins | sample FrelakmetCRP12CR_FD_187146 | JGI IMG/M metagenome (GOLD analysis project Ga0209048, IMG submission 187146) | Freshwater lake sediment microbial communities from the University of Notre Dame, USA, for methane emissions studies - CRP12 CR (SPAdes)... | ecosystem: Environmental > Aquatic >... | reverse complement strand
GTCGAACCTGAGCATCACGAACGGGACCGACAACTTCCTGCGGGTCAAGCTCACCCTGCCCAGCGGGGCGGGCAACACCTTCCAGGCCAAGGCCTCGACCATCAACTACTCCTTCACGGCCACGCAGCGCGCGGCCCAGGCGAAGTAGTCACTGAGCCACACCCTTGGCGTCCCTGAGGCCGGGACGGCGCAGGCAACGGAGCCTGCGTCCCCCCGGCCGAGGCGCCCACAGCACCTCGGGGTGCCCGCCGTGACCCGTCACGGCGGGCACCTTCGCGCTCGGCGCGACCTGCGGATCACCGGTTCTCCGGGGCATGTTCGGTGACGCACCCAGATCCTGAGATCTCCGTCGTGTCGGGTCGTCTTCTGGAACGCAACACGCGCTGAGCAGCAGATGACCGCGCTGAGCAGCAGATGACCGCTCTGACCATCGGTCCGCACCCAGACTGAACCGGCTGGCCCGGGCACCCGCCCAGCCGGATCTGGGTGTGTCACGGCGCACATCACCGGTTCTCCCCAGTCTGGGGAGAAGGCTGTGGGCGAGTTACATGGGTGTGGTTCCCGACGGCTTCCGCGCGACTCCCGGGTCAGCGGTACTGGGTGGAAAACCCAAAGCCTGCGACCATCAGGGCCAGACCGATGAACAGCGAGGAGTTCTGGGCCTGGCCCCCCGGGAGCAGCCCGAGGTAGTTGGCCACGATCACGAACAGACCCGTCAGCAGGCACGTGAACATCGCTGCGGGCACCCACAGTGGTGAGGCCTTCGTCGACTTGGGCTTCGGTGGCGTGTAGCGGCCCGGCTTCGGCGGGGGCGCGGCCGGCTGCTTCGCCGTGCCCTTCTTCGAGGTCGTCTTGGGGGAGGTCGTCTTCGCTGAGGTCTTCGCCATCGGCCCCGACACTACAGAACCGCTCGGCTACCGTCAGGGCGTGGGTCCTCGTGTCGTGGTCATCGACAACTACGACTCGTTCGTCTACAACCTCGTCCAGTACCTGGGTGAGCTGGGCGCCGAGCCCATCGTGCATCGCCACGACGCGCTCACGCTCGAGGGGTTCCGCGAGCTCGAACCCGACGCCGTGCTCGTGTCACCCGGCCCGGGTCGCCCCGAGGACGCCGGGGTCTCGAACGACGCGATCCGTGCGTTCGGCGAGCAGGGCGTTCCGGTGCTCGGCGTGTGCCTCGGCCATCAGTGCATCGGCCAGGTGTTCGGGGGGCGGGTGGAGCGCGCGCCACACGTGATGCACGGCAAGACGTCGGAGATCACCCACGACGGCCGCGGCGTGTTCGCCGGTGTCCCGAGCCCGTTCACCGCCACCCGCTACCACTCGCTCGTCGTCGCGCGCGACTCGGTGCCCGAGGTGCTCGAGGTGACGGCGCAGAGCGAGGACGGCCTGGTGATGGGGCTGCGCCACCGCGTGCTCCCGATCGAGGGTGTCCAGTTCCATCCCGAGTCCATCCTCACCGAGTCGGGCCACGACCTGTTGCGCAACTTCCTCGCTCGCGTGCCGGTCGGGTAGGCGACGTCGTTGGTCAGGTACGCGGGAGCCGAGCGTGGGCGCCCGCCTCCTCGGCAAGGCCGTCCTGGACCAGGGACGCGAGGGCTTCGGCGTCGAGGTCGCTGATCGGGGTGGGGCCAGCGCGGAGCCGGGCCATCACCTGGCCCCTTCGTTGGCGGAAGGAGCCCGCGAACGCCGGCTGCTTGGGGCGCGCGGCCTCGTGGGGGAGCGGCGCACGCGTTGCGCATCGTCGGCGGAGCGGACATTCGGTGCAGCGCGGCACGCGGGGGCGGCACAGCTCGGCACCCACGTCCATGAGCGCGAGGAGTCGGTCCCGGCCTCGCAGGGGCGCCCCCAGGCGGACGCTGGCCTCCTCGGCTGCCCGGTCGGTGAGGCGCGACCCGACGCAGCGTTCGACGACACGCCGGACGTTCACCTCGATCGCGGCGACGTCGACATCGCCGGCCTGACAGGCGAGTGCTCGTGCGGTGTAGCGACCGACGCCGGGGAGCGCGCTCAGGTCATCGGGCCAGCCGGTCTCGGTGATGCGCACCGCGGCGTCCCAGAGGCGCCGTGCTCGCCGGGGATACCCGAGCCGACCCCAGGCTTCGATCACTGCACCGGGGCCGGCCGCGGCCATCACGTTCGGCGCGGGGAACTGCTCCATGAACGCCGGCCACACGGCGGCGGCGCGCGCCACCTGGGTCTGGTGGAGCATCACCTCGGAGACGAGGATGGCCCAAGGGTCACGGGTCGCGCGCCACGGGAGGTCGTGACGCCCGTGCTCGCGGTACCAGCGGGCGAGCGTGCCCGTCACCGCGAGGTCAGCAGCCGATCGTCACGGCGGTGCCCGGAGGCGCTTCGCCGCCCGCCGGGTTCTGCGACGTGACTGCTTGACCCGGGTTGCAGCCGTTGACCGTCACGTTGAAGCCTGCACCGGTGAGTGTCGCCGCCGCGGCCTCCTGCGGCTGGCCGATCGTGCTCGGGATCGTGACGGACTGAGGCCCGGTCGACACCTGCATCGTGACGGTCGCGCCCTTGGGTGCCTTCGTGCCCCCCGCCGGGGTCGTCCCGATGACCTTCCCGGCCGTGACGGTGTTGCTGGGCGTGCCTTGCACGGTCACCTGGAAGCCTGCGGTCTGGAGCGCGGTCTGCGCCGCGACCTGGTCCTGTCCGGCGACGCTGGGGATCGCCACCGGCGGCTCGGCCGCGACCGTGACCGTCACGGCCGTGCCCTTGTCGACCTTGGTGCCGGCGACGGGGTTGGTGGACAGCACGCTCCCCGGCGCCTTGTCGGGGCTCTCCGCATCGGCCCGCGTCGCGGTCAACCCGAGCTTCTGCAACGACGCCTGCGCCTCCTCGAACTGCATGCCGGTGAGCTCGGGGATCGTGACCTGGCGACTGCTCACCGTCAGGGTGACCGTGCGCCCCTTCGCCAGCAGACGCCCGGAGTCGGGTTGCTGCGAGACGACCGTGTCGATCGGCTGCCCGCTGACCTCGTCGACGCGCGCGACCTTGAACCCGGCCGCGACGATCGCGGCTGACGCCTGGTCGAAGGTCTGCCCGACGACGCTCGGCACTTCCACCGTCGGTGGGCTGTTGGCGGAGTTCTTCCCGACACCGAGGAAGAAGATCGCGTACACGATCACGGCCACGAGGAGGAGGAGCCCGATGACCGTCGCGATCCGCGCCCCGTAGTGGCGCTCTTCGTCGTCCCACATCTCTTGGTTCGGGTTGGGCGTCGCAGCTGTGGCGACGACCGGGGCCGGTACCGGCGCGGCCACGGCGGGGGCGATCTGCGCGCCTTCGACGGCTTGACCCCGGCCGAAGCGCACGAGGTCGGCGCGCAACGCCTCGGCCGACTGGTAGCGGGCGTTCACGTCCTTGGCGAGCGAGGTCATCACGATGCGCTCGAGGTCGGGTGGAACATTCGGAACGAGCTGGCTCGGTGCTACGACGGCGTCGCGCACGTGCTTCATCGCCACCGCGACCGGACTGTCGGCGACGAACGGGGCACGACCGGTGAGCATCTCGTAGAGCACGACCCCGAGGGAGTACACGTCGCTGCGCCCGTCGACCTGGTAGCCCTGCGCTTGCTCGGGGGAGAAGTAGGTCGCGGTCCCGATCACTGCGCCCGTCTGGGTGAGTCCGGCACCGGCATCGGTCGGGTTCGCCGCGATCCCGAAGTCGGTGACCTTCACCTGGCCCGACGGTGTGAGGAGCACGTTTCCGGGCTTGATGTCGCGATGCACGGTGCCGTGGCGGTGCGCGAAGTCGAGCGCCCCGGCGATCTCCGCCGCGATGCGAGCTGACTGCATCGGCGAGAGTGCACCTTGGGAGCGCAGGACGTCACGCAGCGACTGGCCCTCGACGTACTCCATGACGATGAAGTACGTGCCGCCCTGCTGGCCGTAGTCGTACACGCTGACGATGTTCGGGTGGTTGAGCATCGCCGCGTGCTGCGCTTCGCGCCGGAAGCGCTCGACGAAGTTGGGGTCGCGCGCGAACTCGGGGAAGAGGACTTTGACCGCCACCGGGCGATCGAGCTGCTGATCACGGGCGAGGAAGACGTCGGCCATTCCCCCCCGGGCGATCGGAGCGTCGATCGCGTAACGCTCTGCGAGCATGTCCCCGACCTGCGTCATCGAGGAATCACGGTACCGCGAGGGCGCGGATCGGCCAGGTCATCGAGGTGTGAGAACAACGGACGCGATCGAAACGGTCATCGGCCGAGCGCGACCCGCAGCACTCGGGCCGCGATCGGGGCGGCCACGGCACCCCCCGTGGCCTCGTTCCCGAGCGACCCTCCCCGCTCGACGAGCACCGCCACCGCGACCTGCGGCGCCTCGGCCGGTGCGAAAGCGATGAACCACGCGTGGGGGGAACCACCGTCGGTCTGCGCGGTGCCGGTCTTGCCGGCGACGCTGACGCCCGCGATCCGCGCTGCCGTTCCACTCCCGCGCTCGACGACCGACACCATCATCGAGTTGAGGGCCTGGGCGGTGGTGGGACTCATCGCCGTTCGCCATTGCTTGTCGTCGATCCGGCGCACGAGGTCGTCGCTCGAGTCGCGGATCTCTGCGCCGACGTGTGGTTCCATGATCACGCCACCGTTGGCGACGGAGTCGGCGACCAGCGCCATCTGCAACGGTGTGGTCGCGACGTCGCCCTGTCCGATGCCCGCGTAAGCGAACAGCGGCTGGTTGCTCTCGAAGCTGTTCGGGGGCGGCCCGACGCTCGACACCGCGCCCGGCGCGACGTCGAGCGGGGGCGCCTCCCCGATGCCGAAACGGCCCATGCCGGGAACGAACGGGTTGCCGAGGTCGAGGCCGATCTGACCGAACGTCGTGTTGCACGAGATGGTGAAGCTCTGCGACAGCGTCCCCCCGCACGAGCGGCCGCCGAAGTTCTTCAGGGTCGCGTTGGTCTGGGGCAGATCGAGCTCCCGCAGCGTCGGGTACACCGGGCTGTCGGGGGTCGCGATGCCGTCGTCGATCGCGACGGCTGATGTCACCGTCTTGAATGTGGAGCCCGGCGGATAGCGCTCGCGATAGGCGCGCGGGAGGTCGGGCTTGTTCGGGTCGGCCGTCAGGGTCGCGTAGTAGGCCTGCACCGCCTTCGGGTGGTGTCCCGCGAGTGGCTGGGGATCAAACGAAGGGTTCGAGTACATCGCGAGGATCTTTCCGGTGCGAACGTCCATGGCGACGACGGATCCCGACTGGAGCCCGAGCGCGGCGATGGCCTCGCGCTGCATGTCGGCCCGCAACGACAGGACGACCTTGCCCGTCGCCGGCTTCCCGTTGACGAGGTCGGGAAGGTTCTGGATCTGGAGCTGCGTGTCGCGACCCACCAGTGCGTCGTTGTAGGTCTTCTCGACGCCGGTGCTCCCGACGACGAACGACTGGTACCCGACGACCTGGCTGAACGCCGCACCTTCGGGGTACTCGCGTTGATACTTGAAGTCGGTCCCGTCGTGGGCGGCGACCGAGCGGGCGAGCACGACCCCGTCGGCCGTCACGATGGGGCCGCGCGGCCGGTTCGCGTCGCGCAACGCAGCCCTCGTGTTACGCGGGTCGTTGGCGAGATGGTTGGCGTCGATCACCTGGAGCCAGGTGAGCTGCGCTACGAGGAGGAGGATCAGGACCACGATGGCGATCCCGACCCTTCGGATGGCCCGGTTCACGGCGAGCCGTTCATGGGCGCCGGTTCACGGGGCGGCGATTCACGGCGGGATCCTCACGAGCGGACGGCGGCCGCAGCCGCGCCCGAGCGACCCCGCGCCCCGGCGCGTGCGTTGTCGTCGGAGATGCGCAGCAGGAGGGCGAGGATCACGAAGTTCGCGACGAGCGACGATCCGCCGTAGGAGACGAAGGGCAGCGTGATCCCGGTGAGCGGGATCACGCGCGTGACGCCGCCGATGATGACGAAGCTCTGTATCCCGATGATCGTCGTGAGGCCCGCCGCGAAGAGCTTCGGGAAGGGCCGGTCGGCCTGCACCGCGATCCGGAATCCGGAACCGACGAACAGCAGGATCGCGATGAGCACCGCGACCGCCCCCAACAGGCCGAGCTCTTCGCCGACCGCGGAGAACACGAAGTCGGTCGCCGCGTTGGGGATCTGCTGGGGGTTGCCGAGCCCGAGCCCGGTCCCGGCGAAGCCGCCCGTCCCGAACGCGAACATCGACTGCACGACCTGGAAGCCCTTGCCCTGCGAGACCGACCACGGATCGATCCAGGTGCTGACCCGGTCCTGCACATGACCGAACAGCTGGTAGGCGATCGTCGCTCCCCCGAGGAAGAGGAAGAACCCGAGGATCAGGTACGCGGCCCGTTCGGTCGCCACATAGAGCATCGACGCGAAGACCGCGAAGAACAGCAGAGCGGAGCCGAGGTCCTTCTGGCGCACCATGATGAGGATCGACACGGCCCACGCGAGGAGGAGGGGTCCCATGTGCTTCGGGTCGGGGATGAGCATCCGGCCGATCCGACGACTGCCGCTCGCCAGGAGCTCGCGCTTGTCGACGAGGTAGGCCGCGAAGAAGATGACGAGGAGCACCTTCGCGGCCTCGCCCGGTTGGAAGTTGATCGGCCCGAAGCCCACCCAGAGGCGGGCCCCGTTGATCGTCTTCCCGATGCCGGGCAGCAGCGGGAGGATCACGGCGACGATGCCCAGGAAGAGGAACGTGTACCGGTAGCGCTCCAGCGTGCGGATGCGCCGTACGACCACGATCGTGAGCACGAACGCCGCGACGCCTACCGCGGTCCATCCCGCCTGCACTCGAGCGAGGTCGCGGTCGAGCCGAGAGATCGTGATGAACCCGACCCCGTTGAGCAGCGCGGCGAGGGGGAGCAGCACCGGGTCGGCCTGTGGCGCCACTTGGCGCACCGCGAGGTGCGCGCAGACGTAGATCACGATCATCGCGGCGAGGAACAGCCACAGGTCGGGCGGCAGATCCGGCTTGTCGGCCAGCTGGACGAGGAGATAGCCGAAGGTCGTGATGACCACGGCGAACAACCCGAGGCGGAGCTCGACGTTGCGCCGGTGCGTCGTTGCGCTCACCGCCGCAACCCGAACCAGCGACGCTTCCGGAGTCCCCCGGCGGCACCCGGTTCTCCGGCCGGCTCGTCGGTGGACTCGTCGGTGGACTCGTCGGCGGACTCGTCCGACTCCGACCCCGCGCCGTTGCCGATGACGTCGATGACGACGACGGTGATGTTGTCGACGCCACCTGCCGCGTTAGCCGCGTCGACGAGACATGCGGCCGCTCTCGTAGCGTCGGGCTCGGCGGCGAGGAGCGAGGCGATCTCGTCCTCACCGACCATCGTGGTGAGCCCGTCGGAGCACAGCACGAGACGGTCGCCGTCCCGCAGGGCGACTTCGATGACATCCACGACGACACCCGGCTCGAGCCCAAGGGCACGAGTGATCATCGAACGTCGGGGATCGCGCTCGGCTTCCTCGGGCGTGAGCTCGCCCGCCTGGATCAGCTCCTCGACGAGGCTGTGGTCGGTGGTGACCCGTTCGAGATCACCGTCGCGAGCGAGGTAGGCGCGCGAGTCGCCGACGTGGCCGAGCACGAGGTGGCCTTCGTCGTCGAACGACCCGGCAGTGAGCGTCGTGCCCATGCCCCGCAGGTTGGGGTCGGCGACCGACTGCTCATGGACGGCGTCGTTCGCCACGCCGACGGCCTCGTCGACCGGGGCGCCCGCGACGAACGCGATGCGAAGAGCCTCGAGCGCGGCGGCGCTCGCGACCTCGCCGCCGCGGTGGCCGCCCATACCGTCGGCGACGGCGATGAGCCCGACATCGTGGTCAACGAGGTAGCCGTCCTCGTTGTGGTCGCGCACCCGACCGGTGTCGGTTGCCGCGCCCACCTCGAGACGCAGATTCATCGGGTGACCTCGGCGACCGTCTGGCCGAACTGCACCTGATCGCCCCGCCGGAGCCGCGTCGAGGTCGCGATCCGGTCGCCGTTGAGAAAGGTGCCGTTACGCGACCCGAGATCCTCGACGAACACCTCGTCGCCCCGTCGGAACACGCGCGCGTGCACGGTCGACACGAAGCCATCGTCAGGGAGCACGATGCCACAACCGCCGCCCCGTCCGACGGTGATCTCATCACCGAGGGGATACGTCTCACCCTGGTGCGACGCGGGTTGCAGGATCCGGAGACGGGCGCCCCGCCTGTCGGCGCGGGCGGGGCGCTTCTTCTCGGGCGCCCCACCGCCGCTCGCGGTTGCTCCGACGAGCGCCGGTGCGCGCAGCTCCTGTACGACGACGCGCACGACGCGCCACAAGAACAGGTAGACGAGCGCGAGGAACCCGAACTTCAGGACGGTGAGCGCCGCCTCGGGGACGGCGTCCGCCAGCGGCGGGACAAGGGCGGGCAGCACCACGCCGCCGTCTTACGACGCCTCGAACCGCAACACGGTGTTGCCGAGCCGGATCTCGTCGCCGTCAGCCAAGGGGTGCTCGCGAATCGCGGTGCCGTTCACCAGCGTGCCGTTCATCGAATCGAGGTCGTGGACGACGAAGCCGTTGCCCTGGGCTCGGATCTCTGCGTGCTGTCGCGACGCGCGGGCATCGGCGACCACGATGCCGCAGTCGGCGTTGCGTCCGATGACCAGCGGCTGCTCACCGAGCGGGACCCGACGACCGTCGGGGAGGACCAACGACCCGACGCGCAGGCCCTCGTGGATCTCCGCCGCGATGTCGCACTCCCCGGCGCGCAGCTCGTCGTCGGCGACGAGGGTGACCGTGACCGGACCGACGAAGTGGTATCCCTCGGCCTTGGCGTGCTCGCGGGCGGTCTCCGCGAGCTCTCGTGCGAGCGCGTCGGCGAAGGACTCGAAGCGGTCGAAGTCGTCGGGGGAGAGGTAGACGCCGATGTTGTTCGGCGCCACCGGCACACCGTCGACTCCCATCGTGCGCTCGGCGTCGAGCACCCGGGTCAGGCGGCGCCCGACCTCGACCGGCTCGAGCCCGCTGCGAAACGCCTTGCTGAACGAGCCTTCCACCAGCCGCTCCAGCCTTCGCTCGAAACCCTGCATACCCATTGCGCAGATTCTAAAGCCGCGACCGGCGCTCGGAGGTGCCGGGAAGGGTGCTTGGTAGGATCGACCTCCACTCGGGCGAGTGGCGGAATTGGCAGACGCGCAGGCTTCAGGTGCCTGTGTCCGAAAGGATGTGGGGGTTCAAGTCCCCCCTCGCCCACCGAGTTCGTGCAGGTCAGCGGGCGCGCCGTTGGCGCTCCTGAAGCTGACTTCTACCGGACTTCTACCGTCACACCCGCAACCACCGTACGAGGATGACGGAGCAGGACGAGGTCGGTCGGTGCGGGTCTGCTGTTGGCGGACCGTCAGGTCGGGGCCGACCGGTCGCTACTGATCCAGACCGCGGCATCGACGCTCTGCCTCAGCGTCTTCGCGACGAGCGTGCGCCTCGTAGCTCTCAGCGAGCCGCCGGTAGATCGCTGCTGTACGCGGCCAGCGCGTCACAAGGTGCTCGGCGCGACAGGGGTAGTCCTTGGCAAGGCGGCTCCCGCGGGATCTCTACAAAGTGGTCGCTGGAATGCCTACAATCTGGTACCTCAATCGGCCGCGAGTTGGAGCCTGCTAGTGCCCTACCTGCCCAGAGTCGTCGACGCGGAGCTGGACGCTCGCCTCGCCGCCGCAGGCGCTGTTGTCATCGAGGGACCCAAGGCGAGCGGCAAGACCGAGACCGCGCGCCAACGAGTGGCGAGTTCGGTCCTGCTCGACGTCGACGAGAACGCCCGACGAGCAGCTGCAGTGGACCCAGGACTCGTGCTCGCGGGCCCCGCCCCGCGGCTGATCGACGAGTGGCAGGTCGAGCCAGTCCTGTGGAACCACGTGCGTCGGGCCGTCGACGATCGAGGCCTTCCCGGCCAGTTCGTGCTGACCGGCTCGTCGATACCGGCCGACGACGTCGCCAGGCACACCGGCGCCGGCCGGTTCTCGTTCCTGCGGATGCGGCCCATGACCCTCTTCGAGAGCGGGCACACGAACGGCGCCGTGTCGCTCGCAGCTTTGCTGGCGGGCGAGGCTCCTCGTTCCGATGATCCCGGTCTGGCGGTGAGCGACCTCGCGGATCGCATCACCGCCGGTGGCTGGCCCGCCCAACGGGGTCGTCGCGTTGCCGACGCTTCCCGCGCGGCGCGCGACTACCTCGCGCAGATCCGCGAGGTCGACGTCTCGCGCGTCGCTGGATCGCGGCGGGACCCGGCACGCATCGAGCGACTCCTCCGCTCCCTCGCCCGCAACACCGCGACGGAGGTCGCGATCAGTGTCCTCGCTACCGATGCCGGGGGAGCGGATGGCGCGCTCGGCCGACACACCGTTGCCGAGTACCTCACGATCCTCGAGCGATTGATGGTCATCGAGGACCAGCCGGCCTGGGCGCCGCACCTGCGCTCAAGAGCGAACCTCCGCACGTCGTCCAAGCGGCACTTCGTCGACCCGTCGCTTGCGGTTGCTGCGCTCAGTGCGGGTCCAGATCGCCTCCTCGCCGATCTCAACCTCCTCGGGCTCCTGTTCGAGTCTCTCGTCATCCGCGACCTCCGTGTGTTCGCGCAGCCGCTCGACGGACATGTTCTTCACTACCGCGACAACTACGGCGTCGAGGCCGATGCCGTCGTGCAGCTCGCTGACGGGCGGTGGGGAGCGTTCGAGGTCAAGCTCGGTGCCGGTCTCGTTGACGAGGGCGCCGAAGCGCTCCTGCGGTTTCGGGAGTCGATCGACACACGCAAGAGCGGGGAGCCGTCGGTTCTCGGCGTCATCGCCGGGACCGGGTTCGGCTACGTCCGCCCGGACGGCATCGCCGTCATACCCGTCGGCTCCCTAGCGCCCTGACCGCCGCTACGCCTCGTCGTCGAACACAGCGAGTCGGCCGTTGCGGAGGTTGTGCTCGAACTCGCCCGGGTCGAAGGCATCGGGATCCAACGTGCGGCCGAGCCACTCAAGTCGCTCCGCGTGTTCGGGATGAGTCGGGTCGGCGAGGATCTTGAGCAGCTCGCGGTAGCCCCACGTCCCGCCGCAGTCCTCTGGCGGGCAGGCGCGCCGGCCGCCGATGCACGCCGGAACCGCGGTCGCAGTGTCTTGGGGCAGCACTTTCTCGACCACGACTCGGTGATCCCAACCGTCCCCGAAGTCGTAGGTGTACCGGAACGACGAGCTTTCCCGGGCGATCGAATCGAGGCGGGCTTGCCCTTCATCCTGCGGCGGTTCGCCCCAGTCCTCGTCGGGATCCGGAACGCCGTAGCGCTTGCGTCCGACCTCGAACTCGTGCAGGTGGTAGTTCCACCAACCGAAGGCAGCCTGGATGACCTCGTGGAGGTGGTCGAGCGTGCTGCCTGCGTCGACGAGCACGCGGCGCCAGATCGGCGGCTTGGTGTCGAGCAGCGTGACTTTGAGCTGCAACACGCCTCCGGCAGCGAAGGGTCGCGGCGATGGAACAGGAGCGGTTCGCTGGCCAGGGAACGCGATCACGGTGGCGAGCGGCTTGGCACCACCCACGACGGCCGAGAGCGCGCGGTCGGGTGAGCCTTCGTCCAGCCGACCGACGATGAGGCTCGACATGCGGTGCGAGAGCGCCTCGAGATCCCGTAGCCCGTCCTTCCAGAGCCACTCGCCGTGGAACGCGAACTCGTTCATCACGCCGACGACGCGTCGATCGTTCGTCGGACTGATCCGCACCGCGCTCATGGCGTTGCGTTCCGCGGCCAAGAACGTCTCGTCGACACCGTGCTGGCGGAGGACCGCTTCGATCGCCGCCGGCGCGCGGTGCAGCAGGGTCGCGGTAGGTGCGAGCTCCATGAACACCGGGAGCAGCGTTCGGCTGTTGACCAGCAGCGCCACCTGCGGACGCCAGAACAGCGCGTTGGCGAACCAGTCGCCCAGCGCGGTGGTCGACTCCTCGCCGTCGACGACGGGGGTGCCCTTGACCCGATCGCGCAGCTTCTTGGTGCCTCGAACCACGAGCACGAGTCCAGTCTCGCGCCCGCACGCAGTCGCGCTGACGGACCGCGAGCTTCTCCCGGAACTTCTACCGGACCCGTCGAAATCCGGTAGAAGTGACCAACACGATTCAGCACGCCGATTAGTGAAGGGCCTGTTCAGAGGCACTTTCCAACATCGACCATCATCGGTGAGCACCGCCAAAATCGGAGTTCGAGTCCCCCCTCGCCCACCCAAACCCAACCCCAAAACCCACGCACCGGCGGGGCTACTCGCCCGGGCGCTCCTCCAGGTCCAGCGACAGGGAGTTGATGCAGAAGCGCTGGCCTGCCGGGCCGGGTCCGTCGTCGAACACGTGCCCGAGGTGGCCACCGCAGCGACGGCATTCGACCTCAGTCCGCGCCATCCCGTGCGAGAGGTCTCGCTTGAGCTCGACGGCCTCCGCGACGACCGGCTCGCTGAAGCTCGGCCAGCCGGTGCCCGACTCGAACTTGGTTGACGCGTCGAAGAGCTCGGCGCCGCATCCCGCGCACCGGTACATGCCGTCGTCGTGGCAGTCCCAGTACTGGCCGCTGAACGCGCGCTCCGTGCCGGCCTTGCGCAGCACCTGATACTGCTCCGGCGTCAGCTCGGCGCTCCACACCTCATCGGGCTTCTCGACCTCGTGCGGGGCCTTCCTCGTCACTGCCGACTCCCTCATTCCGGTCCCTCATGCGGGACAGTAGGCCCAGACCTCGACCTCGAACACGGCGCCCAGTGGCAGCCAGGCGACGCCCACGGTGCTGCGCGCCGGACGATGCTCGCCCACCACCTCGCTGTATACGGTGTTGATCGCGGGCATGGATTGCGGGCTCTCGGTGCTGACGAACAGGGTGACCTTCGCGACGTCGCCCCAGCTCGCGCCGACGTCAGCCAAGATCGCGCTGACATTGTCGAGCGCGCGCCGCGCCTGCGCCTCGGCACCGTCGCTCACGATCTGCCCCGTCGCCGGGTCGATGCCGACCTGACCCGAGCACACGATCCAGTCGCCGGCGCGCACCGCGGTCGAATAGGGCCCGACGGCCCAGGGTTGACTGGGCGTGGCGATCGGTTCGATCCTCACGTGAGGACCGGGTTGTGCCAGTGGTCCGGATCCGCGATCAGATCCTCGGCCTTCTTCGGCCCCCAGGTGTGCGCCTTGTACGGGAGCGCCTTGTGGTGCTTCGTCAGCACGTCGTTCACGACGCGCCACGCGGCCTCGACACCGTCCTCGCGAGCGAACAAGAGGTTCTCCCCGTCCATCGCGTCGCCGAGCAGTCGCTCGTACGGTGTCATGTCGTCGGTGGTGTCCTCGGTCAGGAGCAGCTCGACGGTGTCGCCGGTGAATCCATCGCCCGCCGTCTTGGCGCGTGCGCCGATCGCGATCTGGACCTGCGGGTTCATCCGGAACCGGAGGTAGTTGGTGTCGTGGGGGAGCTCTTCGTACTCGGCGAAGACGCGCTGGGGCGGTCGGTGGAGCTCGACGCGAACCTCGGTGCACGCCACCGGAAGGTTCTTCCCCGCGCGGACGTAGAAGGGGACCCCCGACCAGCGCCACGAATCGATGTGCAAACGCACGGCGGCGAACGTCTCCACATCCGAGTTCGCGGCGACCCCGTCCTCGTCGCGGTATCCCTCGAACTGCCCGCGGACGAGATCGTCCGCGGTGAGGGTGTCCATCGCGCTGAAGACCTTCTCCTTCGCGTCGCGCAGCTCCTCGACGTGTGACCCGGTCGGCGGCTCCATCGCAAGCAGGGCGCACGTCTGCATGAGGTGGTTCTGGACGACGTCGCGCAGCGCACCCACCTCCTCGTAGAAGCCACCTCGTCCCTCGACCCCGAAGTCCTCGGCCATCGTGATCTGGACCTGGCGGACGTAGTTGCGGTTCCAGATGGGTTCGAGGAACGAGTTGGCGAAGCGGAAGTACAGGATGTTCTGGATCGCTTCTTTGCCGAGGTAGTGGTCGATCCGAAAGATGCTGGATTCGGGGAACACCGCGTGCAGCACGCGGTTGAGCTCCCGCGCGGATGCGAGGTCGCGGCCGAACGGCTTCTCGACGATGACGCGTGCTTCTTGCGCACAGCCGGACTTGCCGATGTTCTCCACCACCGTCGGGAAGAGGCTGGGTGGGATCGCCAGGTAGTGCGCCGGACGCTTGGCGCCGCCCAGTGCCTTGAACAGGGCCTGGAACGTGGCGAGGTCGTTGTAGTCGCCGTCGACGTACGAGAGCGCCTCGCCGAGCTTCGCGAACGCCTGCTCGTCGTCGATGCCGCCACCGAACTTCTCGATGCCGTCGCGGGCGCGATCAAGGAGCTGGTCTTTGGACCATGGCGTCGACGCGACGCCGACGACGGGCACCTTCAGCTCGCCCCGCTTGGTCATCTCGTAGAGCGCCGGGAAGATCTTCTTGTGCGCGAGGTCTCCCGTCATGCCGAAGAAGACGAGCGCGTCCGAGACGGGTGGCTTGTTCATGTGTTTCCTCAGCCCTTCTTCTCGTCGTGCCCACCGAACTCCTTGCGCATCGCGGAGAGGATCCGATCGGCGAAGTCCGCCTCGCCACGCGAGGAGAACCGTTCGAAGAGCGCGGAGGCGAGCACCGGTGCGGGCACGCCCTCGTCGACGGCGGCGATGAGGGTCCAGCGGCCTTCGCCGGAGTCCGAGACGCGCCCTTCGAAGTCGGCGAGCTCGGGCGACTCGCTGAACGCGTGAGCGGCCAGGTCGAGCAGCCACGAGGCGACGACGCTGCCTCGGCGCCAGACCTCGGCGACGGCGGGGATGTCGAGGTCGTACTGGTACAGCTCGGGGTGGCGGAGCGGTGTGGTCTCGGCATCGACGTCGCGCTGCTGCGTCCCGGCGTTTGCGTGGTCGAGGATGTTCAGGCCTTCGGCGTACGCGGCCATGAGCCCGTACTCGATCCCGTTGTGCACCATCTTCACGAAGTGCCCGGCCCCGTTCGGGCCGCAGTGCAGGTACCCCTGCTCGGCCTGGGTCGGCGTGCCGGTCTTCCCGGGGGTGCGCGGCGCGGCGTCGACACCCGGCGCGATCGTCGCGAAGACCGGGTCGAGGTGGCTGATCGCGTCGTCCTCGCCCCCGATCATGAGGCAGAACCCGCGCTCGAGGCCGAACACCCCACCGCTCGTCCCGACGTCGACGTAGTGGATCCCGCTCTTGGCCAGCTCACCGGCGCGGCGGATGTCGTCGTGGTAGTAGGAGTTGCCGCCGTCGATGACGATGTCGCCCTTGTCGAGCAGGGGCACGAGCCGCGCGAGTGTCGAGTCGACGACCGCGGCAGGGACCATGATCCAGATCGCCCGCGGCTTCTCGAGCTGGGCGACGAAGTCCTCGATCGTGGTGGCACCGCCGGCGCCCTCGGCTTCGAGGGCTTCTACGGCGTGAGCGCTCACGTCGTACGCGACGCACTCGTGTCCGTCGCGCATCAGACGTCGGACGAGATTTGCACCCATCCGACCGAGTCCGATCATCCCGAGCTGCATCCCGACCCCTCGCTCCTGGCACTACCGCGTGTGGGCAGCGCGTGTCGTGGCCCATGGTGGGGCGCCCGATCCTCCCACCGCAAGCACCCGTCGCGCGCAGCGATCGCTGCGGGATCTCCGGCGTGCCAGTGCATCAGGATCTCGGGTGCCAGTAGGGTCGGCGCGTTCGCCGCGTTCGAGCCCGGTCACGACGCCGCTGACTGAGCAAGGGAGCACAGCATGACGACCCGCCTCGGCATCGACATCGGAGGAACCGGAATCAAGGGCGCGCCGGTCGATCTCGAGACCGGCACGCTGCTCGCGCCCCGCGAGAGGATCCTCACGCCCCAGCCGGCGACCCCCGACGCCATCGCCGAGGTGGTCGCAGCGCTCGCCAAGCATTTCGACTGGACCGACTCGATCGGCGCAGCCTTCCCCGCCGTCGTGAAGGGCGGCCTCGTGCGCACCGCGACGAACATCGACAAGTCGTGGGTCGACACCGACGCAGCCGCCGTCTTCTCGCGTGCCGCCGGAGCCCCGGTCACGGTGGTCAACGACGCCGACGCCGCCGGGCTCGCCGAAGTGGAGTTCGGCGCAGCCAAGGGGCGTACGGACACGGTCCTCCTACTCACGCTCGGCACCGGCATCGGCTCGGCGTTGTTCACCGGCGGTCAGCTCGTGAAGAACACCGAGCTCGGCCACCTCGAGATCCGGGGGAAGGCCGCGGAGCGGCGGGCGTCGGAGGTCGCGCGCGAGCGCGACGAGCTGACGTGGAAGCAGTGGGCGAAACGACTCAACGAGTACCTCGCTCATCTCGAGGTGATCCTGTGGCCCGACCTGATCATCATCGGCGGTGGCATCAGCAAGAAGTCGGAGAAGTTCCTCCCGCTCCTCAAGACCAAGGCCGAGATCGTGGCCGCGAAGCTGCTGAACGAAGCCGGCATCGTCGGCGCCGCGGTCGCGTCCTCCTGACATCACTCACCCGAGCCGCGGTGCCTGCCGTCGCCGAGGCGAGTCAGGCGGGGGCGTCGTCGAGCGGTGCGCGCCCCGCGAACCCCGCGTCGGGCCAGTGCCACCACTCGATCTCTTCTTCACCGTCGAGCCAGCACAGGCGGTACGCCGCACCCGTGCTTGCGCGCGCCGGGAAGTCCACGAGCCCCCGCGCCGGATCGCGCACGATGATCCCGCGTGCTTCGAGGTCGGCGAGGAGCGTACGCAGCTCGCGGTCGTCGACGCGGACCGCAGGTCCGTGACCGTTCCCGGAGACCGGAGCACCGCGCCACCGTCGTGGGCGTGCGCGTGCTCGCGGGACGCACGAACGAGGGCCCGAACACGCCGTCCGATGGCGCGGACCTCGGGGAGCGCTGCCGTCGCCTGTTCGAGGGTCCGATGATGCACCGCGCGACCCTACGCGACGCAAGCGAACCACCCGCGTGACGGCACGGTGCGACCACTACCATCGGTCGCCGTGACCCGCGTCGGCTTCCTCGGGCCCCGCGGCACGTTCGCGGACGAGGCCCTCCACACCCAGCCCGATCTCGCCGCGGGCGAGCCCGTCCCCATGCGCACCGTCCCGCAGGTGATCACCGCCGTCGAGCGCGGCGAGGTGGATCTCGGACTGGTGCCGATCGAGAACTCGATCGAGGGAACGATCACGATCACGATCGACACGCTCGCGTTCGACACGGACCTGCTGATCCAGCGGGAGGTCGACCTCCCGGTGTCGCTGCACCTCTGTGCGAAGCCCGACACGGAGCTGAGCGACGTCCGCACCGTGATCTCGCACCCCAACCCGCTCGGCCAGTCGCGGGGCTGGCTCTCGGCCAAGCTTCCCGACGTCGAGCTCGTTGCCGCGAATTCGACCGCCGATGCTGCCCAGCAGGTGGCGGCCGCGCCGGCCAACGACCGCGCGTCGATCGGAACCGCGCGCGGCGCCGAGCTGTTCGGGCTGGTCGTTCTGGCTTCCGAGATCGAGGATCACCCGGAGAACGAGACGCGCTTCGTCGTCGTCGGGCGCGGCGTGCCGGCGCCGACCGGGCACGACAAGACCTCGATCGTGTGCTTCCAGCGAGAGGACCGGCCCGGCTCGCTGCTCGCGATCCTCCAGGAGTTCGCGGCCCGCGCGATCAACCTCACCAAGCTCGAGTCTCGCCCGACCAAGCGCGGGCTCGGTCAGTACTGCTTCTTCATCGATATCGAGGGACACATCAGCGACGAGATCGTGGCGGATTGCCTGCGCCACCTGCTCGCCAACCAGGCCGAGGTGAAGTTCTTGGGCTCGTACCCCGTCGCGGGCGCGGCCGCGCCCGAGCGGCGGCGTGTCGCGACCGAGGCCTGGAAAGGCGCGAGCGAATGGGTCGAAGGTCTGCGCGCGCAGATCCGTCCGCCGGGCTCATGAGGGCCCGGACGTGAGGGCCGGGACGTGATCGACCTCCGCCGCCTGCGCGACGACCCGACCATGCGAGTGGCGATCGAGCGCAAGCGTGTGCGGGCCGGGCTTCTCGACGAGGTACTCGCGGCCGACGCCGCACAACGCTTGTGCCAGTCCGCGGTCGATGTGCTGCGTGCCCGACAGAGGAAGGTCTCGAAGGAGGTCTCCAAGGCCTCGCCCGGCGATCGCCCGGCCAAGCTCGCCGAGGCCGGCGCGCTCAAGGACGAGCTGCAGGCCGCGCAGAGCGAGCTGTCGTTGCTCGACGCGACCCGGCGCGACCTGCTGCTCCAGGTACCGAACCCGGCCGACTTGTCGGTGCCCGACGGTGGTGAGGACGACGGTGAGGTGCTGCGGGTCGTCGGTCCCACCCCACCTCCGCCGCCGCTGGACCACGCGGCGTTCGCCGAAGCGCTCGGCTTCGTCGAAACCCGCCACGCGGCCGAGACGAGCGGATCGCGATTCGCGTCGCTCATGCGCGAGGCCGTCCTCGTCGAGCTCGCGCTCGTGCAGTGGGTGATCGGCCGGTTGGTGGCCGAGGGCTTCACGCCCGTCATCCCCCCCGTGCTCGTGCGCGAGGACGCGATGGTCGAGGCGGGCTTCTTCCCGACCGACCGCAGCCAGGTGTACGAGGTCGATGAGGGTGAGGTGTTCCTCGTCGGCACGAGCGAGGTGCCGCTCTCGACGCTGCACCGGGGGGAACGCCTCACCGACGACGCGCTACCGGCTCGCTACGCCGGGATCTCCACGTGCTTCCGGCGCGAGGCCGGCACGCACGGCAAGGACACGACCGGCATCTTCCGCGTGCACCAGTTCGACAAGGTTGAGATGTTCGCATACGTGGTGCCCGAGGACTCCGACGCCGAGCACGAGCGAATCCTTGCGATCCAGGAGTCGATCGTCGCCGCGCTCGGACTGTCGTACCGCGTCGTGAACATCGCGGCCGGTGACCTCGGTGCCGCGGCGGCGAAGAAGTACGACCTCGAGGTGTGGCTCCCGTCGGAAGGGCGCTACCGCGAGCTCACGTCGTGCTCGAACTACCGCGAGTTCTCCGCACGTCGTCTCGACACCCGCGTCAAAGGTGCCGACGGCAGCCGCTTCGTGCACACGCTCAACGGCACCGCATGCGCCGTCGGACGGACCCTGGTGTTCCTCTGGGAGCAGTACCAGGAGGACGGAACCTTCGTGGTCCCTGACGTGCTGCGCCCGATCACCGGGTTCGATCGGGTGGGACCGCGCTGACGCATACGCTCGTGGGGCCCGGAGTTCCGGGATTCGGAGGGGTGCCAGAGCGGCCGAATGGCGCGGTCTTGAAAACCGCTGAGGTGCAAGCCTCCGTGGGTTCGAATCCCACCCCCTCCGCGTGTGCGCGACAATGACCCGAGTTTCCTGAGAGGACCGGAGCGATGAAGAAGCTGTTGATCGTGCTCGTCGTGCTGATCGGCCTCGGCGTGATCGGTGCGCTGGTAGCGCGCAAGCTCGCCGAAGACTGAGCTTTCGCCCAAGCGATCCGGCCATGACGGACTGGTGGCACGACGCGGTCTGCTACCAGATCTATCCGCGATCCTTCGCCGACACGAACGGCGATGGCATCGGCGACCTGCCGGGCATCACCGCGCATCTCGGGCATCTCGAGTGGCTCGGCATCGACGCGGTGTGGATCTCGCCGACGTTCCCGTCCCCGAACGCCGATTGGGGCTACGACGTCGCCGACTACCTCGGCGTGCACCCCGACCTCGGCACTTCCGACGACCTCGACGACCTCGTCGCGGAGGCGACGCGGCGCGAGATCAAGGTGCTGCTCGACCTGGTGCCGAACCACACGAGCATCGAGCACCCGTGGTTTGTCGACGCGCGATCATCGCGCCGCGCTTCGCACCGTGACTGGTACGTGTGGGCGGATCCGAAGCCGGACGGCACGCCACCGAACAACTGGACGAGCAGCTTCACCGGTCCGGCCTGGACGCTCGATCCGACACCCGCACCCGGAGAGCCGGCCCAGATGTTCCTGCACAACTTCCTTGCGTCCCAACCGGACCTCAACTGGTGGAACGAGGATGTGCGTGACGCGTTCGACGAGATCCTGCGGTACTGGTTCGACCGGGGTGTGGCCGGTTTCCGCATCGATGTCGCGCACATGATCGTGAAGGACCGCGCGCTGCGGGACAATCCGGCCGCCACCGACGACGACTTCCTGCTCGACCGCCTGCGTGGGCAGGTCCCCGTATACAACTCGAACCGTCCCGAGGTGCACGACGTGCACCGGCGTTGGCGGGCGATCGCGGACACCTATGACCCGCCGCGGCTCCTCGTCGGCGAGACGTTCGTCGGTGACGTCGAGTCGGTGATCCCCTTCTACGGTCGTGGCGACGAGCTCGGGCTCGCGTTCAACATCCCGTTCGTCCAGGCGCCCTTCACGGCCGGCGGGCTCAGCGCCGTGGTTGCCCAGACCGAGGCATTGCTGCCCGACGGGTGCTGGCCCGTCTGGACCGGGAGCAACCATGACGTGTCCCGCCTCCCCACGCGATGGACCGGCGGAAGCCCGGGCGCGACCCGGGCGGCACTGGTGATGCTGCTGACACTGCGGGGCGCGGCATTCCTCTACTACGGCGACGAGCTCGGGATGCCCGACACGGACGTGCCGCTGGACCGGCTCCTCGATCCGGTGAGCGTCGCCCTGCACTCGATCCTGAACCGAGATGCGGCGCGCACGCCGATGCCGTGGACTGGCAACGACGACGGCGGGTTCACGGAGACCGGGGTGGAACCGTGGCTGCCCTTCGGCGACCTCGTGGCGTGCAACGTCGCCGACCAACGGGGTGATCCCAACTCGATGCTGCACCTCGCGCGCGATCTGATCGCGCTCCGTGGAGAGCTCAGTGATCTGCGCGAGGGCGACTACGAGGAGATCGCGATGACCGGCTCGCTCTGGGCGTGGCGACGCGGCGATTCGGTCGTCGTGGCACTGAACCTCGACGACGTCCCGACGACGCTCGACGGCGTGTGGGGAATCGCGCGGATCTGCACCAATCGCGATCGCGACGGGGAGCAGGTCGACGGCACGCTCGCGCTCGGACCCTGGGAAGGGGTCGTGCTCGGCGTCGCCACCTGAACCCGAGCCGGTGATTCTCGGGTGTGGTACTGATCCCGCCGCGTCACCGGCTCCGCCTAGCGACGGACCTCGGCATGGGAAGCGGTCCAGTCGAGAAGATCGTCGACCGGCCATGCGTTGACGATCCGGTCGACCGACAGGCCGATCTCGGCGACGCGGTGGCAACCGTAGGACTGGAAGTCGAGCTGCCAGGTCGCGTGCGCATCGGAGTCGATCGAGATCAAGGCGCCGGACTCGTCGACGATCCGCAGCAGCCGGCGCGGCGGGTCGAGCCGCTCCGGACGGGAGTTCACCTCGATCGCCTTGTCCAGGTGGGCGGCGGCCGCGAAGACCATCTCGGCGTCGAAGCGGGACTCAGGGCGTCCCTTCCCCACCACGAGGCGCCCGGTGCAATGTCCGAGGATGTCGACGTGGGGGTTGGCGAGCGCAGTGACCAGACGCGTGGTCATCGCCTTGGGCTCCATGTCGAGCTTGGAGTGCACGCTCGCGACGACCACGTCGAGGCGGGCGAGGAGCGCTTCGTCCATGTCGAGGGTGCCGTCGTCGCGTATGTCGACTTCCATTCCCGCGAGCACACGGAATGGGGCGAGCTCCTCGTTCACGTCGGCCAACGTCTCGAGCTGCTGCTCGAGACGCCGGGCGTCGAGTCCGTTGGCGACACGCACGAGCGGAGAATGATCGGTGAGGGCGAGGTAGTCGTGGCCGAGCTCCGAAGCGGTCCGGGCCATGGCCTCGATCGACGCCCCCCCGTCGGACCAGTCGGAATGCAGGTGGAGGTCGCCGCGGAGCAAGGCCCGAACCGGTCCGGCGAGATCGGTCGGCGGCTCGGTGCCGGCGGCGAGGTTCTCGAGGTAGGCGGGGGTCTTGCCCGCCAGGGCCTCGGTGATCACGGTGGCGCTGCTCGATCCGATGCCGGGGAGGTCGGTGAGTCGGCCGGCGTCGGCGAGCTCGCGCAGCTCTTCGGAGGGGATGTCGCGGATCGCCTCGGCTGCCCGTCGAAAGGCCTGCACCTTGGGCCGTTGGTTCCGGACCCGCTGCAGGAGATCGGCGATCCGCTCGAGCGCTTCCCCCGGCTCCACGAGGCCACGGTACCGTCTGTTCATGACCGAGACCGCGAGAGTTGTGTCCGTCGAGCGCCTGATCCACGCGACGCCCGAGAAGATCTTCGATCTGCTCGCCGATCCGGCCCAGCATTCACGATTCGACGGCTCCGACACGGTCAAGGGCGCGCGCGGCAATCCGGCGCGACTTTCGCTCGGCGCGCAGTTCTCGATGGACATGCGTATCGGCGTGCCGTACCGGATCACGAACACCGTCGTCGAGTTCGACGAGGGACGTCGCATCGCGTGGCAGCATTTCGCTCGCAACGTGTGGCGCTATGAGCTCGAAGCGGTCGACGGAGGCACCCGCGTGCGGGAGTCGTTCGACTGGACGAACGGACGCGCCCGGAAGGGGATCGAGCTGATGGGATACCCGGAGAAGAACCGCAAGGGGATGGAAGCGACGCTCGAGCGCCTCGCCTACTTGGTCGAGCGCGCCCCGGCGTAGACTTCGCCCCTCTTGGAGGGATGACCGAGAGGCCGAAGGTGCTCGCCTGCTAAGCGAGTAGGGGGTGCAAACCTCCTCGAGGGTTCAAATCCCTCTCCCTCCGCCAACGCGGCCCGAAGCCAGGTGTCTGGGGGCCTGATGCCCAATGACCGCCGTCCGAAGTTGGTTCCATGACCGCTGCGACCTCGCGAACGTTGCTGGAGCTGGGTGCGGCGACGCTCGGCGAGTCGGGCGGTCGTCCGATGCGGGCGAGCATCAAGCCGGCGTGGCGCGGCGCGGTGCTCGCGGCTCCCGCGTTCCCCGTGCGATGCACGCCCGGCGACAACCTGGCGATCCACGCCGCCGTGGCCCGGGCACCGGTCGGGCACGCGCTCGTGGTCGATGTGGGCAGCGAGCGCGAGCTCGGCTACTGGGGTGAGGTGCTCACGACCGGGGCGGAGGCGCGCGGTCTCACCGGGCTCGTGATCGACGGGTGCGTGCGCGACGCGGCCGCGTTGGCCGCGCACGGCTTTCCGGTGTTCTCGACCGGGCTGGCACTCCCCGGGGCCACGAAGGAGCTCCCCGGATCGGTCGGCGCCTCGTCCGCGGTGGGCGGCGTCCCGGTAGCGCTCGGCGACTGGGTGGTGGGCGACGTCGACGGGGTGACCGTCGTGGCCTGCGACGCACTCGAGCAGGTGCTCGCGGCCGGGAAGGCGCGCGCCGAGAAGGAAGCCCGGATGTTCGCTCGCCTCCGCGACGGTGCGACCACGTTGGAGCTGCTCTCCCTCGACACCGCGCCGATCGACGACGCGTAGGCTTCGCCGTCCCTTCGCTCGCGAGGAGCCTGTGATGCGTTCGTGGAAGCGCCGATTTCTTCCGGCGGTCGTCGGGGCGTTGCTCGTCGTCGCCGCGGCGTCTCCCGCGTCGGCGGCGGGGCGCGCCGTGAAGGCGCCGACACGCGCCGCGTGTGCGGCATTCGCGGACTACTTCCAAATCGAGTACCTCGTGGCCTTCGCTTCGGCCCTCGCCGGCATCGGCGACAAGGCCAAGGCCGCGGCCACCGCCGCGGAGATCCGCGACACCTTCCACTTGATCCTCTCGCCCAAATTGGATCAAGTCACCCGGACGCTCGCAGACGGCACCGATCCTGCATTGCACAAGCTGTTCGTGCGCCAGGCCAAAGGCTTCGCCCGGGGCGTGGCCCTGCTCGAAGGCGTGGGCCTCACCCGGGCACAGATCCAGAAGCTGTCGGCGCTCGACCTCAAGCCCGAGACCGATCTCCAGCAGGTCATCGGCGACGTCAACCTCGACAAGCAGGAGCTCAAGCGCGCGGTGAAGAAGTTCACGTCGTCGGCGAAGGAAGTCGACCTCAATCGGGCCACGGCGAAGGAGAAGCGAGCGTTCTCCGAAGCGGGTTCGGCATGCGGCGTGTTCCCGGTCAATGTCGACTGTTCACAGGTCGTCACCACCGGCGAGGCGTCCGCGGTGCTGGGGGCGTCGGCGACGACGAAGAACAAAGACGGAACGTGTACCTACACCGGTTCGGCAGCCAACGGGCAGGACGCCGCCGAGCTCGCCGTCGACGTGTACCAGAGCTCGCTCGCGTTCGACCGGCTCAGCGCGTCGTCCCAGAGCCAGAGCGTCCCGGGCGTCGGTGACGCGGCGGTAACAGTCGCCGGATTCAGCGCGTTCTCGAGCGTGAAGACATGCGGTCGCACCCTGATCACGCGGCGCGGGGAGCGTACGGTCGTCGTGGCGGCGTGCACGGGCGCTGCACCCCCGTCGGCCGAGACGCTTGCCGGCATCGCGACGAACGTGCTCACCCGTTCGGGTCAGACCTAGCGCCGCACCAGGTTCGGAGGCTGCGCGCCGGTCAGCACAGCGACGGCGCCTTCACACGCGAGGCGAGCCATCCGGGTTCGGGTGGCGACCGAACCCGAGCCGATGTGGGGGAGCAGGACGGTGCGCGGCGCGCTGAGCAGGCGGGGGTGGACCTCGGGCTCACGTTCGAAGACGTCGAGCCCGGCCGCAAAGATCTGCCCGTGCTCGAGGGCCGTGGCGAGCGCAGCTTCGTCGACGATCGGGCCGCGCGACGTGTTCACGAGCACGGCAGTCGGCCGCAGCAGACCGAGGCGGCGTGCGTCGATGAGGTGCCGAGTCGAGTCGGACAACGGAACATGGAGCGAGACCACGTCGGACTCGCCGAGCATCTGGTCGAGGTCGGCGCGCCACCCGGAGAGTCCGGTATCGGTGCGGGTGTGGTGGAGTACCTCCATGCCGAAGCCGGCGGCGCGACGAGCGACCGCGCTACCGATTCGACCGTTCCCCACGAGCCCGAGCGTGGCTCCGTGCACGTCGCGACCGAGGTACTGGTTGATGCCCCAGCCGTGCCAGCGGCCGGCGCGCAGATCCGCCTCGGCCACTGAAGAAAGGCGCGACGCCGCGAGGATCAGGAGGAACGCGAGGTCGGCGGTCGTCTCGTCGAGCACTCCCGGCGTGTTGCACACCGCGACGCCGGCTTCGTTCGCAGCGACCACGTCGATGTTGTCGTAGCCGACGGCGACGTTGGCGACCACCTTGAGCCGAGGGCTCCCGGCCCCGATGACGCCGGCGTCGATGCGATCGGTGAGGAGGCACACGACCGCGTCGACATCGCCGACCGCCTCGCGCAGCTCGTCAGGCGAGAGGGGCCTGTCGTCGGCGTGCCCGGCGACGACGTCGTGCCCGGCGGCGACGAGTGGGTCGATGCCCCCGTCGGGGAGCTGACGGGTGACGAGGACACGAGCCACGCGACGTCGATGCCGGTCAGTGCGTGGTGTAGTCGATCGGCGGCGCGCCCTTCACGCCGACGGCGAACGCGAGCGCGTGGATCGGAGCATGGTCGGAGACCGGTCGGAGGCTGTGCACCTTGTCGGGCGGGATGTGCACGAGGTCGCCCTGGCTGATCTCCCGCTCCTCACCGTCGATCATCATGATGCCGCGGCCCGAGGTGACGTAATAGAACTCGTGGGTCGGGTGCGAGTGAGGATCGACCAGACCCCCGCCCGCAACCTCGAACTCGCTGACGAGCTCGAGGTGACCGCCTTCGGTGATGGCCTGCATCTCGCGGGGCTTCACGAGCCACCACACCGGCACCGTCCCGTTGTGCTCGACGACGGGCTCGACATCTTCGATCGATCGCACGTCCATGGAGACCCCTTCCCGGTGGGAGGCAATCTAGACCGCCACTCGATCTGCCATCCTTGGCGCGATGAACGACGCGTCGATGGTTTCGCTCGTAGCCGAGCCGCTCGCGGCAGCCGCGTGGGCACCGTTTGGGTGGCTCCCGGTCGACGACACCGACCCGACTGACGGCGCCCAGACGCTGCACTACGAGTGGGCCGATCCGCACCTCAACGTCATCGCGCACGCCTCCGACGAGGTGACCCACAGCGAGCACGGTCTCGGGTGCGAGCGGATGTACCGCCACGACACGCATACCCAGGTGCTCACGGTGCTGAACTGCGACGCGGTCATCGCGGTCGCGCCCGCCGATGTCGACTTCTCGAAGCCTGGCGACGTGGCAACGATCCGCGCGTTCGTGCTGCACCCTTTCGACACGCTCGTCCTGCACCGGGGAACGTGGCACTGGGGTCCGTTTCCCCTCGGCGACGAGCCGGTGAGGCTCCTCAACGTGCAGGGGCGTCGCTACGTCGAGGACAACGCGTCGGTCGACCTCGTCGCGACCGCGGGCACCGGAGTCGAGGTCATCGTGTCGTAGGGGTCCAAGCGGTCGCATCCACCAACGCGGCCACGCGGCCTCGACGTTCTAGGCAAGCTTGCCAAGCGCGGCGTCGTACTCCGCGCGCTCGCGTGGCGTCTTCAAGTTGGCTGAGGAGAACGTGGCGACGACCTTTCCGGCCTTGTCGATCACGAACGTCGCCCGGTTCGCGCATCCGAGCGCGTCGTTGAACACGCCGTAGGCCTTCGCGACCTCACCGTGGGGCCAGAAGTCGCTGAGCACCGGGAACGTGAAGCCCTGCTGCTGGACCCACTGAGCCTGGGCGTGCCGCGTGTCGCACGACACGGCGAGCACCTGCGCGTCGGCCCCGGAGAACGCGGACGGGTCGTCGCGGATCTCGCACAGCTCACCCTGGCAGACCCCCGTGAACGTGAAGGGGTAGAAGACCAGTACGACGTTGTGCTCGCCGCGGAATCCCGACAGCGTGACGTCATTGCCGGCGTGGTCCTTGAGGGTGAAGTCGGGCGCGTCGTCGCCGACCGCGATGCTCATCGTGCTGCTCCTCGGGGATAGGGGGTGCTGCTGCGGCACCCTAACGGGTGGCTCCGCTCAACCGTCGAGCGGAACCGGCTCCAGCTCCGGGCTGGGCAGGGGTGTGCCGCGGCGCGTCGTCCGCAAGCCATCGACGGTGAACACGGCGAGCGCAACCCACACGAGCGCGAAGCCGGCGAGTCGCCACGTCGGCATCGCCTCGTCGTACACGGCGACGCCGAGCACGAAGTTGATGACCGGCACCGCGTACTGGAGCGGTCCGAGCGTCGTCAATGGCACACGGTGCGCGGCCGCGGCAAAGAGCAGGAGCGGGATTGCGGTCACCGCGCCCGCGAGCGGCACCAGCACGAGTTGCAGCGTCGTCGCGTTCGCGAAGACGCCGTCCCCGGCCGCTTCGGTCGCGCTCACGAGGATGAGCGCGACCGGCAGCAACAGCAATGTCTCGAGGGTCAGGCTCGAGAGCGGTCCGAGCGGCACGAGCTTCTTGATGAGCCCGTAGCCCGACCATGTGACCGCCAGGATCAGCGCGAACCACGGCACGCGCCCGTAGCCCGCGGTCAGCACCACGATCGCGGTGCCGACGAGCGCCAGCGCGACGATCTGGGCGCGGCGGAGACGCTCGTGGAGGACGACCACGCCGATGGCGACGATCCCGAGCGGAGCCATGAAGTAGCCGAGCGCGGTCTCGACGACGTTGTCGTGCGTGACGCACCAGACGTAGGTGGTCCAGTTCGCGGTGAGCAGGACCGCCGCGACTGCGGCGGTCAGCACCAGCTTGGGGCGGTGACGGACGGTGCGCAGCTCGGCCGTCCGGCGGGTGACCGCGAGGATGGCCCCGAGGAAGATGACCGCCCAGATGATCCGCTGGCCGATGAGCCCGAACGCGTTCAGGCCCGACAGCTCCTTCCAATAGATGGTGAGGAAGCCCCAGAGCACGTACGCCCCGAGGCCGTACACCACCCCGAGGCGCGTCCGATCCACCATCTGACCCTACGCAACACCTGAGGCAGTGGGGCCGACGTTTCCCGAGGCGCGTACACTTGATCTCGCGTCACTGCGCTCGTAGCTCAATGGATAGAGCATCTGACTACGGATCAGAAGGTTGGGGGTTCGAATCCCTCCGAGCGCGCTGCATCTGAGCAGGTCAGAGCGTTGCCAGCGGGTTGGCGGCGCTCCTGCGGTCGGGGTTGCTAATCCCTTGCTAATCCCCGATCGATCCGGGGTGCGAGTCCCGCCAGTCGGTTCCTGACGTCATCACGACGACGAAGGGAGCGACCGATGCGAGGCAGCATCGTCAAGCGCAACAAGACGTACTCCTACGTTCTTGCGCTCGGGCGCGACGGGAGTGGCCGCAAGCGCCAGAAATGGGTCGGCGGGTTCCGCACGAAGAAGGACGCGGAGGTCGCGCTCGCGAAGGCGCTCGACCGCGTGCACACCGGCACGTTCGTCGACGCCGGTCACCTGACGGTCGGGGCGTACCTCGAGCAATGGCTCGAGGGGATCCGCACCAGTGTTCGAGCAAAGACCGCGTTCAGTTACGAGGACACGTTGCGGGCGTACGTCATCGCGCGTGTCGGACCGGTCCGTCTCGGTGACCTGAACGCGCCCCGGATCCGCGCCCTGTACGCAGAGCTGCTCGAGTCGGGAAGCCGACGTGGCCCCGGCGGTCTCTCGGCGCGTACCGTCGCGTACACGCACCGCGTGCTGTCTCACGCGCTCAAGGACGCGGTGCGCGCCGACCTCCTCCTGCGCAACCCGGCCGAGCTCGTACGCCCGCCGCGGGCCGCGAGGCCGGTGACCGGCACGTGGACTGCGGAGCAGGTCGGCACCTTCCTCCGGGTAGTCGACGGTGATCGCCTCCGGGCCTTGTGGGCCCTCCTGGCCACCACGGGCATGCGCCGCGGCGAGGCGCTCGGCCTCAACTGGGGCGACGTTGACCTGGGCGCCGGGACGGTGACGATTCGTCGCGCGCTCGTAGTCGTCGGGTACGAGATGCAAACGTCGGAACCGAAGACCGCTGCCGGCATGCGACTCGTGCATCTCCACCCGCAGGCGCGCGACTACCTCGCCGCCCATCGCACAGCGCAGGTGCAGGAGCGTCTCGTCGCGGGCCCGGCGTGGAACGACACCGGGTTCGTGTTCACGACCGAAGCCGGCGAGCCGCTGCATCCCGATCGCGTCACCAAGCTGTTCGGCCAGATCATCCGCGTCGCGGGAGTGCCGGTGATCCGGCTCCACGATCTTCGTCACACCGTCGCAACGCTCGCGCTCACGGCCGGCGTGCACACCAAGATCGTTCAGGAGCTCCTCGGCCACGCCAACGTGTCGGTGACGCTCGACACCTACTCCCACGTCTCGCCCGTGCTCCACGAGGAGGCGGCGCTCACGATCGGGGGACTCGTGTTCGACGTCGCACCGAGCCGCACCCCGAAGCGCCGAACCAAGCAGCCGTCGCGACGATCGTCAGCAAGCGCGCAGCTGAGTCTCGACGAGGCCCTCTGACCAGTCCCACCGAGTCCCATGCAGGCAGCCATCCATATACACCCTTGCGGGTCACGCCTCCCGGCGAGACCCGCGTCCCATGGGACCGAGAAGCCGGGTCCCATGGGACATTCCGAGCGGTCGCGTGGGACACCGTGCCGATGTCCCATCCCGCGCTGACCACGTCCCACGCGTTGTCGCGCAACTCGGATGGGACGTTCAGCCCGCCGAGGCGGGCACTTGCAACTTGTAGAGCCGCTGACCCGTGAGAAGATGGCGTCATGGCTACCGGACGCGAGTTCGACGTGATTCTCGAGGCGCAGGAAGATGGCGGCTACGTCGCCTCCGTTCCCGACCTTCCGGGTGTCTGGACCCAGGGCGACACGCGCGAGGAAGCAGTCGCGATGGTCAAGGATGCGATCGCCGGCTACCTCGAGACGCTCGAGGAACTCGGTCG
>Ga0209048_10000993_pt1 | contig 29748 bp, 29 predicted proteins | sample FrelakmetCRP12CR_FD_187146 | JGI IMG/M metagenome (GOLD analysis project Ga0209048, IMG submission 187146) | Freshwater lake sediment microbial communities from the University of Notre Dame, USA, for methane emissions studies - CRP12 CR (SPAdes)... | ecosystem: Environmental > Aquatic >... | reverse complement strand
TCCCATTATCATGAGGTATGATTTTCCCGATACTACCTGTTGTTTGTTTTCTGTCTTCAATGTTGCATACACATTTTTTCTTGAGTGGGGACATCAGATGAAATAGATCGGGCGTTTTAAAGAGGGCAAGACTGATGAGTCAGTTAATGTACCATTCATTTTGCTTTACAGGCAAATCCTTATTCAGGTGAGAGGGATATGATTCACTATGCCAGCTCCTATTGTTGGACGGAGATTCGGAGTCGGAGATATTACCCTTCCCGACAGGGAAAAGACCGCAGGTATAAAAGTACTAGGAGTTTCGGGATCGAGCCGGCAGGATCCCCAAATGTCCAAATCAGAGCGGTTGTTGCTGCGGGCGCTTGAACAGTATAAGGCCGCAGGGTGCGAAACAACCTTCCTCCGGTTAAAAGATCTCAAAATCCACGAGTGCGAAGGGAACTATTCAGAAAATCCTTCCTATTGCACCTATCCTTGCCAGTCGTCACTGAAATATGAAGACGACGAGATGCAGAAAGTGTATGACGCGGTCCTTGCCTGTGACATCCTGATCCTCGCAACGCCGATCCGCTGGAACAATCATTCAGCACTCGTGCAGAAGTTTGTCGAACGCATGAATTGTATCGAGAACCAGTATTCCTGGTTTGGCAACCGTATGATCAGGAAAAAGGTTGTGGGGCTGATTATCATTGGTCATGTCGATGGGATGCAGCATGTTGCCGGTAACCTGCTGAACTTTTTTGCATGGCTCGGTTTTGCAAGCCCGGAGGTTTCAATTGCATCCTGGGTTGGTGAGAACGATGAAGACACAACAAAAGACTGGGGACAGATCGAGACGAACAAATATACGCAGGAAGACCTGGGAAACCTGGTATCAAGTTCTCTTTTTCTGGCATCAAATCTCCGGGAAACCGGGAAATAACCATTTTTTTATAATAGCTGACTCCAAGCCTTCTTTACTACCTTCTGCCAGTATGTGGATCAACCTGACATTGGGGCAGCAGGTTTTATGATGATTCCTAGAGCCTCATCCTTCAAGACAATCAATGAAAAAGAGCATAAATTTTGAAAAAATGCGAGGGGAGGGATTTGAACCCGCGAACCCCTTCGGGAACGGATCTTGAGTCCGTCTCTGTTGACCAGGCTTAGATACCCTCGCTCAGAATACCATTTGTTTTTTGGGGTAGTAAAAGGCTTTGAGTTTTTATGAATTTTCTCTTATGCCAGAATTGGGTGCAATTCTTTTCTGAAAACCCTATCTCTTAAGGGACATTATCTCACATGAAATCAGACAGCCCAAGCTGCTGCTGCTTCTCCTCACCAAAGGTGGAGGTGATGGCAAGTTCAAGTACCTCGACGCGTTGTTTGGTGTATCCCGACACCTTATATTTCCTGCAGATCTCCCGGGACATCTCAAGATATTTCTTTACCGAGCCTTCATGGACGGTCGGGATGATATTACCATTACAGACTCCTTTACCCCTAAACTTCGTGCATTTACCGGCCAAGGGCATCCGCCGGTAACTGGTGTTGCATTTGGTGCACCGGAACTTCTGCTTGGAAAACGCAGAGAGGTTTCCCATAAGGTCGGGAATGAAATGAGTAGTAAGTACGCGTTCTGCAACATCATCAGCGTCCACAGCCCGGATCTTTTCTGCCAGAACAAGTTCCGCTTCAAGTTTTTCAGTCATGGACTTGAGCTGGGTATACATCGATTCGATCGGCCCTGCCGAGATATCCGAAGTATCATGGGTGAACTGGAACCCTTCGAGCTGTTCAGGAGTCCCGATCCTCCGGTCTACCCGATCAATAAGACTGGCGATCATTTTTGGTTCGACACAGGAAAGGGCACTGGTATAGAGTTCAAGAGGATAATGATCGCAGACATCAATATTCAACGCTTCCTTGTCAATTTCCGCAGGATCAATCCTACTCGTAAGCACCAGCGGGGCATCCATCGAACCGCCCCGGCTCTGGGGCAGGAATGAGCGCGAGAAGTTTATCAGGCCGTCAAGTAGCAGCATAATACAGTCCTCATCGCCATCACACTGCCCGGTAAAAATGCCATTTGCGACAAGCGTGTGGTCTTCTGCAACCGTAACACAGTAAACCCTCTCTTCCGGAGCGGGCACAGTATCAACGGTCCGGATATAATCGGCAATCACATTGGCTCCTTCAAGTACGGGAACGGCATCACCAATTTTCATTTCCATCGCACGGATCTTCCGGAGGTACATCGTGTCCCAGACCAGCATCGCGTGATCGGGTGTGACCGCGATCTCCTTACCAAGGGCTGTTGTGAACCGGAGAAGGGTCAAAGGAGAACGGTGGATGGATACTGACGTGATCCTGCGGATATGCTGGAAACCACTGGTATCAACAGTCCGTGTGTAATACGGCTGAACCGGATCAGCGTAGTAGGTCCCGAGCCGGTCGATGCCCGGGCGGCTTACATCAAAATTTTCAAGAACGAATTTTCGCAGGGGTGTTTTTTGCCAGTGCTTTCCATCATATACCTCTATTTCAGTATCTCCGAAAAAGCAGTTCCGGCGCTTGGCAGCATGAAAAAACGGGTGGGCATAGCCGACATTTGCCCGGGTGAACCCGACAATTCGGGCAAGGACACCCGCACTCGTATGGGGGGCAAGCCCGATGACGAGGTGCCCTACGAGATCGGCAGGTTGTTTGACGTTATAGAAAGGTTCAAGATTGTAGCATTTGACCAGCAGGTCATCCATGAACTGTGCAACACTGACCATGTATTCAGCGCAAGAATCTGAGATTAAAAGATCCTGTGGGCGCAACTCCAGAACCTGCGATCCATTCTGGAGATCATATCCCCGGTTGTCCTTGACATACCCGAGCGAACGGAGTTTCTCAACAGAAACCCCAACCTCATTGGGACGGATATGTGTAACCGGCAGGTCGATCATATCAAACCGCGTAGTCCCATCCTTGAATACAAAGATGTTCCGGATTGCCCGCAGGATCCCCTTCTCCATTGCTTCGACTGCTTTTTCCCGGGAGATTACCCCTTTTACACCCTTTACAAGTGCTACGCTGTCGGTTTTTAGCCCCAGCCGCTCCATGGCCTTGATATATTCACCCTTCATGTTCAGAAATACTCTCTGGCTGCAGGATGTCGGGAGATTGCACCCGGGACAGCGCTCGAGATGTGTTTCCCGGTTACATTTGGGGCAGGTCGTTATCGCGACGCTATGGCTTCCACACTTCTCGCAACGGTTGTTGAAAGTAATCTCCTGGCACCCAGTACACCGCCTTCTGCCAACCTCAATTTCTATAATCCCCCCGTCCTTCTGGAAATCGATATCCGTGATAGTTTCATCCACTTCTGCAACATGGCTGGATGCTGACTGGAATGACCGCCGGGAACCTCCTGAGTCACCGAGCGGGAAAAGGACATGGGGGGGAGGATTCATCTTACGGGGTTTGGATTTTCCGGGTCTTCCCATGCGACCACCAATCCGCGTCCCTGCCCGGGACCTTATGTTCAGCCCGGAAAGGTGCATGACGAGATTGAGTGGTGTATTAACAGCAGCAGTATTCCATACATCCTCCCGTTTTTGCAGGTTTCCATCGAGCCCAAGACATGCAATAAACGTTCGCCAGGTACTGATTCGAATCGACCCTTCACGCACTTTATGCGGTATGAGCAGTTCCTCAAGTAAAGTTTTTGTTGAGAGTGCGTTTGGAATTTGCAGAACTCCCCCGGTAATTTTTCCCTGTTGGGTTATTGAATCAGCAAGTGCCCGGATCTGCTCTACAGAGATATCGTCCCAGAACCAGGTATAGGCAGGGTGGAGATATCCCCCGGATCCTGCAAGAGCCAACGCTTCTTCTTCGGTTTTTGGTGGTTTTGTTCCAGGATTAGCTTCAAGCAGCCACCACTCCTCGCAATAGCCACATGGCACAAGGGGATGGTTGTTTTCGAGGAATTCACCAAACGAGATGAGGAGTTCCCCCACATCAAGGATTCTTTCAATACCGGGCCCCAGCTTTTTTGCTATATCTTCATCATCAATCCGCAGCACATCACCGTTTTGCATACGAACGGTTGGTCCTTCAATCGAATCAACCGGAACCACACCGCACGCCTTCCCAGGGCGTTCGGTCTTCATTTGTGTTCCGACAGCGAGAAACTCTCCGAGAATATAAAGGGTTGCGGGATTGAGCCCGGCAGCCGCAAATCCCGTATTGCGTGATCTTCCATATCGAAGCCGGAACCCACCTTTGCGCATTGGATACGAAAAAACCGGTCTTCCTCCAATCAGGTCACGAAGGTACTTGTCAAGGGGTTTGATGCTGACTATGCCTTCATCTGTTTTGTTTTTGATGAGTTTTCCCAGCCAGTCCCAGCCGTCCATCTTCATCATTTCAACTTTGCTCTTGAGTTTGGGAGCTTTTCCGGCAATCCCTTCAGCAAGGACCAGCGCCATACCGCCCCGCACCGTGTTTGTCTCAACCCTTGAGAGGTTGCGGTGTCCCGAAACCTCCTCCTTTTCGGTTGCTTCCCCATCAATACAGACCGGACAGTTTTCAACAATGAGCCGGATTTCCTGTTCACTGGGCAGGTACTGGAGGTTCATGATAGTATTATACTGGCGGATTTCCTCGATATACCGTTCAACTTCTTCCTGACGGGGATAATAACGGCTGATTCCCAGCTGCCGGCGCACATAATCACCAACGAGCACCGAGAGAGCCTGTGCAGTACCTCCTGCACTTCGGATCGGGCCAGCGTAATATATTTTGAGGTACTCAGTCCCATCATCGTTCTTACCGAGCCCGACTTTTGCAATCCCTTCAGTTGGTGCCGCAACAACACCTTCCGTCAGGAGCGCCATTGCTGTACGGATGGCATGATCAAGTATCTGTTCTTTAGTTGTCTCGCCAAACTTTCGTTCTACAAAATCATCGCCAATACGCAGGGCAACTTCTTCCCTGGACATCTGGGATTCGAGCTCGCGTATCCGCACTGCTACACCCTTAATCCCAAGAAGTGCTTCTACCCGGTCAGCAAGGTCACTTGCAACAGGGATCTCAACTTCGGTTGATGGGTCAAGACCACAGCGACGGGCTTTTTCTGCTATTGCTATTGCGATATGGAGGTTATCCATCAGCGATTTTTCATATGCCTCCATTGCTGGAGAAAGCACAAGCATACAGGTAGGATTTTCGTGGGAGTAGATTTATCTGTTCGGGTTATGATGCTAAAAAAGAGATTTTTATAATTGAAACGTATTGGCAGATTATTCTTCTTTTTCTAACGTATCCAGCATAGCCGGAAGCCCCGTTTCACCCATCTGCCAGAGGGTTAGGGTAGCACAGGACCTGATAATGTCATCAGCATCATCAAGTCGCCGGGTGAGCGGTTCAACTGCGGGTTTACCGATACGGCACAATGCAAGGGAAAGAAATCCCCGCAGTTCCCGGTCATCGCTTGCCATCGCATTGATTACTGGTTCGATTGCAGGAGTCCCGATAGTCCCCAGTGCCGCCGCAGCAAATCTCCTGAATTCTTTCTCCGGATGAGCCCTCATTGCTGAAATCAGGAGATTTATGGCGGGGAAACCGACACGGGACAGTGCGAGGGCTATATACCAGCGATGATCATTATCAACTGCTTCAGTAAGTGCTTGGATAAGTGGGTTAACCGCCGGTTTACCAATAGTACCAAGCGTCCTCACCGACTGATGGCGTATGTCGATTGAGGGATCCTCAAGGGAAGTGATAAGACCGTGAATTTTCGCATCAGACGGTGATCGGTCCCCCATGATATCCATCTCCTTTGTCTTCATCCTTTTATCTGGTTTTTTTATTTGTTTGAAGGTTCCCGTTCCTAATTCTCAGTATCATTGGTTTCACTGCCGGGACCAGTATCTCATCAAGCGCATCTGCAATTGCCTTACGTTCGTCTTCATCTGCAGTGTCGAGGAGCTGGATAAGTGGCTGGATTGCACCAGTATCATGTAATTCACCAAGAGCCATGACAATTTCAAGTCTCACCGCCCCGTCGGAAAATTTTAAAACCTGCAATAATGGTCCTAATGCAGGTTTTCCTATGGCAGCCAGTGCTGCAGCCGATTCCGCCCGGACATTTTCATATTTATCGGCAAGTGCATGGAGAAGAGGGTCGATTGCCCGTGGGTTTTGAATTTTCCCCAGCGCAATCGCAGCACCCCATCGAAGATTCCCGTCACCTTCACGGATTGCATGGATGAGTGGATCAACTGCCGGTTCTCCAATCATACTGAGGGCATATGCTGCACGGCTCCTGACAAACCTGTCTTCGTCACATAAGACGTTGATGAGAGGGGAGATAGCTTGTGGATCACCAATTTCACCAAGACCAATTGCCGCTTTCCAACGCACATCAACATCTTCGTGCTGAAGTGCACCAATAAGACCAGCAACAGCAGGAGTCCCCAGTTTTGAGAGGGCTTCTGCTGCCTTCCACCGCACACCACCTGTTTCATCGTTTTTCAATGCGGCGAGAAGAGGCTCTACCGCCCGATCGTCACCTATTTCACCGAGCGCTTCTGCTGCATCGTATTGCACTGTTGGATCCTTATGCTGTAATGCATAGATCAACCCTTGTACATTCCGTGATTCCTTGAGTTTTTTCACATCTGTCCCAAAGAGGCCCGCACAGCTGAAACGTTCAGGAAAAAAGAGTCCGGCAAAAATAATAACCATAAGGTAACGAGAACTTTTTTTTCCCCAGCTATATGTCGGGAGATTTTTCATCTGATGATAGTATAAGGAGAAAACAGATAAATGAATTGTTTCAGGAAAAAGGGACAAATCGTAAAACGTATGAACAAATATCACCTTATGAAAATGATTGGTAAATAACCAGAACAAGTCATGTTTTGAGATAAAACAGTCGAATAATAACTACCGTCAATTCTATACACAGGATTTGAACCAATGGACCAAATGACTATCGTCAATATTCTGCTCGTAGGTATATTCGTCATTGTTCTGGTGCTACCGTTTAAAATTAAAAAAGTGGAAGAGAATCTTGAGGTATTTCTCTTCATCTGCGGAGTCGCTGCACTGACCATTTCCAGCTTTGCAATTCTGGAAGGAGAAACATTCGGGTGGACCCCCGAAATAATTGTTGAAGCGCTGACTGCACCAGTCATGATTACAACTGTTGCAGGTATTCCCATCGGCATTGTTCAGATTGTCCTTGTCGTGGGCCTGATTATCTATTTTGCACATAACCAAATCCATAAGGGGATCCAGGCATTGGTAAACAAGGTCCCTCTCCACATACTTGTCTTCTGCCTGATTTGTGGACTTGGCCTTATTTCCAGTATCATTTCTGCCATCCTTGCTGCTATCATTCTTGTAGAAATTATATGCGCCCTTCCCCTGGGGCGGCAGGAAAAGATTGGAGTAACGGTGATATCCTGTTTTTCCATCGGTCTTGGGGCGGTTCTCACCCCACTGGGAGAACCACTTTCCACTATCACTATCTCAAAACTATCCGGAGACCCTTACAATGCAGGATTCTGGTTCCTTTTTGAGTTACTGGCGATCTACGTTATCCCGGGGGTCCTTGCAATGGGTATTCTTGGAGTAGTTTTTCTGAAGCGGCAAGGTATTCCCACTGAAGGGCTTGAATGCAAACCTGTCCGCGAAAACCTCCGTGATGTGGTGATCCGTGCAGGAAAAGTATACCTGTTCATTATGGCACTGGTATTTCTCGGGGAAGGATTCAAGCCACTAATTCTTGAATATATTGTCAGGATTCCGGCCGAACTTCTGTACTGGGTGAATACCGTGTCAGCAGTGCTGGACAATGCAACCCTTGCAGCAGCAGAAATTGAGCCTTCCCTAACCGAGATCCAGATTAAGAGTGCGTTAATGGCCCTTTTAATCGCCGGGGGCATGCTGATTCCCGGTAACATACCCAATATCATTGCGGCAGGCAGGATGGGAATCACCAGTAAAGAATGGGCAAGATACGGTTTGCCTCTTGGATTTGTCCTGATGGCAATTTTCTTTATGATTCTGTTTGTGCCCACGTACCTGGGCATCTCCTGATCTCACGATTTTTCCCTGCTTATTTCCTTTTACGATCTTTCATATCTGGTTGATAACCACGTAAACTATATATTAAACTTATACGGTATAGTCACATTGGTATAAATTTGTTGCTCTGGTGTTATGGTAAAGGATCTCACAAAAAAAATCAATGAATTGCGGTATGCTGCCGTTGGACGATGCCGGGATCGGCTTGAAGAGGCAGCCCAAAAAGCCAAAGGTATCCTTAAAAACGGGCAGATTGAGGAACAGGAAGACACGGTTCCTCCCTGTAAAGAACAATATGGAGTTACTTCACTCCTGAAACGCAAGCATGGATTATAATGGAGGATGTATGGAAGTGGAAAAGACATTGCTACAGCAGATACGTGATAAAGAACAGGAATTTTCCAAAAAGCTTGATACCGTAAAACAGGAAACGGATGCACAAATCGCCACGGCTCGAGCCAAGAAGGAGAAAGCCCTGTTGGATGCTGAACGGACAGGAAAAATTGCTGCGGAAGAACTATTACGCAAAGAACAGCAAAAGGCAGATATTGAAATTGAGCAGATGAAAAAAGCAGCTGCTGCTCAGACAGAAACTGCAAAATTACGGGGTGAAAGGAACCTCCCGTTAGCCACAGACAAAATCGTGAGTTACGTGATCATGGAATGATTCGGTGTTTATTGCCTTGTTGTTATTATGCTCCAGAAAATGAAAAGAATCCAGGTTGTCGGGCTGAAAAAAGATTTTAATCACGTAGTTGACCTGCTCTATCACGAAGGTACTGTTCACCTTGAAGACACTGGCCAAAGTATTTCTCCTGATGAGATTTTCCTTTCTAAAGTTGAGAAAGAGAAAGCAGGGGAAGTTGCTGAAATTTTAAGCAAAATTTCTGTTATCCTGACGACTCTGCCAAAAATCCCGGATGATGAAGCTGCCCAGGCACATATTAACCATGAACTTCAGGGAAAAAACAGGGATGAAATAATACAACAGGCAAAAGAAGTAATCCATGAACTTGAATCCGTCACAAAAGATCTTTCGACAAAAAAAAGCAATCTGAAATTATCAATAACCACTCTCGACAGGTACGCCAAAATCCTTAATATTATCCAACCCATGGAACATGAAATACCTGTTCTTGAAAACTATGAAGTGACGATTCTTCTGATCCAGAAAGAGTATAAGGATGTCTTAACTCTCATCAGGGAGGAGATGGAGAAGATTACCTGGAACCGTTTCGAAATGTCCTCCACTTCAGTGGATGAGGAGACACTTGCCACCCTCATGATCTTCCATAAGCGTCATTCCCAACAGGTCCATTCTTTTATATTTTCGGTTAACGTCAACGAAGTCCGTCTTCCGCAGGAATACACGGGTAAGCCATTTTATGAAATGTTTGCCGTAATTGAGACTGATAAGTTCCAGAAAAATGAAGAGATAAATTTAATCGATGAAGAACTTGCCAAACTTTCCAATACGAGATACCAAGAATTGGCAGTTCTTAAAAAAACATTTGAAGACATAAGCGAAGAACTAGGGGAGTTCAATAAATTTGGCCATTCTGATTTCACCTTTGTTGCTATGGGATGGATCCCGAAAAAATTTTTTAAACGACTCAAAGACACAATAACGAATGAATATGGTGACAGGGTAGTCATCAGGGAACTTGATGTGAATTCTGAAGAGATGGAAAAAGCCCCAACGTTTTATGATAACCCCCAATGGGTCAAGCCATTTCAAGCCATCATGGCACTGGTCCGCCCTCCTAAATACAAGGAGATAGACCCTTCTCCCGTTCTTGCGATCTTTTTCCCTCTCTTTTTTGGGATAATGGTAGGAGATGTAGGGTATGGACTGGTTATCCTTGCATTTGCGCTGATTATGAAAAATAAGTTCGGAACACAGGAGTTTGTAAGAAATCTCGCAGATATCCTGATTATATCATCAATTCCGACAATAATTTTCGGATTTATTTATGGCGAATTTTTTGGCGATTTTGGTGAGATGATGGGTTGGCTGCACCCGGCTGAATTCCTTGGAGTAACCTGGAACCGGCTGGATGCGATACTACCCATGCTTATATTTGCCATCGCAATCGGGGTAATCCACATCTTTTTGGGTCTTACCATCGGGATTATCAACGAAGTTACCCGGAAAAACAAAAAACACCTTGCTGAAAAGGTGGGGATGATGCTCGCACTTTCAGGACTTATCATGATCATTTTCTTCGCCCTTGGGATAATTCCGGCATGGACGATTTATCCGGCAGTAGTGATATTCATCATTGCACTTCTGTTGATAATCTATGGCGCGGGGGCTATGGGACCCATGGAGATTATGAGTTCTGTGGGAAATATTCTGTCATACGCCAGGCTTATGGCAATTGGTCTGGCATCGGTAATTCTTGCATTCGTAGCCAACAAACTTGGCGAAGAGATGGGAATTCTGGCTGTTGGAATTCTTGTTGCCGTCCTGCTGCATGCACTCAATATCGTTCTTGCCATGTTTTCACCCTCGATACACTCAGTACGTCTGCATCTTGTGGAATTTTTCTCGAAATTCTATACGGGCGGGGGTATTGCGTACAAGCCTTTCAAAAAAGAGATTCCCGAAATAATTGAATCACACATCCCGGGATAGCCGGTTACCCTGTTTTAGGATTGTAAGGATGTTTTCTTTGCAGCTTTTTTCTTCCGCTCAATAATCGTTTTTACTTTCTTCAACCGGAACAGATCTTCTCTCTCGCGTTCCTCAATTGCATTTTTAATATATTTAGCCTGGTTTTTCAGTTCGGGAATCAGGATCTGTTCAAGTGCGTTGACACGTCGCCTGTTCATCTGAATTTCAGCACCAAGTCTTCTCATGGCAGTTTCTGTTTCAGCAAGCTCTATCAGAAGGTCGAGTTCAGCTTCAAAACGTTCCGCAGTCTCATCAATTCTCCCGCTCATGGCAATTATTCCGTATCCTCTTTCAAGCATGCTTTTTGAGACGCGTTTCTTCTCAATTACCGGGACAGGTACTCCCATAATGTTTTTCCCGCTGATATCAACGGTAATTGATTTACGGGTGGCAAAGGAAGCTGATTTTAAGGTAACCGGATCATCAACAGCTTGCGCAATCAGGAGAGCCAGATCAGCGGAACGGGAAACCTGCTCAAGTTCTTCCCGGGAGTTGGATACAGAAGTTAAGATTTTAAAAAATTCCTGGATAAGTGCATCCATTTTTTCCCGCAGGAGATCCCGACCTTGCTCCGCAAGTTTTATCTGGGCTTTTTTCTTCATCAGCTCCATTCTTGTCGGTTTTACCTGCTCCATACCTTATCCTCCTTTTTCTTTGTACGTAGGATGATATTTTTTGATATACTCGCGTTTAATCCGTTTGAGCTCATCTTCCGGGAGAATGGCAAAAAGGTCCCAGGCAATCGACAGGGTTTTCTCAATGGAGCGTTCTTCATCACCCTGGGAGATAAAACGTTTTTCAATCTCATCGGCAAACTTAAGGTACTTTTTATCCATCTCGGTGAGCGCTTCCTCTCCGACAATTGCTACGAGCCTGCGAAGATCTCTTCCGTAGGCATAGGATGCATAGAGCTGGTCGGCAACTCCCCGGTGATCTTCACGGGTTTTTCCCGGACCGATTCCCAGATTCATAAGCCTTGAAAGGCAGGGAAGTGCATCGACTGGCGGATCTGCTCCCCTGCGATATAGGTCTCGCGAGAGAACGATCTGGCCTTCGGTGATATACCCGGTAAGATCCGGAACCGGGTGGGTAATATCATCGTCAGGCATCGTCAGAATCGGGATCTGGGTTATAGAACCGGTTTTTCCTTTCAACCTGCCGGCCCGTTCATAAATAGATGCGAGATCCGTATACATGTAGCCAGGATACCCTCGCCTGCCAGGTACTTCCTCGCGGGCAGTCGAGATCTCACGGAGGGCTTCACAGTAATTGATCATGTCCGTCAGGATTACCAGCACGTGAAGGTTATGGGTGAATGCCAGGAATTCAGCAACCGTGAGCCCACAGCGGGGTGCTGCGAGACGTTCAACAGTAGGATCATCCGCAAGGTTCATGAAAAAAACTACGCGTTCCAGTGCCCCGGTGCTTTCAAAATCCTTGATAAAGAACGATGCTTCCTTATGGGTGATTCCCATGGCCACAAAAACGACTGCAAACTTCTCGCCCTCTCCTAGTACTTTTGCCTGTCGGGCAATCTGTGCGGCAAGTTTGCTCGCGGGAAGTCCCGAACCAGAGAAAATCGGGAGTTTCTGGCCACGCACAAGGGTATTCAGGCCGTCTATTGTTGACATGCCGGTCTGGATGAAGTCCGCGGGTTTATCGCGGGCTGAGGGGTTGATAGGAGTACCGGCAATATCAAGAATGGATTCAGGAATAATATCCGGTCCTCCGTCACGGGCCTTTCCGACACCATTGAAAACGCGGCCCAGCATATCAAGGGATGCATGGATCCGTGCGGGTTCACCAGTGAACCTGACCTTTGTAACCTGGGTATCAATACCTCGTGTACCCTCAAATACCTGAATAACAGCAACGTCTTCGGAAATATCAAGAACCTGGCCTGTCCTTTCCTCACCATCCTTAAGAAAAATCCTGACAATCTCCCCAAATGATGCTCCTTTTACATTACTGACAAATATCAGGGGACCCGATACATAGGTTATCGTCTGGTAATCTTTTGTGAGAAGGGATGCCTGCTTCATTTTTCCACCTCCAGGGATGCGAGGTCACGCCCGATCCCGTCAATCATTTTTTGCAAGGTATCAATCTCCTGGATATCCTTCATCCGCCCGATGTTTGTTTTAATGGGGAGAGCCTGGATTTGTTTTAACGAGATCCCACGGTTCATTACCTCATTTACCTGTGCATAGTAGGTCATAATCACCTTGAGCATGAGATACTGCTTTTCCATGGGACAGAACGAGTCCGTGTCACTGTAAGCACTTTGCTGGAGGAAGTCCTCCCGTATCATCCGGGTTACATCAAGAATCGCCTTTTCACTTTCGGGAAGTGCATCAGGACCAACGAGCTGGACGATTTCCTGGAGTTCAACTTCTTTTTGTAACAGGTACATCGTCTTTTCCCGGAGTTCTCTCCAGTCTTTTGCTACATGCTCGATATACCAATCACTGATACTGTCTAGGTAGAGGGAGTAACTTTTAATCCAGTTAACAGAGGGGAAATGTCTGCGGTAGGCAAGATTGGTATCAAGAGCCCAGAATGTCCCGACAACCCGAAGGGTGTTCTGGGTGATGGGCTCAGAGAAGTCTCCCCCGGGAGGTGACACAGCTCCTACTACCGTGACAGAACCGGTGAGTTCTCCTGAACCAACACATATCACCCTGCCGGCACGCTCGTAAAACGCTGAGATCCGGCTTGCAAGATATGCAGGATAACCTTCCTCACCGGGCATCTCCTCAAGTCGTCCGGATACTTCACGCAGGGCTTCACCCCAACGGGAGGTCGAATCTGCCATCAGTGCAACATCATATCCCATGTCCCGGAAGTACTCGGCAATGGTTATACCGGTATAAATAGATGCTTCGCGGGCCGCTACCGGCATATTCGAGGTGTTTGCTATAAGGATCGTCCTTTCGATAAGGGGGAGATTGGTTCTTGGATCGATAAGTTCGGGAAATTCTGCAAGCACATCCGTCATCTCATTACCCCGTTCACCACAACCGATGTAGACAACGATCTGAGTGTCAGACCACTTCGCAAGTGTCTGTTCAGAAACTGTTTTTCCTGTCCCAAAACCACCCGGGATCATGGCTGTGCCACCTTTTGTTACAGGGAAAATGCAATCAAATACTCTTTGGCCGGTCACCAGCGGCAAAATGGGATCAAGCTTTTTTTGTATCGGTCGCGGGATCCTTACGGGCCAGACCTGCATCATGGATAACTGGATCGTATTATCAAGTATGCACACAATATCCTCAACGGTAAAAGAACCGGATTTTATCGTGGTTACCGTGCCAGAGATGTTGTGCGGGACAAGGATCCTGTGCTCGAAATGGAACTCCTGAACGGTTCCCAGGATATCACCTGCCATCACGGTCTGCCCTTTTTTTACTGATGGCACAAAATTCCATTTCTTCTGACGGTCCAGCCCAGGAGCTGAAATCCCCCGTTCGATAAAATTCCCGCATTTTTCAAGGAGCACCGGAAGCGGGCGCTGCACACCATCATAAATAGACGCGAGAAGACCGGGACCGAGTTCCACGGAAAGCGGAGTCTCGGTGTTCTCCACTTTTTCACCGATGGTAAGGCCGGTTGTGTCCTCATACACCTGGATAACCGCTTCGTTTCCTTCCAGACGTATGATCTCACCTCTCAATGCTTCGTCCCCGACTTTGACCACATCATACATTTTTGAACCGGTCATCCCGCGTGCGATAATAACAGGGCCGGAAATTCTTGAAATTGTCCCAGATATCATGGATTCACCTCCTCATGACAATATTATAGCCAATTGCCTTTCGTAAGAGCCGTTCAATATACGATCTCCGGTCGATCTCCTTTGATTTCGAAGGAATGGGTATGATAAGGGGGCGGGAGAGTTTTTCTATACGGTTCATCATTTTCTCGTCAAGAGTGAGCATGAACTCTTCGTTTACCGCGACGATCCCGATATCATCCTTGTATAACAGGGGCGCTATTACTTTTTTTGCCTCTTCGTTACTCCCCGCTTCAAAGACGTCGACTCCCGCCAGCCGGAACCCTGAGGCACGGTCGCTGTCCGTTACGATGACAAATTTATACATACATCAGTTCCTCCTTGAGCTGTTCATCCGGGAGATCCACCGTTTTACACCGGGAAATAATCCGGATATTGGTTATTTCATTATATTTTGCCCAGAAATATCCGATCACTGAAGCAATACTCAGGGGGTTTCCTGAAAATGCACTCACACCTTTTCTGACCAAAAATTTTTCGAGTTGCTTTTCAATAACGGAAATTTTTTGTGATTTTATGGTGCTTGCAGGTATATCTGCAAGGAAGCGGTACGGGGTTTTTTCCAGTTCTTTGAGAACCTCTTCAAGCGAGTTATAGGTAATAAACTGATTCAATATCTCCAGAGAGAATTCCTTGCCGCCGTTAATCAGAAATTCCTGCGCATCTGCACTATTGACGTGATCGCGGACCAACCGTACAACAGTTTTGAGATTCACTACATCGATCTCAGTCGAAATGATATTTCGAATCAGCATATCGTTGTAAGACTTGGTTTTTACTTTTTCGAGGGATTCCTCATAATAAAACTTGTCAAGAGCACATTCAAGAAGGGAAAGGTCACCTTTTTCATAAAATTCCCCAAATCTTTCAGTCAAGGGTTTTGCATATACGATCCCCCATGTAGCAAGCATGTCAATAACCGCCCTGACATCCGGCTGCCTGATGAGTTCGGTAAGAGTTACCTCATCAAGTTCCCCGGCAGGTACAAGACAGTCGAGGATCTCTTCATTTGTTATGTGAATATTTTTCCCCCGGAGAATTGTTTTGATGTTCTGGACGTCCCAGCGGTGCAGAAATATCTTAATATATTGTTCAGCTTCACTTTCGCTGACAAATTCGAGGATTTTCCGGAAGGTTTTCGTAAAATTCTTTCTCAGTGCGTATTCAATACAAAGGACGCCGGAGTACTGGACTTTTGCCTCAAGGATATCTTCTTTGTAGGGTGTTTTTTCCAGGTTGGAGATCAATGAATCAAGATCCGGTTGAAAGATCATATCTTCGAGTATGCGGCGGTCCAGCAGATGGCTTTTCATCCCACGGATTCGCGCATTCACATACCCGTAGTCCATCTCAATCACCGTACATGACTGCATAGACCTCAAGTTTTTTTCGTTCTTTTGCCCGCTCCAGCCGGGATTCAAGAGTATTTGAAATTGTTACCGATTCATTTCGTGTACTGACAACAAGACCTCCAGAACATTGGAGATCCGCGATGACTTCTCCGGAAAGATTCATATCGGACAGGATTCTCTTCATGAGATGTTCATCGCGTTTGTCAATATGGATACGGAATTTCTCTCCTCTCACCGCTTCGATGGCTTCCCGGGCCAGTTTATTAAAAATAGCAGGATACTTCGGATCGTTTCGCAGGTTTGAAAGGCGGTGTTCTGCATCACGAAATGCTTTGGAAACGATCGTATCTTTTGTTTTGATCAGTATTTCCTTGTTCTCACCTTTCGTCAGATAGATGCGTTTGTTTTTCTCAACAGCGACAGCCTTTTTTGCTACTTCCAGAAGGGACTGTTGTATTTCTACTGACTGATTCCTGATATCTTCAGAAATTGCCTGAACAGCACTCTGTGCTTTCTCTCTGAGATCCTGCTCTCTTTCCTGCGCGCTCTCCTCAACCGATTTCAACAGGTTTTCATATGCCATTGCCTCACTCCTTTCTCCAAACGCTCCTGCATAGACGGGTATATGGTTGGAACGCTCCCGTTTATTCCCGGTACGGGAGCCCGGAGAAAAGTTGTGGCAAGTGGGAACGCGATGTAAGCACTTCGTTGTTGCTATCGTGAAATTATTTGACCATCAGGATAATCATCGCTGCAATCACAAATCCAAGGATGACCAGTGTTTCCGGGATTGCTTCGATAATAATGATTGAACCTGCGGTTTCAGGTTTTTCTGCAATTGCTCCCGCTCCGGCTGCACCAATCCGTGATTGTGCCCATCCTGTTGCAAACGCACCTGCTGCAAAGGCAATTGCTGCCCCCATAGGGACCTCCCAACCCTCCATTTTTTTTAAACCCCCTCAATGATAGTAACCTAACAGAGTCATGAACGATAAAAGTATCGTGTAGAATCGTGACAAATTTATTGCTGTTAAGAGTAGGGGATGATATAACACGAATTATATTGTTTTACTTAATATATTATCAAGTGACTTTAGCCCATCGTTGGTCAGGGGTGGTTTTATTTTTACCTCTCTTCCAATTGTTATGAGGAAGTCGATATCATTTTTTGATAATTTTGAAAAACTATAGGTGCCCCATCGATGCCGGTCAATGGATGTCCAGACTTCCCCAAGGATATTTTTGAGGACATCCCAATCGTTCGTAGAAAAAGAACTCCATTCAGGACCCATCCGGTGCCGTATCTTTTCAAAAGCTTCTTCGACTGCTTTTTCCTTCTGTACCAAAAAAAGCCTTCTTCCCAGATTATCATCTTTTGTTTCGTACATATGTTCTAATTTGTGGGAGTTATCCCCGTACTGGTTAATAATGTTTTCCCGTATACCTGACAGTTTTATAAAGCCGGTTTTTTTCACCTTGATCCCTACGGACCCGGCGTGCAGAACAGTACGCCACAAAGTATATGGTCAGGGAACGGGATTGTTTCATCATCCCTAAATGAGATTTTGGAGGGGACATTATGCCGGATGCAACGCAGAAAGAAGTGGGAAGGCGGCTGTACCATGTACACCGGGAAAAAAGAGTGGAAGAAGCAATAAAAAAAATAAAGCACGGGGTTGGTTCTGACTGGAGCCAGTTTAGCGTCGAAGATATCGATCTTTTGGGTCATTTGCTGCAATGCACCTGGAATGTGATTGACCAGAAAACCTGGGATAGTATTCCCTTTCCCAGGATGACAGCTCAACAGGTCCAGAAGATCCTTTCTTTCGGGGAGGGAGTTGGACCGGGGAAAAACCCGGAACCTGTTGCTGTTGCCGAGATAAAAAAGATACTGCTTTCTCTCAAGTGACCATCCACCTTTTTTTTGTCTTGACTTACCTGCGCAACGATCACCTTTAATAAAATTACATCGGGATGAGGAGTATTGGCATCACGATGTCGCTTCCTTCACACAATCTTCGATTGTCCCGATGCGCGCCACCGCTCCGCACATATCGGGTACGTAGGCAAGCGCTTTTCCACTGTTTACCATGATTCCCGAGTATTGTTCCATTACCGGTGAAACCACCATGCAGGTATCAGCAAAGACACGGGCTCCGCTTTTCTCGATGGCGTCAACGGTCTTTTGGTTGGTTTCAATAACGCCCTTCGCGGCAAAAACGTAGAAAGGTTTTGTGATAATTTTTCCCTGCAAGAGCCGCGCAATATCTGCAATTTCAGCTGGCGAGCAGTGTGGACAACCTACAGCAACGGCTTCAACCGGGATTTCACTAAAGAGCGAGTCGATCTCGGCTGGTTCAATGCTGATAACCTCAAGAGCAGAAAGATTGAAGCGGTTCTTCTTTGCCTCCGGGGTTACATCTTTGACATGATAGAGCGCCACTGCCCCGGTTGCCGCCATTGCTGCACCGAGTGCTTTCAGCTGGTCGGGGTGGGGCGTAATGCCACGGAAGAACGGGATTTTATTACCCACCATTTTCCCGGCATGATAGCCAAGCGCACCGTAACGTGCAATGCTCCATTCCTTGTCATCGGATATAACTTCAATAACCACCTGCGGGTTACGGTTTTTTTCAAGGTGCAGCCCGTAACAAGGTGTTTTTCCAACCAGTGCCGCAGCAAGTGCACCAGGACCCCCCTCCCGGTTTGTCCGGGCACCTATGACCGAGTTGGCGTAACTCACGGCTGACGATTCCGACCATGCAAGATGATCGCCAAAAGATGTTTCATGCAGGTAATACGGAGTGCAGGTGCATTCAAGGTTCACCCCCAGCCGTTCATATGCTGCGATTACTGCCTGCTGTCGTTCTGCAAATACTGGTTCAACCCCCATCTCCTGCCAGCGTTCACGCGGCATTCCAATCGGGTTTAACACTGCAGGAACGACGGCGCGGGCATCAAGGCTCGACAACCATGCGAGCCCGTATTCACCAATTGTCTTGTAAGAGGCCCCGCTAACCTGTGCGCTTCGTATCCCGACAAGCCGCTCAGCACCAAAAACCTTGCCAAGAGCGAGAAGAAGTTCCAGCATCTTCTGGCGTGTCTCGCCCTGCTCGCCGGCAAGGATCCTCTCATCTTCGGGATCAAGATGCATAAAAAGTCACCATGTGGCACGGGTAAAGTCGTCCTCTCGCCCTAGAACCATTGTGGCATCGACACCGACTTTTACATTGGTTCCATCCTCGAGCTGGCAGGGATCAAGCGACGACCCACGGACGCCGGTGATCACCATGACATCACGGTCTCCGCTCACCCGTGTTGCAATTGCATACTCAACGTCATTCGGATCACAGGGATCGATATCCTCGTCAACAACTATAACATGTTTGAGTGAGGTATGAGCGGCAAATGCTGCCATAATTGCATTCTTTGCATCACCCTGAGTACTCTTTTTAATCTGGATAATTGCGTGGAGGTACCCGCACCCTCCTTTGGTTAAAACGACGTTTTTGACTTCGGTGACTCCTGCCACGGCACGGTAGATCTTCGGTTCATAGGGAGCGCCCATGAGCATCTTATGTTCATCACCGCCAGGCAGGATACCATGGTAGATGAAATCCGGTTTAACGTGCATACCGGTAAATTCAATCACGGGTTGCCTCCGGACAGGATCATAGGTGCCGGTGATATCGACAAAGGGGCCTTCATCAGTTGCTTCCCCGCCGATATAACCTTCAAGGACAATCTCGGCATCCGGAACAAGCACACCATTGCTGCACTGCCGGACAGTAATTTCACCGCCAAGGAGTTCAGCTGCATAACTCAGCTCCATTCCCGTTGGAACGCGGGTGCAGCTTGCAAACGTGACAGCCGGGTGGGTCCCGATAGTTACTGCAATGGGGAGTTTCTCTTTTTTTGCCAATGCTTTTCCCAGCATTACGTGGGTGTGTCGCCCTTCGACGAGCCGGGCAGCAACCCGCTTTTTATCCAGCACCAGCATGCGGTGGATCGATGCGTTTTCAACTCCTTCAAACCGGGAAAAAACTATCCCTGATGTGAGATACTTCCCAGCATCATGGGGGAAATGATGCATGATGGGAATTGAAGAAAGATCGGGTTTTTTCATGGCGAGGGCTCCACCAGTTTTCACGTTCCCGTCGAATTTTGCATCAGCAAGAGTTTTTACCATTCGGTTATCGTCTATGCCAAGAGCAAGTGAGAGAGCGCGACGGCTTGCAGTAAGGTTCATCACCGCCCGGGCTCCCTCAATTTTATGGAAAAAAAGGAGTTTATCAGTACCAGCCGCCATCTTTGGAGCCTGCATATCAGCTGAAACCGGCTCGTCAACATCAACAACGAGTCCCTCTTCACGCATTTTTTTAATAAATTCACGCATCGTATCCTCTCCAGCGTTTTACCAGATTATGTTCCACCTCGAGGTGATCAAGCACGCGTGCAACGACCATGTCTATTAAGTCGTCAATCGTTTTTGGGTTGTTGTAAAATCCGGGACTGGCAGGCATGATGGTTGCCCCTGCATCCTCGGCGGCGAGCATGTTCTTTAAGTGGATCTTTGAAAGGGGTGTTTCCCGGGTGACAAGAATGCATTTCCGGTGCTCCTTTAAGCAAACATCTGCAGTCCTGGTAATCAGGTTGTCTGCATACCCTGAAGCTATTGCCGCAAGCGTCTTAGCGCTACAGGGGATCACCACCATCCCGTCAAAGCGGTGGGAACCGCTCGCGATAGACGCTGTCATCCTGTCGACCGGATGATATGTCGCATTGAACCCTTCAAAAGAAACACCTTCATACGCTGCTATCTGCTGAGCGACACCGGAAACAATGATATGCACTTTTGCATCCCTGCAAAGAATCTCGAGCAGGCGCCGGGCATAGCATCCACCGCTTGCACCAGTCACGCCGATTACAAACTCTTTTACCATCTCAACCTCGCGCTTTCCTGTGATACCAATGTCGGAGTCAGGATAAAAAGAGTTTATGCAGGATTAACCGGGAACAATTAAAAAAAATCATTTTGATTTTGGTGGCGCATAGAAGCGATACCGCACGTGTGCTTCCTCAACCCGCCGTGCATGCGATGGGTTGAGATCCCGGCGCGCTTCAATGACGATAGTATTGAGGATGTTATGCAGACGGAGCGCGTCGTATTCCTTGTCTTTGTATTCGTTTAAAAAGTCTAACAGGTCGCTTGTGCTCTTGAGAACGCCGGAACTCCCAAGGAGGTTTAAGCGATTGAGCGTCATCGCAAGGTTCTTTTTTGCAATATCCATTTTATAAGAATCACCACTGGCAAGGTTCAACTCGGTAATCGCATTTAGCAGATCGTTATAGACCTTGAGTTTGTGCGTGCTTTCATGCATCCTCCGCTCGGTGCTGCGAAGTTTCAAAAGCGTGACGGCCATGACAATAACAATTGCCACCACACCACATATTACTACAATCCAGTCTTCTATCATGACATTCACCTCATAATTTATGGGTTCCTCTTTGCCAGGGTAACATCCACCTTGACGCGATTGCCCTTCATCTCAATTTTGTATGGCCCAGTTGTGTACATCGGGTATATCTGGTGTTTTTCAAAACCTTTGTCACTTCCATATCCATAGGTATCGGATTGCAGGGTATCTATGTTTGTGATGTTCATCTCAAACCAACAATACTGCGGGTCGTCATTGAGGGGGAGTACATCAAACCCGAGGCCCCATGAGGGATTATCCACCCGAACCTGTTCAACGTATACATCCTTCTCACTCTGGAATGAGTAGGATTTCTGCAAATATTGATCGCCAAATGAAAACGATGATTGTGTCACAGTTACCATTGATGCCTGCGTGGTAGTTGGCGTTACCGGAGAGATCTGTATTTTGGTGGCGTCTGGCACCTCTCGGGTGCATCCGGCAATCATTACTCCAGCGATGATCAACGCAAGAAGAATGGTCATGCAATAGTTCATTATGGTGAGTGTTTGGGGAGAAGATTATATTATAGTTTATTTATGCAACGCGGGAATCCTGAAAGATAGTTTCCTCTACCATGAAAGACTTTTAAATTTTTGTGCACGTTTAGGATTTTTTTAATAACATCCTCGAGTGCGGTTATCTTCAGGGTCACAAGGAATCGGATCAGAACAGCGTATTTTGGCGGGTCGGTTTTTTAATATGCAGCACATCAGAACCCGCTTCAGCGACCATATCTCTGTATTCGGGGAGGGTATACACGCCGAGGCGCCACTGTTCACGCCGGGTTGCATTAAGGGTCCGTATTCGCGGGGAGATCTCTTTGAAGCCAACGACCGTATGCCGGTTTTTTACCCGTACCCCAAGAGACATTTCGCTCGGAATTGAGGGTATATCCACCAGGACCTCATGTGAATGGAGGCCGGCATACGATGCGATCTTTGCAGCTAGTTCCCGGGATTTTTCAATGGTTACACCTTTTTCAAACAAAGGTGAACTTACCTGATCGCTACCCACATAGATTGCCCGTTTATAGAGACGGCGCTCGTAAAGCCGGAGAGCGAGATCCCGGGCAACAGGTTTTTCTGATGTCCGCAAAACATGCATGCAGGCTGCATCATCCATCCGAAGAAGATGGTGATATTCCACTTTTCCTGCACCATCAAGATGTTCCAGTACGGCAAGCTGGAACATCCTCTCTCCAATCCTGCTCACATGATGGTAGTATACCGTGGGTCGCATCAGTGTTCTGGCTATAAGAAGTGATTCTGCAGCGTTCACCCCGTTTTCTTCAAGCACGGTCCCCGTATCGGTCCTGATCAGATGACGGATAAGACGCTGCGCATCGACCGAGCCATAGGGTGCACCGGTATAATAAGCATCCCGAAGAAGGTAATCCATCCTGTCTACATCAAGGTCACCATGAATTATTCCTGACAAAGGATGTTTCCCTCTCACAACAGTACAGAGTTCGTCTGGATCAATTGCCAATCCGCGGAGCAGATCACTGAACTTTTCTTCTACAATCATATCGATATCATCATGGGTGTTGTGCAGGAATTCCTCCATAAGGGGTTCGCTCGCATGGGAGAATGGCCCGTGACCGATATCATGGAGGAGGGCGGCGGCGACTACCAGGGTGCGTTCATCGTCAGAAAGCCCGAAGCGGCGTGATGCAACATCGGCAAGAAACATCGTGCCAAGCGAGTGTTCAAACCGTGTATGGTTGGCTCCGGGATAGACAAGAAACGAAAAACCGAGTTGTTTAATGTAACGGAGTCGCTGGAGTGCCGGGGAATCCAGCAGGGAAAGAGCAAAATCCTCCACCTCAACATAGCCATGGACAGGGTCTTTTATGATCTTCACGGATTCACGTAAAGAATCTTCATATACATTGCATAAAAGTATTGAGTAATGATCACGTTCCTTTCAGGTGGGACAGGAACCCCGAAGCTCCTGCGGGGTATGCAGAAAGTGATGGACCGTCATGAAATCTCGGTCATTGTCAACACTGCTGAAGATATCTGGATATCAGGAAATCATCTCTCACCGGATATAGACACGGTAATGTATTTGTTTGCCGGCATTCTCAATACGGAAACATGGTGGGGGATCAGGAACGATTCGTTCACTACGTATGATGAGATCACCAGGCTCGGCATCGATGAGTTCATCAAAATTGGTGATCAGGACCGTGCAGTCCATATTGCCCGAGGTGATATGATGCGATCCGGCATGCGCCTGACCAACATCACAAAAATTCTCTGTGACCGGTTTGGAGTTCGTGAAACCGTTCTCCCCATGACAGACACCCCGGTGACAACCCAGGTAAAAACAGATCTTGGCCTTATCCACTTTCAAGAGTACTGGGTCCGGGCAAAAGGAAATATCGGCATAACCCAGGTCACAAGAACTTTTATTGAACCTCCTGTAGCAACCGAGGAGGTTCTTGCAGTAATCAAAGCAAGTGATACTATCGTTATCGGTCCATCAAATCCAATTACCAGTATTTCCCCGATTCTTTCCTGTGAAGGAATAAAATCTGCCATAAAGAATAAAAATGTCATTGCTGTGAGCCCTTTCATTGGTCATGCCCCCGTAAGCGGTCCTGCTGCGGCGCTGATGAAGGCAGCAGGATTTGAACCAAGCTCCCTTGGGACTCAACATTGTTATGACATGATTCCTGATATCTTCATACAAGATTTCCGCGATACGGTGGAGGTGAGCGGGTCGGTCAGGCTTGATACACTCATGACAAGCGAAGAAAAGAGTATCTCTCTTGCAAAGGAAATCCTCAATCTTGCTGGAATATATTGATCTCCTGCCCTCCCATAATTTTTCAGAAACCTATATAATGCCGTACAATAACGGTTATCGTGAGAGATATGAAAAAAAATATGGTTCTATCAACGGTTGTTTTTATTTTACTCTTCTGTACGTTCATTTCCGGGTGTACATCCCCCCAGGATTCAGTGAAAGGTACCATTCAACTTACCTCATCACCTTCTGGTGCTGAAATATATCTGGACCATCAGTTTCAGGGTAGTACTCCCAGTACAATTCCCAATGTAGTACCGGGAAATCACACGCTTGAATTCCGTTACCCGGGATATCAGAGCTGGTCAGACACCATGTCGGTACCAGCAGGTACTTCTCATTTTTTTGCTGCTTTAATACCGAATGTAAATAATCAATCACAACAGACCATCGTCCCGGTAACAATAACACCTCCACAAGTGACAATTCAGGCTAGTAAGAATACTATGATACTAGGAGACTCTATCGTAATTTCGGGACAATGTGTTGGATGCAATAATGTATTATTAACGCTATTCGGACCGGGAAAATATGCCAGTGGCGTCTCCCTGATACCCCAGAATGTTGATCATGCAGGATCATGGAGCTATATATGGAATCCGGGGCAGTCTATCCAGTCAGGTTCCTATATTTTTGTTGCAGAAGACCCCCAAAAAACTACCTCCGGCAGGGTTGAATTCTCTGTGGTAGGTGGCGGGGGAGTTTCAATTTCATCAAGTAGTTATGCCATTGCCAAAGGAAACACCCTGACATTTTCAGGACAGTGCACAACGGGAGCACAAAATGTCTTACTGGTATTATATGGGCCCGAGAGATATTCCAGCGGTGTTGAACTGGGAACAATTTCCGTTATGGGAGATAAAACATGGAGCTTTAAATATACCGTTGATTCTGCCGCTCCTACGGGGAGCTATACAATGAATGTATATGACATCCCAAAAACGACCTCTAGTTCAACTCAGTTTACAGTAGGTTATACGTCAGGCTGATAAATACAAACCGGGGATATTTCAAGTATCCACCGACATTTTTAAAGAAATAAACCGTTCAACATTTACCATTTTATTTCGGTAGCGTTTTTCATTTTGTATATCCTCAAATTTCCGCATTAAATGTTCAGATCTTTAAAAAATCCAATTTAATCATCTAAAGGTTGATTAAAACCCGACACCGGTACCCGATATCTATTTGAAGGTTTTATACAAATATTCGTTCGGAGAACTTATATGAGTATTATAAAAAAATTCCTCAACCTTTTTAAGTCAGGGAAGCCCGAAGAGGACGATTCCCGTGTTCATTCACATAAGGAGCGCTATGATCGTTTTCTCACTGCTTTAACCGAGGGGGATCTTGACACCCGCTGGAGTGCAGTGCGTTCGGTTGGAGATCTTGGCGAGCCTTTCATCGAACCGCTCATCCGTGGACTGAAGGATGAATACTGGATCATCAGGAGGGGATCTGCAGATACTCTCGGCAAGATTGGTGAACCAGCTGTCGGACTATTGATTGGAGCACTGGACAACCCGGGCGAAGATGTACGGCAGGAGATTATCCACGCCCTCCAGTTGATTGGTGAACCAGCTGTCGGGCCTCTTATCCTGAGCTTAAAAAACAACAATCCGTTCATACGGCGAGGTGCGGCACAGGGACTCGGGATCATGGGTGAAACACGGGCTGTCCCAAGTCTCATCGAATCGCTTAAAGACCCCGACGCCATGGTCAGACATGAGATAGCTGTTGCACTTGGGCGTATCAGGGATCCCCGGGCAGTTGAACCTCTCATAGAGACCCTCAACGATCCAAAAGAGCATGTCCGTATGGCTGCGATGGCAACACTTTGTTCCCTGGGGGAGCCATCAATAGAGCCACTTATCCGTGCTTTTATCGATCCAAACGAGGACATCTGCCGGAGGGCAAAGCTCGCTCTTCTCACCATGGGTGAACCTGCTATAGATCCTTTGATAAAAGCGCTCGGTGATCAGAACCCGGGTATCCGCAGGAGTTCTGTGGCAGTGCTCGGTGACATCGGGAATACCAGGGCAATTCCCCCCATCATGAAAGGACTGGAGGATCCTGACCGAACGGTTCGCATCGAAGTCGTAAAAGCACTTGCAGCTCTTGGCGTTCCGGCCATTGCTCCACTCATGCAGGTTTTCCGTGAGGGAGATGCCAGAATGAGGACAGGTTCGATGGAGGCCCTCTGGATGCTCGGGCAACCGGCAACTACACCTCTGATTATGGTATTAAAAGATGATCAGAGTGATGTGAGGAAGCGGGCAGCGCTCCTGCTCGGTGAGATCGGCGACCAGAAGGCCGTTGATCATCTTACCAGTCTCCTTACTGATGAAAATGTAGCTGTACGACGGGAAGCGTTCGAAGCGCTTGAAATGATCAAGAAGCGAAAGGTACAATAAAAAATCCAAATACTTTTTTTATTGAATTTTCTGGTACTCTGGTTTTTACATAATAGCTTGTCTGTTAAAATTACCTGATGTAAAAGTTCCATAACGACTGAGTTGTTATTTCTTTGAAAGAGTTCCCTGAGCAGAACAAAAAATTGCGGTACGACGATTTTGCAAAACAATACCCTATTCTTCTCCCGCTATTTTCATATCCTCACAAACCAGTTTCTCTTCATGGTCTCGCTTGCAGATATCGAGGCGGCAAAAATAAGGATTTCTCCACATATTATCCATACCCCTCTTGTATATTCACCCACAATTTCTGAAATGACCGGGGCAAACGTTTACCTGAAACTCGAAACACTTCAGAAAGCAGGATCGTTCAAGGTGCGGGGAGCGACTAATAAGATTCTTTCGACCATTGACACGTCCCTGAAACAGGGGGTAGTAGCAGCATCAGCCGGGAATCATGGGCAGGGTGTTGCCGTGGCGGCACATTCTGCAGGTATTGCAGCAACCATCGTGATGCCTGAATGGTCTTCCCTGTCAAAGCAGGAAGCGACCAGGAGTTATGGTGCACAGGTAATCATTCATGGCGCATCGCTAGAGGAGAGTATCACCAAGGCACAGGAAATCGCACACAAAGGGGCGCTCTTTATTCACCCGTTTGATGACGATGAGGTGATAGCCGGGCAGGGGACAATCGCACTCGAAATCCTCGATGATCTCCCGGAGACAGATATGATTGTTGTTCCGGTCGGCGGGGGAGGGCTGATAGGCGGAATCGCAACTGCAGCAAAAGCAAAAAAGTCGGGTATCGTCATAATCGGTGCACAGTCACAAGAATGTGCATCAGCTATTGAATCCATTAATCGGGGATTTCCGAGTCGGATTCAGGAAGGAAAGACTATTGCTGACGGTATCCGCGTTTCAGAAACTGGCAACCACACACTACCCATCATACAGAATAATGTCAATCAGATTGTCCTTGCTTCCGATGAAGAGATTGCTGATGCAATGCTCTTGTTGCTCGAACGCAAACACATCGTTGCAGAGGGAGCTGCCGCAGTCCCGCTTGCAGTGTTCATGAATGGTTCAATTTTTGTGAAGCCCGGCAGCAATGTCGTTCTTGTAATCAGTGGGGGGAACATTGAAAGTGCCCAGCTCTTCAAGGTCGTTCGATGGGCTCTTTCCCGCCAGGGTCGGATTATGCACTTTTCAGTAATGCTCGATGACCACCCTGGCACTCTCGCACGACTGCTTTGTGTTATCGCACAGGAACAGGGTAATATCCTTCACATCCATCATTCAACGGGAGAGAACGATCTCCCCATTCTTTCAGCAAGAGTGGAGATAGAGCTTGAAACACGAGGAAAGGACCATAGTATTACAATTAAAAAAAAGTTGGCGGACAACGAGTATGAGATCCGGCTTTTGTAAAACACTGGTATAGGTATCCTTTGCCAAAAAAGTTATAATTCACCTATACCTTTCCAGTAATCGTACTCATGTTTCCAGAGATCTTTGTTGAACATAATCATTCGCTTGAAGTACTCCTTTCGTTCATCAAGAATTCTCTGTTGTGCCGGATCCTTCCAATTTGACTGTATTGCTTCAACAAGTTTCCTGCCAAGTTCCTTTGCCTGCTTTTCAGCAGGTTTGATAGCTTCGGGATTACCTGATAAATTCACACCGACCTTCCCAACAGTCATTGCCCCAAGATGCTGCAGTGTTTCGTTCATGTAATCCGCAACTTCGTCTGCCATTGATCCACCAGCTGTTGAAACAGCACATCCATACTTTCCTGAAAAGAGTTGACAGTGAATGGCATCTGCCATACGATCAAACATGGTCTTGAGCTGGGCAGTGACCGAGTTAATGTAATTTGGTGAGCCCAGGATGATTCCATCGGCTTCCATTAGTTTCAAAAACAGCATCGGGAAATCATCGTCATGAATGCATTCCCCCTTTGCATAACAGGTACCGCATGCTGTACAATACTTAATCTCAAGATTGCAGATATCCACAAACGTCACATCTGCACCAGCCTTCCTTCCACCCTCAAGGACACCCATGACAAGAAGGCGGGTCTGGCTTTTTTCCCTTTTCGGACTCGCATTGATACCAATGATTTTCATAACTGGTTCTCCAAGTAATGATATTGGCTGGTAGGTAAAAAGGTCTGCGTTGGAAAAATATTGCCGATTTCAGCGGTTTATAGACAAACTTTACAAAACGTAATCCTTAACCCTGTTAACCTTTTTTCAGATTGTTTTCCGGAAACAAATAAACACTCGCTATTACCATGTTCATGATAGTGATCACTTTCTCTTAAAACACTGACGGAGTATAGTACTTGAGCGAACTGGAAATTTCGGACCAATACCACCTGTCCAAGAAAAGGTTAGAGACGCTTTTTGATGCTATTTTTGCGTTTGCGATGACCCTGCTTGTGACAGGCTTTGTTATCGAGCCGATCACAGACTCGGAGGCCCCTGTCCTTCTCCCGGCTTACATTGCTTCGATGGGCCCGGAATTCTTTTCGTTTTTATTGCTTTCTTTGTACATGCATCATTCTGGCTGGTTCACCACCGCCAGTTTCACTATGTCCGGATTGTTGATCCTGCTCTTGTCTGGCTCACCCTGCTTATCCTGACTTTTACCGTGTTGATGCCATTTACCACAAACGTAAGCGGGGATTATCCCGATGTGCAGGCGGCTGTTGTCCTGTTCCATACCAACCTGTTCATACTCGGGGCGCTCTTTTTCACCCACTGGTGGTACCTGGTAAATAATCCCCAACTCACTTCAGTTCAGATCAGTAGTCAGGACGCAACAGCGGGATTGCGCCGTGCCACGATCGCGCCGTTGGTGTCATTTCTGGCACTGCTCTATTCATTTGTATCTCCTTCCTGGTCAATGGCAATTTACCTTTTGATACCGCTCTTGTTATATATCAATCAAAGATACTCAGCGGACTGATAAGTGTCATAGAAAAAGGAAGATTTACCGTTTTTTTGGTATGAAATTTTTTTAAGAGAGTCGGTAGCCATGGTACAATAACACATCCAACTAAGAAGATATTCCCATAAAATCCATTATCCCTCGCGCCCCATAGATATAGGATTTCATCATGCGCATTCCTATACAATCAGTTACACCG